>OCVP010001337.1_pt1 | contig 10379 bp, 9 predicted proteins | sample 1539171 | NCBI WGS metagenome assembly OCVP01 (sample SAMEA51879418, study PRJEB22527) | metagenome
TTTGAGCTACAAATTTATTTTGAATGATATTAAATTTAATGCTAGAATTTGATTAAAATAAATTTGATTAAAATTAATTATGTTTTCAAGACGCAATTTTATTAAAATTAGTTCATTAAGTTTGCTGAATTTATTTTGGAATTCCTATAATCATGTGAATGGTTATGAGGCTAGTAATAATTACAAAATAAAGAAAGTAGCTAGTAACTTAAAAAATATTGGTCCACTTAAAAAACCTGATAGTAATGGTATCATGTTACCCGAAGGTTTTTCTGTTAAGATCGTAGCTGAATCAGGTAAAAGACCAATAACCGGAAAAGAATTTTTGTGGCACGACGCTCCAGATGGAGGAGCAACATTTGAAAAGAAAAATGATGGCTGGATATACGTTTCAAATAGTGAAAGATTTTTTGGTGGGGTAAGTGCTCTTGAATTCAACTCAAAAGGTGATTTGATTGATGCCTATTCTATTTGCAAAGGAACTCATATGAATTGTGCAGGTGGAACAGTAGAGGGGATGAAATGGTTAACTTGTGAAGAAACAAGTACTGGACAAGTTTATGAGTGTGATCCTAGTGGTAAAAATGACTCAAAAGTTCTTCCTGCTCTTGGACGTTTCAAGCATGAAGCTGTTGCAGAAGATTTTTTGCATAAGCATCTGTATCTCACAGAGGATACTCCAGATGGAGGTTTTTATCGATTCATTCCTGACGGGCTTACAAAAGATGGGAAAATTAATTTTTCAAGTGGAAAGTTGCAAATAGCTGTCTTGAATGGTGATTCTCAAGAAGGAAAGGTTGAATGGAAAAATATACAAGATCCTAACCCACCAATTTGGCAAATTCTATTAAAAATAAATGAATTAAGGTATCAAGTAAAAGATTCAGCTAAATTTAATGGAGGAGAAGGTATCGCATATTATGAAGGTAAAATATATTTTGCTACGAAAGGTGATAATAAAATTTGGTGTTATGATACAAAGAATCAAAATATAATTGTACTTTATGATCATTCAACTCATCCAAATCCTATTTTATCAGGAGTAGATAATATTGTTTTTTCATCTTCTGGAGATTTATTTGTTGCTGAGGATGGAGGTAATATGCAAATAGTTGCAATTGATTCAGACGGTTCACTTGTTCCAATATTACAAATTATGGGACAAGATGAGTCCGAGATAACTGGGCCTGCATTTGATCCTTCAAATGAGAGATTATATTTTAGTTCTCAACGTGGAAAATCAGGAAGCGCCTCTGATGGTGTTACCTATGAAGTGAAAGGACCATTTATAAAAATCTAAATTTTTTTTGAACTTTTTCCCCACACTCGAGCCTGTTTAATATCCTCTAAATTATCTTTTTCGTTTGGATCTGAAGAAACCTCTACCCATCAAACATTCTATAGACTTCCTTTGAGTTTGATGAATTCATGAGTCAGATTTATGATTATGTTGATTGGAGGTTGGGCAACCCTTCACCATGTTGAGGAACTTAGCGACACCTATGTTCAAAAATCATTGAAAATAAAAAGTAAAAAAAAATCAATGGATAGCGATAATATCTTTGAAAGATGGAATCTAAACAGAATCATTAATGTTTCTGGAACGATGACCAGTTTAGGGGCCTCAAGAGTTTTACCAAAAATAAGAAAAGATGTTGATCAGATCCTAAATTCATTTGTTGACATAGACCAATTACAAAATGAAGCAAGTCGCGTCATCAGAAAAGTTATAGGTTCCGAATCTGGGTGTATCACTAGTTCTTCTAGTGCTGGAATAGTCGCTTCAATAGCATCTTTTATTACACAGAACAATTTAGACAAAATTGAGAAAATACCTTTAGAAAATGAAAAATCAAAAGTGGTTCTACAGATGGGGCATCAGATCAATTATGGAGCTCCTGTAGATCAGTCTATCAAACTTACTGGCGCGAAAGTTCAATTGATAGGATCAGCAGCACAATGTGAGACCTATCACCTTAGGAATTCATTAGATCAGGATGTGATTTGTGGGCTTTACGTTATTTCACATCATACCGTGAGAGAGAATGAGCTACCTTTGGATTTATTTGTGAACATATGCCATGAGCAAAATGTACCAGTTATCGTTGATATGGCATCCGAGTACGACCTTACCAATCCAATAAAATTAGGAGCAGATCTAGTAATCTACTCAGGACATAAATTTTTATCGGGCGTCACAAGTGGAATTGTTGCTGGGAAAAAGCAATATATTAAAAATGTTCATCTACAAAATAGAGGAATAGGTCGGCATATGAAGGTCGGTAAAGAAGGAATTGCAGGTGCCATTAGTGCTTTAGAATGCTGGATGACTAGAGATCATGAATTCGAAAAAAATAAAGAAACTCAAATAATAAAAAAATGGAAGAATGATCTATTTGACTTACAGGGTATTGAGATTAGCGAACACGAAGATTGGACGGGAAATCCAATAACTCGTTTAAAAATAAAAATAGATCCTGAAAGATGTTTCGCGAACGCATGGGAAATTTCATCTAGACTGAAAAATCTGAACCCCTCAATTGTTGTGAGGGACGACCTAATTGAAAATCAGGAGTTTTTTTTAGACCCTTGCAATATAAATCATGACGAGATTGGATTGGTGTCTGATTCAATAATTAAGGTGCTGAATGATTTCACAAATGATCCAGAGAGGAAAAAAGAGACTTGGTCTGAAGTAAAATCAACAAGGGAAAAAAATATTTTATCTTGGGGAGATTAAATTTGGGATTATTAGAAAACAAATTCATAATTGTTACTGGAGCAGCTCAAGGCATTGGCTTTTCTGCTGCGGAATCAATTCTTAATGAAAAAGCTAATGTACTCATATGCGATGTCGACCGTGTAGCTCTTGAGATTGCAGAAAAGAAATTATCTAAATTTTCGGAAAATGTTATTTTCTCAGAAATTGACATACGTAGTGAAAATTCAATTAATCAGGCTCTAGATAAAGTAAAAAGTTGGAATCATATAGATGGGCTAGTTAACAACGCTGCGATATTGGACATTAATAATGTTGAAACCATTAATGAAGAACGATGGAATAAAGTCATTGACACAAACTTAACTGGAGCCTTAAGGATGATCCAAAAAACTATCCCAAAATTAAAAAAATCAGAACATCCTGCAATTATCAATACTTTATCAACACAAGCATTTTTCGCCGTCAACGATTCACTTGCTTATTCAACTGCAAAAGGAGGCTTACTGATGCTAACAAGATCTATGGCAGTAGACCTCGGGAAACATAACATAAGAGTCAATGCTATAGCTCCTGGATTTATAGACACACGAATGGCATACACGGAAAGTGGTGAACATGAACATGAAATGGAATCATTTAAAGATATATATATTACTAATGGTAAAATTCCTCTGAAGCGTGGTGGGAGTCCTGAAGATTGCTCTGGTTCATTTGTGTTTCTTCTCTCAAATATGAGTCAATACATTACTGGACAAACTATTTTTGTCGATGGTGGTTTAAGTTGTACATATTGAAAGAATGAAAAATATCTTAAAAAGGTTGACATTTAAACGCTCAGATCTAGGAGAGGGAATTTCATATGATGGAACTGAGCAAACTCTTACCTGGGTTGATATACCAAACAGTAAAGTTTTTGAATATAATAAAAATGCGAACTGTAAAGTTTTTACACTTGGAGCTCATTCTTCATTTGTGGCTAAAACTATAAACAATCATTATTTAAGTGGAGGTTCAGAAGGCCTAACGCTTGATGGTAAATTTGTTTCAGAGGCAATCAAACTTGAAAACGATATCATTAATGATGGTTCTGTGCATCCAAGTGGAGAGAGTCTCATATTCGGCAGTCGAGATTATTATGAATTTTTTGAAAAAGGGAGTTTATGGATTTTAGGGAAAGATATAACTCAAATTAAAATGAAATTTAAAGTTTTTAATGGCCCTGCTTTTAGCAAAGATGGCTCAACAGTTTATTTTACTGATTCACCAAAAAGGGTTATTTATAAAGCTAAATTTAATTTATCGAAAGAAAATTTCGAAAATATAACTACATTCTATCAATTTCGAAAAAGAGAGGACGGTTTCCCGGATGGCATGATTACAGACTCTAAAGACAATCTTTGGGTCGCACATTGGGATGGAGGGAAAATTTCATGTATTAATCCTAAGGGAAAATTAATCAGGTCACTGTCTTTACCATTTACAAGACCCACATCAATTTGTTTTAAGGGAAATGACATGTATGTGACTTCTGCTCGCCTGAATTATAATATTAATGACCAGTATAATGGTTATACCCATGTGATAAAGAAAATCGCTACTTCATCCCCTCAAGTGAGATTAGATAATTCTTTTCTTAAATTTTTTTAACTTAAATCATTATTTTAGATTATGTATCCACATGAATATCCTGGTGCATTATGGTATGATCAAGAAGAAGTAGATGCCGTTTCAAAAGTAATATCAAACAAATCTCCCTTTAGATACTACGGAGTAAAATGCGATAAAGAGGTTTTTAATTTTGAAAAAGAACTTGGTGAGTACTTAAGCACTTCAAGTTTAAGTAACAAAAATCAACATAATAAAGTATATGTAACAGCTGTAAATTCAGGCACTGGAGCTCTTGAAATCGCTTTAGATGTTTTGGGGGTGGGAAGTGGAGATGAGGTCATAGTCCCAGGATTCATGTGGATATCCAGTATTTCTGCAATAATAAGATCTCGTGCCATACCTGTTTTGGTGGACTCAGACCAAACTTTAGGAGTTGATCCTGAGGATCTTAAAGTAAAAATATCCGAACGAACAAAAGTGATTATGGTCGTCCCTATGTTGGGTGGTTCTTCAAAAATTGGCGAAATAATGGAAGTTGTTAGAAATGTTAACAATTCCAGGAAAAAGGATAATCTATCAAAAATATTTGTTCTGGAGGATTGTGCCCAGTCCCTTGGTGCACATGCTTTTGGTATTCCAGGGTCGAGTCAAGCCAGTTTGCCAGAAGGATGCTACAAACTTGGGACATTTGGAGATATAGGCACATTCAGTTTACAGCTCAATAAAGATATTACTGCTGGTGAAGGTGGAATGGTTGTTACTCGAGATAAGGAGCTAAATGATAGAGTAGATGCATTACATAATGCTGGATATATCAAGAAAGAAAAAAATAATATCAACTGGTATGGAGATATCCCTTATGGTTGGGGTCATGGAAGAAGAATGAGTGAATTACAAGGAGCCGTAGCAAGAGTCCAATTAAAAAAATTAGATAGCATTCTTGATAATATTCGAAAAAATCATTCTTTTTTTGAAGAATTTTTTAAGAAACAAGGAATAAAATTAAGAAAGAGAGCATATCAAAACAACCCTGGTGATACAGGATACTATCTTTGTTTTCACTTACCAGAAAACCTCGATGATAATACTGCGATTTCAAAGGGTCGTGAGATTGCAAAAGATCTAAAAGATAAAGGTTTCAATGTATGGTTTCTTCATGATTTCGAAGTACATATTTATTACAATATCGAACCATTGGTTAAAAAATTTCCAATGAATGACGGATCACCTTGGGAGGATCCAAAAAATAGTTTTCATACTCAATACAAGTATGATCGTGGAGCCTTGCCAAATTTGGATCATTTGTTGATTAGAACCATCGGGTTAAACATGCCTAGTAAAATGAGTGATAACACCAGAGATAATATGATGAATGACCTCTTGGTTACGTTAAAAAATCTTTATTAGAAAGTACTTGCATCTCATATTTGACTATTCTACTCTTCAATTTTTTTAAATCCATTCAATTATAGGAGTAACAATGTTATCCAAATTGTTTTCAATCTTTTTTTCTATCTCATTGCTTTTCGTCGGATCAGCTTCAGCATTTGATTGGAAAGCGCATTCTGGAAAAACAATAACTTTTTTGATGAGTGAACACCCTGTTCTGAAAGGGATCAGGTCGGTACTCCCCGACTTTGAAAGGGACACCGGGATTAAAGTTAAAGTAAATGCGATGGCCGAGGATGTTTATTTCGATAAGATGGAAGTAGCACTCAGGTCAGGCAAAGGTGTTGCAGATGTTCATTTCTGCCCAATGGACTCAACGGCATTTAATCAGTATCTGGCCGGTCTGCTGGAGCCACTTGATCAGTTTATTTTTGACTCTAATCAAACATCATCAAGTTATGATATTGCGGATTTTCCAGATGGTTTTCTCCAGTCCACCAGATTCCCGGGGGGACCTGGATCTAACCATTACTGCATTCCAGCCTCTTTTGAATCATACATATTGTTCTATAACAAAAATCACGTAAATAAATACTTAGGCGGAAAAGTCCCCGAAACGTTTGATGATCTTATTTTTGCTGCAAACAAAGTTAAGAAAATGTCAAATGGTGATGTTATGGGTATGGTTGTAAGAGGAAAAAGGACTGATACCGCAATCGATACTATCACTGGTGTTGTATACAATTCTTGGGGTTCAAGAAGCGTAAATTATCCTCAAAATATATGGTTTGAGGATGGATGGCAAAGTCCACAAATGGACCATCCAGCAATTCAAAGAGGGCTAGCCCAATACGCAGGCTTGATGAGCGCGGGTCCAGATGACATCAAGGCCTATGATTGGAATGAAGCAGGTACAGCTTTTCAACAAAATCTTTCTGCTTTTTTTGTGGATGCGTCCCTGTTTGGACCATGGTTCGAAGAAGCTGATTCTCCATCAAAAGGAAATGTTGGCTATGCCGTTCTTCCTCCTCAAGTCAAAGGAGGAAAATCCTACACTGCTCATTGGCAATGGGGTCTAGGAATGCCAGCAAATGCTCCTGAAAAAGGTGCAGCTTGGTATTTCATTCAATATATGACCAATAAAATGAATGAACCAAAAATTGGTGCATTTCATGGCGGTGCAGCGAGAATGTCAACATGGAGCAATAATGTTTACACAAAGACGCTGAATCCTGACTATGTAAGTGCAACCCTTGAGTCAATGAAAACAACTAGAAGTTCAGTTGTTATGAAAGAGGGTTGGAGCAAATATGCACTTGAAATTGTAGACACCATTCACAGGATCCATGGCGGTGAAGCAGCTTTACAGTCTGGACAAAAAGCAAATAGTAAATTCTTAAATTACAATAAATAAATTTAAGGTCGAGGGAGGGGGCGTTCCCCTCCTTTCATCATGAGCCGCCACATCGGTTATTTATTTATTGCTCCTGCCTTTGTTATACTCTTTTTTACTTCCATATACCCTGTAGCTTTCTCGTTTTATTTTAGTTTTTTTGATTGGAATTGGGGAAATCAGGAAAACTTTATAGGGCTAGATAATTATTTATTTCTTTTGACAGATCCTGAATTTTGGACTGTAATTTATAATACATTTGTATTTGCCTCTGTTTCCTGTTTTTTAGAAGTAACAATAGGAATAATTTTAGCCATCTTTGTAGATAGGATTGTTTTTTGCTCTACAGTCATTAGAACTATCCTAATTTTACCTCTAATGGTATCAGGAATCATTGTGTCCATGATTTCAAAAATCATGTTTAATAATTTGTTTGGTGTAATTCCATATGGATTAAAACAAATAGATATAAGATCCAGTTTTTTTGGTTCCACTGAAGCAGCGATGCCAACACTCATTGGGGTCGATGTATGGTGGCAAACCTCATTTGTTTTCATCATTATTCTGGCAGCCCTTCAAGGGATCCCCAATGATACTGTAGAAGCAGCAAAAATAGATGGAGCGTCAGAATGGGATATTACTCGTTTTATTAGGCTTCCGCTTATTAAACCAATTATTTTTTTAGTAATCATTTTCAGGTCGATTGATACTTTAAAAATATTTGATCTTGTATGGGGAATTACTGGAGGGGGGCCGGGAATATCGACCGAAGTCGTTCAAACCTACTCATATAGAATGGCTTTTGGATTTCTCGAAATGTCAAAATCTATGACCGTAATGGTCATTTTTTCTATGGTTGTTTTTACCCTAATATTGATTTATTCCAAATTTGAAGGGAAGAGTGACGAATAGAAAACGAATCAAGGAATTAATCCTTCCTTATATCGTAAGTATTATTGCTATCATTTTAACACTTATTCCAATCTATTGGTTATTAATCACTTCACTTAAAAAGAAAAAAGATAGCTTTACTCGACCACCAAAATTCATATTTGAACCAACATTTGAGAATTTTATTAAGGTTTGGAATAACGATTTTTACGCTCAAACTATATTTAATTCATTATTGATTACTTTGATAGGAATAATTATTTCAATATTTATTGCGCTTTTATGTGCCTACGGATTGAAACGATACAAAATAAAATTCAAATCTGCTTTTATGAAGTGGTTGTTGGTTGCCTACATGCTCCCAGAATTTTTGTTCGTTCTACCCATGTATTCAATTTACCAATCGCTAGGAATCTACGATACACATTTCGGATTGGCACTTATGTATCAAGTACATGTTCTACCATTTTCTATATGGATGCTAAGGAGCTTTTTTGATGAAATACCGTCAGAGATTGACGATGCTGCTCTCATAGATGGTTGTAGACCATTGACAACTTTATTTAAGATCTATGTCCCTATAGTTATTCCTGGAATCGTTGCAACATCGGTTCTAAACGCGATATGGATGTGGAATGAATTGGCGATCGCGATAGGACTCACGTTTAGTGAGGCTCATCCTGTGACCTTAGGGATATCGCAATTCAGAGGTTATGCCTCTATAGATTGGGGCGGGATGACAGCAAGTTCTGTAATAGCTCTAGTTCCGTTAATCCTCTTTTCATTATTTGCCCAAAAACATATTGTCAAAGGATTAACGTTAGGATCTGTAAAAGCATAAGATCATTTATTAAATTTACTTTCTACCTTATTTTTCACACTTTGAAAAAATTCCTTTGTCACCTCAAAATCGTTTGCAATGCCATAGTGAAATTTATTTTCTTTAACATAATTTTTCAAGGAGTATAAGGTCTTTTCCACATCTTCCCATTCAATTCCCATTGCTTCTGGCCTTATATCAATTCCTGCCTGATGAATGATTCCAAGTAATTCATCTTCTTTTTTTTGATGCATCATACAGCCAATTACAACTCCTAAACAAACAGCTTGTCCATGAAGAAATTTCTTTTTGGTATACGATTCAAGAGCGTAAAAGAAAAAATGTTCCACTCCTTCTATATGCCTTGGATTCCAACCTGCTCCATGAAAAGAAGCACCACCCCATTTTAAGGCATCTACCAAGAATTGAATGCCATTATCTGTTAATTCACAAACATCATCTATGTTATTGACAACGTTATCAGCTTTGCTTTTTGAAATATCAGCCAATGACTGATTATATGCCCACTTTTCTTCACATTTACCTATTCTATGTGCGTATTCCCAATCAAAAATGCCTGTATAAAAACATAATACATCGCCAAGCCCACCTGTATTAAGATGTTTTGGACAACTTTTTAAGATATCAAAATCTATGTAAATGGCTTCTGGTACTGCCCAGCCTAAGTACTTAACATTACTATCCTCCCTAACCCCCGCTCGGTGTCCAAAAACCGCATCAACGCTTAGTGATGATGGAAATTGATAAAGTTTGCTATTTGTTTTCCAATTTAAAAATTTAGCAACATCCATAGCTTGACCACCACCAAATCCTATTATTGATTTAATATTTTCAAATTTCTTTGCATCTTCATCCAAATCTTTGATTTCTAATGAATTTACGAAATACAAATATTCACTGTTAATGTTAAATTTTGATTCATATTTCTGCCAAAGATCTTCCATGGTTACTAGTAAAAATGGTTCCGCAACAAAAAATTCTATTTCTGATAAAAGATTGTAACCAAAAACTGTTTGAAATTGCCTGATTTGATTTTCCTGGTAAATCATAATGTTTTTTATATGGAGTTAAGATAAAATTAAATTTTATCATTTAATTTGATTATATCAAATAATTATTTAAAAAAGTGATAACTCAATTATAAATATATATTATGGCACTCTATTTACTGCTCTAGTTAAAAGACCATAAATCTGGTGTAGTGTCTGATTTTCCTCATCTAGTTTTGTTTTATTGAGCATAAAAGGTCACAAATATCTGATCAAATTCAAGGACTAACAGTGACCTATTCCAATGCATCTAACTCTGCATCTCGATCAGGCCTGTGTAGAGGACTTCATCGGTAACTTGACTGACGGTCATTCCGGTTCTTTTTAACATGGACACAAGAGTCCGCTTAATGTCCGAATGAATTGTGGCTGAAAGCACGGGCCACTTTTCATAGCTGTCACGACGGTGAACACGGACTCGCTCCCGGAGTAGTCTTGGGTCCTTAGCATTTTTCCTCTTTTGTGTTTATTCCCTAAATATCAGCA
>OCVP010001340.1_pt1 | contig 10375 bp, 10 predicted proteins | sample 1539171 | NCBI WGS metagenome assembly OCVP01 (sample SAMEA51879418, study PRJEB22527) | metagenome
AATTTGTTTTTGTACTAGTAGAGAGTTTTGATCATATATAGGATGTTCATATTTGAATATTTTTATAATTTTATTTTCTTTTGGAATTTGAATTGGGTTTAATGTTACAAAAATATTCTTATCTATATCTAAATTTTGTAATTTATTCATCCAATAAGTTATGCATGAAATTTGTTTTTGTGAATTAGTACTATAATTCCAACTTGACCAAATTAATTTATTTTTAGGCATTAAACTTTGATCAAAATGAAGATAAGCTAAATTATTTTGATATCTAAATTTGTTTAATAATTCAGAGAGATTTTTATCAAGATTTTTAATGATTTTAGAAGATTGATCGGTATGACATGCCAAAACAATATAGTCAAATTCATACTTTTTATTATTTTTGTCTATAACTATCTGTTTTGATTTGTTTTTTTTAATATTTGTTATTTCTGTTTTTAATTTAAAGGAATTATTCTTATTTAATTTTAAGTATGAAATCAAACTATCAACATATTTTTTTGAACCATCTTTTATTGTTCTCCACTGAGGCCTCTCTACAAAATTTAGTAACTGATGATTATTATAAAAATCAAAAAGAGATTTTACTGGGAATTTTAAAATTTCTTTTTCTGGGGATGACCAAATAGCTGAAGCCATAGGTATAATATGATATTTATTAAAATGATTTGAAAAATTAAATTTATTTAAAAATTCATCTAATGTACAATCATCATCAACTTTTTTTAAATATTTTGGACTTAGTTTAAAAAATCTAAAAATATCATAAATCATTTTATGATAGTTTTTATCTAATATGTTTTTATAATTTGCTAACATTCCAATTAAAGATCCTGAATATTCAAAATTTTTATCTACTGACATTGCAAATGACATGTCTGATGCATTGCTGGAAATATTTAGATATTCAAGAATTTTTATAAAGTTTGGGTAATTTTTTTTATTATAGACAATAAATCCACAATCAATGGGTATATTTTTATTTTCAAAATTAAAATCATAAGTATTTGCATGACCACCGAATTTTTTGTTTTTTTCAAATATTGTAATATCAGAAAATTTTGACAAATAAAAAGCTGTAGATAAACCAGATATTCCTGATCCTATAATAGCTATTTTCATGAATTAAACTTTCTTAAAAGTGAGTAAGTGTTTAACGCTCTTTCTCGAGCAAATTTATGATCAACTATCATTGACTTATATGAACTTTTAGATGGTGAATGAATTTCTTTTGAATCAAGGTTTTCTAATTCAGGAATATATTTTTTTATATATTTTCCTGATGGATCAAATTTTGAGCTTTGAGTTAGGGGGTTGAATATTCTAAAATATGGTGCTGCATCTGCACCACAACCTGCAACCCATTGCCAACTAGCGTAATTTGAGGCAAAGTCTGCATCTAATAATGTATCGTGAAACCAATTAGCTCCCCATTGCCAAGGTATTAATAAATGTTTTGTTAAAAAAGATGCTGTAATCATTCTTGCTCTATTATGCATCCATCCAGTATCCCATAATTCTTTCATAGCTGCATCAACTATAGGGTATCCTGTATTTCCTTTAGTCCAAGCTTTAAAATTTTCTTGATCATCATTCCATTTGAAATTATTGAAATTTTCTTTAATATTTTCTTTATCTAAATTTGGATATAAAAACATCAAATTTACTGCAAACTCTCTCCAAATAATTTCAGAAAGAAAAACTTTTCGGCCATTTGAAATTTTTTCATAATTTTGATTGTTACATGTCATGTTCCAAATCTTTACAGGAGAAATTTCTCCAAAATGTAAATGTGGTGAGAGTTTTGAAGTCCCATCTTTAAATGGAAAATTTCTATCTTGATCATAATCATCAATGCCGTTTGATATAAATTTTTCTAATTTAGTTAATGCAGATTTCTCGCCAACATGCCAAATGCCATCAAACTTTTTCATCCAGTTGTTAGAAATCAAATTTAATTCACTTAGCTTTAGAGATGATGATATTTTAAAATGGTATTTTGTTTTTGAAATAGGTAAAGATTCAGGTATAAAATGATTTCCAAGTAAAGAGTTTTTATATGGTGTGAATACTTTTAAATTTTGGTTCTGTTTCCCTTTGATGTTCCAAGGCTCTACTAAAACCTTGCCATTATATGTTTGAACATTAATATTTAATGTTTTAAACTTTGATTTAATTTTTGTATCTCTTTCAACGCATTTAGCTTCGTATCTTCTATTCCAAAAAATACCATTAATTTTAAACTTTTTGATTAAATCAGAGAAAATTTTTTCTGGATTACCCTTAAAAAGATTTACATTAAAATCATTTTTTTTTATTAAATCTTTAGAAAAATTTTCATTAAATTTTTTTAAACTGTTATACAACCACCATTTACTTGCAGATCCTAAATCAGTTGATAGACAGTTAAAATCTTCTAATATATATATTATGGAAATTTGGCTGTTATTTTTTTTTGCATATTCATTTGCATGATATAGAGCAGGGTTATCTTCTAATCTAAGGTCATTTCTTAACCAAACTATTGTAATTTCAGAATTCATTAATTGGTTTTTCTTATAATGCCATCTCTAGGCGTGCACTTGTCCGAAAACATTTGTTTTAACATTGATTCTTTGCATTTCAAGTGATCTGGTGTTGGTAAATTTGAATATTCTCTATACATCGATGATAATACAAGGATAACTAGAAGCGTAAGTAAAATCCACATTGTTTTTGACACTTAATTATTCTCCCAATCGGTAATATAATTTTGTATTTTTTTTATATCAATTTCTTTTTCACTTGTAACTCGATTTCGTACACACATTCTTTGTTTTTCCATTTCTTCAAAATTTCCTGTGAGTAAATAATGCCATGATGGTAATTTTTTTCCTTCATTTATCAATCTGTAAGAGCAAGTTTTTGGCATCCACTTTAAAGTATCAATATTATTATAGCTTAAGGTTGTACAATCTTTAACTATCTTTTTTCTATTTATATAATTTGTACAATTCCCTGTTTTAACGCAAAGTAATTTACAAGAAATATTTGTATAAAATATTTCGCCATTATCCTCATCTTCTAGTTTAATCAGACAACATTTTCCACATCTGTCACAGAGAGCTTCCCATTCTTCTTTATTAAATTGGTTAAGTTTTTTTTTCCAAAAATTTTTCTTTAGCATGCTATATAAATATATAGTTAGTAAATTAATGGAAAACAAATTAAAAAATATATCTGTTATAAGTTCAAATAAAATTTTGAAATCAGAAAAATTTAATGATTTTTATTTTAATTCAATAAATCCGACTAATGAATGTAAATACGTTTATATAGATGCTAATAATTTAATTGAAAAAATTGAACAAACATCAAATTTAGTTATAGGTGAGTTAGGTTTTGGTATAGGCTTAAATTTTCTTATGACTGTTAAGTCACTTAAAAAAAATTTAATTAATAACAAACATCTTCACTATATAAGTTTCGAAGGGTACCCATTAGAACATAAACAATTAAAAGAAATATACTCAAATTTCAAAGAACTTAATGTTATTTCTAATGTATTACTAAATAGACTTCCTTTGAAAATGTCAGGGGTACATGATATTTATTTTCCAGAATATAATACTACTCTGACCTTAGTTTATGATGACTTTAGTTCTGTTAAAAAATTTTCTTTTTTGGCGGATGCGTGGTATTTAGATGGATTTGCACCTAAGAAAAATCTATCTGCTTGGACCGAAGATATTTTAGAAAATGTATATAAAAAAACAAAATTTGAGGGGACTTTTTCTACTTTTACATCTGCAACTAAAGTTAGAAAAGATTTAATAAAAGTTGGTTTTGATGTCTCAAAAAAAATAGGTTTCTCTCAAAAAAGAGAAATGCTTGTAGGGGTAAAAAAAAACATAAAAAAAATAAATTTGAGTTTTCATGATTTTAATATAGAGCCTGTTGCAATTATTGGAGGAGGAGTAACTGGAGCCTCATTAGCTTTTTCTCTTAAAAAAAGGAATATTGAGTGTTTTATAGTTGAAAAAGGACATGAGTTAGGTAACGGTGCTAGTGGTAATTTGGTGGCTTTTCAAATACCAAAATTAACATTAGATGACTCAATTTATGGTATTTTTTCATTAAGAAGTTACTTATATTCAAGAAACCTTGCCATTAATCTAGATAGTGTACCAATTTCTAATGGTGTAATAATTTTCCCAAATAGAGATCGTGAGAATAAAAAATTTGAAGAGTTATTAAATTTTAAATGGCCATACGAATTATTTCATAATTATAAAAGTGTTGAATTTCAAAATTTTAAAAATTTACACTTATTTCCAAATTCGGGAATTGTTGAAACAAAAAATTTTTTAAAAAATTTATCGAAATCTATTAAGTTTATAAATAACTTTGAAGTTAAAAAAATTGACCACTTTAAAAATAAGAAGATTTTATATAATACTGTTGGAGATTCAATTTCTGCAAAGACAATTATTTGGGCAAATGGTTACGAGGTAAAAAATGAACTTTTAAAAAAAATATGTATACCAACATCTGGTCAAGTTACATATATAAAAAAAGACATAAATTTTGTGAATCAAAAATTAAACTATAGTTATGGAAATTTTTTCTCACAAGAATTTAACGATCTTCATCAAATTGGATCAACATTTTCAAAAGATTTAAACAAGAATGTAGATTATAATAATAAACTGAATATTAGAAACATCCCATTGTTTTTAAAAGAAAAATTTAAATCTCAACTAAAAGTGGTTAATTCTCGTTTTAGTATAAGATCTTCTACTGCTAACAGATTACCTTACTTTGGATCACTTGAAGAAGAAAATGAGTTTTTTATAGGAGGGATGGGGTCATGGGGATTTACTTATGCACCTTTTTTAAGTGAATTACTAGTAAAACATATCATGCATGAGCCAAAAATAATTGAAACAAAACTTTTAGAAAAATTAATTTTAGATAATAGAATTTAAATTATTCTGCAGCTATTGATGTTTTAACATTCAATTTTTCAACTATACTTTTAAATACATTTTTAACGTTAATTAAATTTTCTTTGAGTTCAAAATTGTTTTCGTTCATATAGTAATTTTTTGAAATTTCAATTTGAATTACATTTACATTTTTATCTTTTTTTCCATATTTTCTAGTTATATATCCTCCTGAATAAGGGCTGTTGATTGATAATCTTAAATCTAAATTTTTAAAATGATTAATTAAATCGTTTTTAAAGTTTTCTTCACTGCTTTTTCCAAAGTTGTCACCGATAATAACGTCTGGAAAGTTTTTATTATTATTTGATAGCGTGGGTGTTGAATGTATGTCTATTAAGTATACAACGCCAAACTTTGATTTTAAGTAATTTATTCTTTTACTTAATTTTTTATGAAATGGATCATAATATTTCTCTAACATTTTTGATATATAAAAATTTGGCAATTTAGATTTAAAAATTTCTTCAGTATAACATTTTGAGGGTATAACTCCGAGGCCTGACTTAATTAATAATACTTCTTCATGAGGAGTAGTTTTTATTTTTGAATTAAACATTGAATCATCTAATGATTGCCTTGATCTATTTAAATCAACTACAGCTCTAGAGCATTCTGCGATAAAAATGTCTGCTAAATTTAAATTTATTTTGTCAATGAATGTATCTGTTTTAAAATCTTCCATTATTTTTAATTTTTTTATATCTATAGATTTATATTTCAAAAACTCTTTTGGATAGTAACTTCCTGCATGAGGTATAGATATAATTAATGGAGTAATTGGAGTTTTTCTGATATGAAATTGCATTTTTTCTTTAAATAAATTATTTTTTATAAAGTTAATTAATTATGAAAATAAATCCACATAAAAAAATAGAGTATCCTTGTTTTTATAAATTAAAAACAAGATGGAAAGATAATGATGTTTACGGTCATATTAATAATGTAATTTATTATGAGTATTTTGATACTGCGGTGAATTTGTGGCTAATTGAGAATGATTTATTAAATTTTAAATCTGGAAAAAATATTGGATTTATTGTCAAGTCAGGTTGTGATTTCATTTCTCCAATCTCACATCCTTCAAACCTTATTATTGGAATAGGTACATCTGCAATAGGAACATCTTCAGTAACATACAAATCTGCAGTATTCAAAGAAAATGAGGAATTTGCTTCAGCACAAGGGTTTTTTACTCATGTGTATGTTAACAGGACTACTCAAAAAGCGTCACCTATATCAAAAGAATTTAGAGAAAAATTAAATAAAATTTTTAAACCTTAATTTATTTCCAATCTAAGCTTATCTCATCACCGGATTTTATATTATCAAAATCTGATTTTTTGAAACTACAATCTGCCCATACATTGCATGGCCCTATTAATCTAATTTCCTGACCTACTGAAACTGGTGTTTTTCCATAACCAATTGCAATAGCTGATCCTTCTGTCCAAAATGCTAATTCACCTAATTGCATTACATCTCTTGCATCATCTTCGAGTTTAACTTGAAGATTAGTATTAAAAAATATTTCTTCTCCCCATGTTTGAATTTTAGATTTTATTGGGACTGACTCAGCTATTAATTTAGCTGTTTCAGTATTTCTTAAGTTAATTTCAAATAGTTTTGAATTAAATTTTAAAATTAGTTTTTTATCATTATTATGCATTTTGATTAAAATATTATATATTAATTATTTATTAATTGAAAATGGTTATGTTATACATATAACAAAATATTTAAATGTCTAAAGGGACTATAGCTCAGTGGTAGAGCACTACGTTGACATCGTAGGGGTCGCTAGTTCGAACCTAGCTAGTCCCACCATTTAAAAAGGACTAATATTGAATTATTTTAAAATAACCCACATTCCAAAAGTTAAGTGGAGTTCTGATAGTCCTTTTAATATAAAACCAAATCCAAAAACTTTATTTTTTCTATTCTTTGGATTGACGCTATTTGGATTAGGTGAAGCTTTGCTTATAGTGTCAAATTTTGGTGTTACTCCTTGGACGGTTTTTGCTGAAGGAGTTGCCAAAAATTTTGATATAAGTATTGGTTTAGCAACTTTTTTAGTAAGCATTAGCATTTTAATTTTGTGGGTCCCTTTAAAACAAAAAATAGGTATAGGTACTATTTCAAATGCCATTATCATTGCTTTTACAATTGATTTATTTGTTTATTTATTACCTCTTAGTAAAAATACTTTTTTATCAATTATAGAGATGATTATTGGAATATTATTAGTTGGAATTGGAAGTGGCATTTATTTAATAACAAATTTAGGCCCAGGAACGAGAGATGGATTAATGAAAGGAATTTCAGAAAATTTTCATAAACCAATTTATTTAATTAGATTATCTATTGAAATAGTAGTTGTAATTTTAGGATGGATTTTGGGTGGAACAGTTGGTTTAGGTACATTGATGTTTGCCGTACTAATAGGCCCAATTATTTCAGTTAGTTTGATTGTGATCAAAAGGACTGATAAGTAATGAATAATATATTTTAAAATTATGGCATTATTAGGAAAAGGAGCATTATTGAATTGGGGTGGAGTGCTACCTAAGCACGATCTTGATTATAATTTGTGGCACAGCTTAGAACATATGCCTGAAAGAATGAGTGTGAAAGGTTTTTTGCGGGCATTTAGATGTGTTGGGCTTAAGGGTACTAATGATAATGATAAATATTTCATGATGTATGATGTAAAAAGCAAAGGTATTTTATCTTCAAAACAATATTTAAATAGATTAAATAATCCAACAGATTGGACGTCCAAAATTTTATCAAAATATGTTTATCCATCACGTGCTATTTGTGAAGTGATTAAAACAAAGTCACTAACAAATGGTTTAAGTGGTTTTTTTGTAACTATAAGATATTTATCACAAAATAATGATATAAAAAATTTCCATAATATTTCTGATGAAATCATGTGTCAAAATGGAATTCTCTCTATTCATTGCTTTCAATCAGATAGAGAAATTAGTCTGTTAAAAACAAAAGAAAAAGTAATTAGAAGTTACCAAGGGAATGAAGATGAAATTATTGATTATGCTGTTGTTATTGAATGTTTAAATATAAATAAAGTAAAAAATTTTTTATTAAATTACTTAAAAATAAAATCTGATAAAAAAATAAAAATCAATTATTATCAATTACAACATATTATAGAATTAGGTTAATGCGCTCTTAGCTCAACTGGATTAGAGTACCAGATTTCGACTCTGGGGGTTAGGGGTTCGAGTCCTCTAGAGCGCACCATTCCACATTATGTGTTTCCCATAAGTCATTGATTTCATAGCGAAAGTTAAAACTTGGACTTGGGGTGTGAAACAATATGAGAAACAAATATGTACCAAATCATTTGTTGAATCGTGATGGTAATTATTACTTTGTAAGGCGTGTTCCAAATGACTTGAAGAATCTTTATGCAGTTAAAAGATTATGTTTTAGTCTTAAAACTAAATCATATTCATCAGCTATAAGAATGATAAAATCAGTTAGTCAAAGACTAGAAGATTATTGGTTTGGTATCAGACTTCAGAAGATGAATGTTCCTGCAATGCATTTGATTAAGACTGATAGTGATAATGATAATGGTCCCAATATAATAGATGCTCTTCAATTATATCTAAAGTTAAAAGGAGTAAATAAGAATAAAACATTTCTAAGAACTGCTCATAGAAATGTTGAGTATATAATTAAAGTTTTGGGTAATAAATCTATTCAATCATATTCATCATTAGAGGCAGGGAAATTTCGTGATTGGTTAATAGAGCAGGGGATGTCTAACTCAACAGTAAAAAGAGTATTCTCATCTGTAAGAGCAATTATTAATTTAAGTACAAGTGAGCATGGATTAAATATAGTTAACCCTTTCTCTAAGGTTTATTTACCTTCAATAGATAATGAATTAAGAATGAGTATTCCTATGGATAAAATTAGATTAATTCATGGGTATTGCAGACAAATGGATGATGAACCTAGGTGGTTGATATCTTTATTATCAGACAGTGGTATGCGTTTATCTGAGGCATTAGGGTTAGCTAAAGAGGATATAAAACTAGAAGAACCTATACCTCATATTAGACTCATTCCTCATTCATGGAGACGTTTAAAGACTAGAAGTAGTCAAAGATATATACCTTTAGTTGGAGAGGCTCTATGGGCTTGTAAGAGGATTCTAGAGCATAATCATGATAGTATATTTGCTTTCCCTAGATATACCTCTATAAATCAATGTAATGCTAATTCAGCAAGTGCAGCTTTAAATAAATGGCTAAAGAGTAAACTGATAGATGATTATGTCATTCATGGTTTTAGACATAGTTTTAGAGATAGGTTGAGGGCAGTTGAATGTCCTTCAGATATTATAGACCAGTTAGGTGGATGGAGTTTGAAAAGCGTAGGGCAGGGATATGGTAAAGGATATAAATTATCTATTCTTGGCAAATGGATGAAGAATATTGAATATTGACGGTCTAGTGAAACCAACTGAAACCTTCAAACATAGCTAACCCAAAAACAGAATGTCGTGCTAACAAAATAAGCGAGGTTAAGAAAGGCATATCAGTTTTTCTTGCAAGCACTCCCTGACCAGTAAAAGGCATGAAAATGAATAATGGGGCAATCGTTGTTAATGCACCAAACAATAGCCCATTTCTGTAGGATAAATCTAATAACGGATAACAAATGAAGAATATATAAAACACAACAGCCCAAGCTACAGCAATTAAATAATGGAAAGCCCAGCCAATTTTTACTTCATGAGCAATTGGCATAGCATCTGAAATCTGTGGATTAAAAATCTCTCCTCGCCTGACCATATAAAAAACCCAACGACCAACAACACCCCATGAAGGTTCGGGTATTTTAAATAAAATCAATAAGAGACGGCCAAACATATCTAAAGCTATACAGGAAAAAAATCCTGCTATAATAATACTTAGAAAATCAACCATAGGCATTGTTTCAGAGATAGATTAAGAGTAATTGAATGTCCATCAGAAATTATTAACGAATTAGGTGGATTGAGTTTAAAGAGTGTAGTGTAGGGTTATGGTGAAGGATTTATTAAAGAAATATTGTTTAAATGGATAAAACAAATTTGATGTAATCTATTGTTTCACACCCCAAGTCCAAGTTTTAACTTTCGCTATGAAATCAATGACTTATGGGAAGCACATAATGTGGAATGGCGCGCTCTAGAGGAGTTCTATTCCTTGTGTATGCACCACAAATAATATCATTCAAGCTATAGCTTAGGATATGTATTCATATCGTGATGTCAATACGCACGATTTGTTTCACAGTTTGTTTTACATATAAAATAACTGTTCTTAGTATAGGTAACTGTAGACACCCTAGGTGTCATTAAT
>OCVP010001347.1_pt1 | contig 10342 bp, 6 predicted proteins | sample 1539171 | NCBI WGS metagenome assembly OCVP01 (sample SAMEA51879418, study PRJEB22527) | metagenome
TGATACTTTTTTTTCTTCTTTATAAAAGCTTCTCGCCATTTCACTGACCATATCACTTTCCAAACTGACTGTCTGTGGGCATTTTTTTTTAAGTAAACTCGCAGCGAATTGTGCTACATCCAATTGCGTTGCAGGCAAATCGTCAGACAAGTTAAAAATCGTAGCTTCCGATTTAGAGCTCATAGCCATCTCGATTGCGCCTACTATATCGTCAACATGAATTCTGTTAAACAGATGAGCTGGTTTATTGACTATATAAACCCTTTCATTTGCCAATAAACGATCAATTAGACTTCTTCCTGGCCCATATATACCTGCCAACCTGAAAATCATAGTTTTTATGGAAAAATTTTCTCCAAATCTTAGCCACGATTTTTCGGCCGCAACTCTTGAAATACTTCTCTCTAGATTGGGTTCGAGCACTGTATCCTCTGTAACCCAACCACCTTTTTTATCTCCATAAACACTAGTTGTTGACAGATATCCTGCCCATTTTATTCTTTCGCTATTTTTTTTGAATAAATACCCATAATTCTCAATAACTGGATCCTTACCATTTTCTGGTGGAGCCGTGCTCAAAATATATGAATTCTTGCTGAGGATACTCTCAATTTTTTCCTCATCATCGAAAAAAACCGGTGTGGCATTAAGTGATTTAATTTCTTTGGCCTTTTCCTTAAATCTCGTCGTACAAAACACTTCCCAATTTTTTTTTGAGAATTTCTGACACATAAATTTAGCTGTGTAACCAAAGCCAAAAATTAACAATATATTTTTCTTATTCATTTTTTTTTAACTCAGAAATAGACCAAATAGCTGCCTCAGATATAAAATCTACAGAATGATTTCCAAACCCCTCCAGTAATTTTATGTATTCTTTTTTTCCACTATTTCCCATCGCGTATATTACATTTCTTAAAAATCTAACTGATCCTAATCTTTTTATAGCGGTTCCACTAAAATAATTCCTGAAGTCACCATCTGAAAAGGTTAGAGCTTTCTCCAAAGCTAAGTCAGAAAAAGTTTCTCTATAATTCTCATTTCTGCTTATTTGTGCAAATTTATTCCAGGGACAGACAGCTAAACAATCATCGCATCCAAAAACTCTGTTGCCAATTGATGATCTAAGTTCTTTATCTATAGCACCCTTGTGTTCGATAGTGAGATACGCGATGCATTTTCTAGCATCTAGCTTATATGCACCCTCAAAAGCATTAGTGGGACAAATATCCAAACACTTGGTACAAGATCCACAATTATCTTGCTCTGGTTCATCTGCAGGTAATGATTTATCTATGTACATTACACCGATAAAAAACCAATTTCCCATATTTCTACTCACCAAATTTGTATGTTTGCCTTGCCAACCCAAGCCAGATAATTGTGCTAAAGGTTTTTCCATAACAGGGGCAGTATCGACAAATATTTTTAGCTCACAGTCTAATTTTTTTTTTACCCAAGAGGCTACGATCTTTAGCTTAGATTTGACTACTTTATGATAATCTCTTTTCGTGGCATAAACTGAGATATTAGATAATTCTTTATCCATCAATTTTTTTAAAGGGTCTTCTGCTGGAGTATAGTCATCTGTAAATACTAAAATTGATTTAACACTTGGCCATAAATTTTCTGGTGCTATTCGTTCGTTGATCCTTTTCTCCAACCAATCCATACCAGCATTCCAATCATTTTTAATGAAGTCCCTAAATTTTTCTTTTATTGTTTGATCAACCTTGAGGGGATCGGTTATACCAACGGCAGAAAAACCTGCATCAGAAGCTATCTGCTGAAGTTGTGATTTAAAATCCAATATTTCCATACTAAAAATCTAAGTCACTATAGTGACCTGCCGGCACAAAGCCAGGAACTAAGTCCGTTAGCAAACCTGCATTTCTAAAAGCAGGCCTCGATTTAATTTTTGCATACCATTCTTTTATTATTGGCTTAGACTGCCAGTCAATATCTCCTACATAATCTAGTGCCGAAATATGTCCGGCTGCTGAAAAATCAGCTAATGACATTTTCTCCCCAGCTACCCAATTTCTTTTTTCCAAAAGCCATTCCAAATAATCAAAATGAAACTTTATTTTCTTAAGGCCTTCTTTTATTGCACCACTATCAGGTTGACCTATTTTAAAAATCTTTTTGTACACTCTCTCATTAAGTAAGTTTTTTGTAACTTCATTATAAAATTTATCGTCGAACCAAGAGGTTACCCTGCGCGTCTCGAACCTTAGCTTCTTGTCAGCCGGAATAAGTTTTGGAATCGGGTGAGATTCATCCAAATACTCACATATGGGAGTGCTCTCCGTAAATACATTAGCTCCTTCTTTTAATAATGGCACTTTACCGGAAGGACTAAATCTTATGAAATCCAATCTTTTTTCCCAAACGGGTTCATCGATTAATTCAACTTCAAGTTTTTTTTCTGCCAAAACCAGCCTTACTTTTCGACAGAATGGTGAGAGTGCTAAATGGTGGAGTTTTCTCATAGTTAATAAACCTTACTCTAATCCATTTATAATTATAAAAAACAGCTTGATCTGTCATCTTTTTTTAGGATATTGATATCTTTTTTTAATCGTGAAACTCTTACTGTAAGATTAGACTTCAGGTTTTTGGGGCTTCGAGTCTTTGGATTTGGAAGCGTCAACGCAATTCGGACTGATTGCTCTCTGGTCAGTTTATTTGCTGGCTTTTTATAATACTTATATGAAGCTTGATTAACACCAAATGTCAGCAGGCTTGTCTCAACAGTGTTTAGATATATTTCGAGAATTCTTCTTTTTGGAATAATGATCTCTATCAAAAAGGTAAAGTACAATTCTATAATTTTTCTTGACCAAGATCGTCCAGACCATAAAAAAAGATTTTTCGCAAGTTGTTGAGTTATCGTTGACGCGCCTCTTTTTTCCTTTCTTGTAATTACTTTGTAAATCTCTTTTATGTCTAGTCCTAAATGGTTACAAAAATTAGAATCCTCTGTTGCAACCACTGAAAGGGCGATATTTTCGCCCATATTTGAAATTGGAGTCCAACTGTAATCTATTTTTCTTTGAAAAAAATTGCTTTCCGAAACCATAAAGCTTGTAAAAGGAGGATTAAAAAATCTAAGTAAAAGAACGGTTGACACAGACAAGAATATAAAGAACACACATAATAGTGTAATAACTCTAGTAGTTTTGTATGCTAAATTTTTAATAACGCACACAAAATATTATTTAAATAGGACAATTTTTTTCCTTAGTCTGAGAGACTACTATAGCCCATCAATGCCTTGTCTACTGATTTCGCAACTTGCCTGCCTTCTCTTATTGCCCACACAACAAGAGACTGACCACGTCGCATATCACCAGCTACCCACAATTTATCAAGAGAAGTTTTGTAAGATTTGTCATCCGCTAACACATTTCCCCGCTTATCCAGAGACACTTCAGTATCTTTAAAAATCCTATCTGTAATGGGTGAAACGAAACCCATGGCCAGTAATACCAAATCCGCTTTAATTACAAACTCAGAGTTTTCTATTTTTTCAAATTTCTCATTTACCCTTATACAATTTAAAGAACTGACTTTACCATTTTCAACCCCAAAAGATGTTGTTAATACTGAAAATTCTCTATCTGCTCCCTCTTCTTGACTCGAAGAGGTTCTCATCTTGAGAGGCCAATTTGGCCATGTTAGCAACTTGTCTTCCCTTTCGGGCGGAGCAGGCATAATCTCTAGCTGTGTGACAGACAATGCACCTTGGCGAATTGATGTTCCTATGCAATCTGAACCGGTGTCTCCTCCACCAATAACAACGACATGTTTACCATCTGCTGTTATCTCTTCCAAACCCTCGAGCGTCTCTTTGCCTACCCTTCTGTTTTGCTGAGGTAAAAAATCCATGGCGAAATGGATCCCGTCCGCGTTACGCCCTTCAATGTCTAGGTCACGTGGTTTTTCAGCCCCACAGGCTAGTATCAAAGCATCGTGTTCCTTTATCATATCATTAATTTCAATATCTACACCTAGCTCCACACCACATTGGAAGTGAACTCCTTCAGCTGATAATTGCTCTAGTCTTCTGTCGATATGAGTTTTTTCCATTTTAAAATCAGGAATTCCATATCTAAGAAGACCGCCCATCTTTTTATTTTTTTCATAAATTATTACATTATGACCTGCTCTGGCTAATTGTTGAGCAGCTGCAAGCCCTGCTGGGCCAGACCCAATTATTCCTATTTTTTTGTTCGTCTTGTTTTGATTTATTTGTGGTTTTATCCATCCATTGTCCCATGCCTTATCAACTATAGAACATTCTATGGATTTTATTGTTACCGGACTATCAACAATATTTAGAGTACATGAAGCTTCGCATGGTGCAGGGCATATTCTTCCCGTGAATTCTGGAAAGTTATTGGTTGAATGTAAGTCTTTAGAAGCCTGTTCCCATTCACCCCTATAAACCAAATCATTCCAATCCGGGATCTGATTATTAACGGGACACCCTTTCAAGCCCTTCATGTCATGACAAAAAGGAATTCCACATTCCATACATCTGCTGGCTTGGTCTCTTATGACCTCCTCTGGAAGAGGTACTATAAACTCCTTAAAATTTCTTATTCTATCTGATGCAGGCCTATATTTCCTATCTTGCCTATCTATTTCTAAAAATCCAGTAACCTTACCCATCTCAATTTCCCTTATATTCTAAATTAGAGGCTATTCTGCAGCTACGATATTATTGAGCTTTTCAGCCTTTATTTCTTCCAACGCCCTTCTGTATTCCGTAGGCATTACTTTTAAAAATTTAGGCCTAAAATTATCCCAATCGTCTAAAATCTTTTTTGCAAGGTCTGATTGAGTAAACTTTAAGTGTCTAGAAATTATGTTCCTTAGCCTTTCTTCATCATATCTGGTCATATCACTCGATATATCCACGCGACCATGGTGTTCAAAGTCGCCTCCGTGATGATGCTCAGATTCTAGTAGATCATCTTCTTCTGGAACCGGCTCAAGCTCTACCATTGCCAAATTACATCTATTTTTAAAGGTGCCATCTTCGTCCAAAACATATGCTATGCCTCCGGACATACCTGCTGCAAAATTAAGGCCTGTTTTTCCTAAAACGACTACTATACCACCTGTCATATATTCACAACCATGATCACCCACTCCCTCAACAACAGCGGTAGCTCCAGAATTTCTAACAGCAAACCTTTCTCCAACTATGCCTCTCAAATAGCATTCTCCGTCAATAGCACCATAAAGAATTGTGTTTCCTGCTATGATCGAATCTTCAGGAACAATTCTTTTTGCCTCTTTTGGAGGGTATACTATTATTTTTCCCCCAGATAATCCTTTGCCAACATAATCATTTGCTTCGCCTTCTACTTCTAGAGTAACTCCTCTCGATAACCATGCTCCAAATGCTTGACCCGTTGTACCCTTTAAAGAAATATTTATTGAATCCTCTGGGAGACCTCTATGTCCAAAAATACGTGCAACCTCTCCACTGAGCATTGCTCCAGTTGATCTATTGTAATTATAAATCGGCAGCTTTATTTTGACGGGTTTTTTATTTTGCAAGGCATCCTTTGACATTTCAATTAGCTGCCTGTCCAGAATATCTTTAATTGGATGCTGCTGTCTTTCACAATTAAATTTTGGCACTCCATCGCCCATCTTTGGATCAAAAAACAGCTTTGAGAAATCGAGCCCCTTTGCTTTCCAATGTTTAATTGCTTTTTTCCTATCAAGCACATCAATTTGACCAATCATCTCATCAAATTTTTTGAAACCTAATTTACTCATTAGTATTCTTACCTCTTCTGCAATAAAGAAGAAAAAATTCACAACATGCTCTGGCATTCCTACAAATCGTTTCCTCAAAACTGGGTCTTGAGTTGCGATTCCCACAGGACAGGTATTCAGGTGACACTTACGCATCATAATGCAACCTGATGCAATTAATGGGGCTGTTGAAAAACCAAACTCATCCGCGCCTAACAATGCTCCAATAACAACATCTCGCCCTGTCCTTAGCCCACCATCCACTTGAACCGCTATTCGTGATCTAAGCTTATTTTTCCTTAAAGTTTGGTGTGTTTCTGCCAAACCCAGTTCCCAGGGTGAGCCGGCATGTTTCACCGAGGTCAGGGGGCTCGCCCCAGTACCACCCTCCATACCCGAAATAGTAACATGGTCCGCTTTTGCTTTAGCCACTCCAGCAGCGACTGTACCTACCCCAACCTCGGATACTAATTTCACTGATATATCAGCTTTTGGGTTGACGTTTTTAAGGTCGAATATAAGTTGCGCTAAATCTTCTATTGAATAAATATCGTGATGGGGCGGGGGAGAGATAAGTCCAACCCCTCTAGTAGAATGTCGGACCCTTGCAATGACAGCGTCTACCTTGTGGCCAGGAAGCTGGCCTCCTTCACCCGGCTTTGCTCCTTGCGCCATTTTAATCTGAATCATGTCAGAATTTACTAGGTATTCGGTTGTTACACCAAATCTACCAGACGCAACTTGTTTTATTGCAGACCGTCTGTTGTCGCCATTATTATCAGTAGAAAAACGTTCCACTTCTTCACCGCCTTCACCTGTGTTCGATTTTCCCTCAATCCTATTCATGGCTATGGCTAGGTTCTCATGCGCTTCTGCGGATATTGATCCGTACGACATGGCTCCGGTAGCGAACCGTTTTACAATTTCCTTGGCCGGCTCAACCTCATCAATTTTAATACTATTTCTGCCCGTTTCGCTTGAATCTTTAAGCCTAAATAAGCCTCTTATTGTGAACAACCTTTCTTCTTGCTCGTCCATGGACCTTGAATATTCTTTAAATGTATCGAAAGAATTACTTCTTACAGCATGTTGAAGGTTCGTAATCTCATCTGAACTCCAAGCATGTACTTCTCCTCTTTTTCTAACGGCGTAATCACCCCCTACATCTAGAGAGTCTCTTAAAACTTCTAAGTTTGAATATGCTTCCTCATGGCGGGTAATCGTTTCCTTTGCTATTTCATTTATTCCTACTCCGCTGATTTGAGTAGAAGTTCCCTTGAAGTACTTGCTCACGAATTCCTCTGATAACCCGACTGCATCAAAAATTTGTGCTCCACAGTATGATTGGTAAGTTGAAATACCCATCTTGGACATAACTTTTAAAAGCCCTTTGTTAACTGACTTTATATATCTACTAACCGCTTCTGTCTCACTTACATCTTTAGACAACATGTTCTTTTGTTTAAGATCTAATATAGTGTCAAAAGCCATATATGGATTTATAGCCTCTGCTCCGTAACCTGCTAATACTGCAAAGTGATGGACCTCCCTAGGCTCTGCTGATTCCACTACCAATCCAACGGCTGTTCGCAATCCTTTCCTTATTAAATGATGATGTACCGACGCAATGGCCAATAGAGCGGGCAAAGCAATCCTATCTTTACCAAACTGCCTGTCGGATAGCACTATAATATTACCACCCTCTTTAACTACATTCTCCGACTTTATGCATATGCTCTCCAAACACTTTTCAAAACCTGTATAACCTGTATTCTTGTCAAAGGTGGTATCTAAAACTCTTGATACAAATTGGTTGTCACCAATCTCGCTTATCTTTCTAATCTTTTGCATATCCTCATTTGTTAGGATCGGTTGTTTAACCTCTAACCTTTTCACACTACCCAAAGATTTATTATCAAAAATATTCGGTCTTGGACCAATAAAAGATACTAAGCTCATTACCGACTCCTCGCGAATGGGGTCAATTGGAGGATTCGTTACCTGCGCAAAGTTTTGCTTAAAATATGTGTAGAGTAATTTCTTTTTGTTGGATATTGCAGAAATGGGCGTGTCTGTACCCATTGAGCCAATAGCTTCTTGGCCGGTTACTGCCATTGGAGACATAAGTGTCTTTAAGTCTTCCTGAGTATAACCAAACGCTTTCTGACCTGAGTAAAGATTGGCCTTTGATAAAGAAACTTTCTGTGTTTCATCTGATTCTAAGTCCTCTAAAACAATCTGTGTATTATTCAAAATGCTTTCGTAATCCAATTCATTACTGAGATTTGCTTTTACTTCTTCGTCTGTTATGATCTTTCCTTCCTCCATATCAATCAGAAGCATTTTTCCAGGTTGCAATCGCCACTTGGTAATCACTTTGCTCTCATCAACTGGCAGCGTTCCAGCCTCGGAAGCTAATACGACAGTATCATCTTCAGAAACAAAATATCTTGCTGGTCTTAATCCATTTCTATCTAAAGTAGCTCCAATTTTTTTTCCATCTGTAAAAGCGATAGCAGCTGGCCCATCCCAAGGTTCCATTATAGATGCATGAAATTCGTAAAAAGATTTGCGTTTTCTATCCATTAGTGGATTTCCAGCCCAAGCCTCAGGGATCAGCATCATCGAAGCATGCTGAAGAGGGTATCCTCCCTGATATAATAATTCAATAGCGTTATCAAACGACGCAGTATCGGATTGACCTTCTCTTGTTATGGGCCATATGTCGTTCAAGTTTTCTCCAAGAAGATGTGATTTCAGACCTGCTTGCCTCGCTGCCATCCAGTTTACATTACCTCTACTGGTGTTTATCTCACCATTATGAGCGACCATTCTATAGGGATGTGCCAGTCTCCATGAAGGAAAAGTGTTTGTTGAAAATCTTTGGTGAACCAAAGCCAAAGCGGACACATATCGAACGTCTTGAAGATCTAAATAATATTTAGCCAATTGATCAGCTAAAAACATGCCCTTATAAACAACCGTTCGTGATGACAAGGATACCGCGTAATATAAATCTTCACTCCCCAGTTCTTTATAAATTTTGTTGGTTGTTTTTTTTCTTAGTACATAGAGATTTCTTTCAAAGTCATCCTCGCTCATACCTTCAGGTTTTTTGAAGAAGCCTTGCACATGTATGGGTTCAGCTTCACGAATTTCCTCGTCCTTTGACAAACACTCATTGTTTACGGGAATATCGCGCCAACCTAATAATTTTATGCCCTGTTCCTCACTAAACTTAACGATGATATCTTTTATAAGGGTATGATATTTGACTTCTTTTGGGAAAAAAAACATACCTACGCCATAGCCGCCAAGATCGGGAAGAAAACAACTTAATTTTTCCATTTCCTCTCTGTACATTTCATGTGGAATTTGTGTGAGCATTCCTGCTCCGTCACCCACTAAAGGATCTGCTCCTGTAGCCCCTCTGTGTTCAAGGTTCTCAAGTATAAAAATTCCTTTTTGAATGATGTCGTTACTTTTTCTTCCCTTTATATTCGCGATAAACCCCAAGCCGCAGGAATCGTGTTCATTTCGAGGATCGTAGAGACCCTCCATTTTATTGCGTTTCTTATCAAAAATCTTCATTCGCTTTTTACTTTTTTTATCTTATTGTCTTTCTGAGGTGACTTTTTAATATAGTTTTCAACAAAAGAAAAGAAAGTTTATAATTTGTATTGTTTACTATTTTCTTGATGAAAAAGCAGGGAAAGGCTTAATAGTTTACTATACATTCTCTAAAAAACCTAAAGTTTATGTTTTAAAAATGACCATTTTTCACGTTTTTGTTTTGTCTCTTATACAGGGCGCAACAGAGTTTTTGCCAGTCTCTTCTTCTGCCCACCTAGTTCTTTACAACAAATTTGTAATTGGTGTAAAAAATGATTTAAGCCTAGACATTGCCATGCATATTGGCAGCCTATTAGCAGTTATTTTGTTAGTTTCAAAACCTCTAAAGGAACATATGAACAATGTTTTGAAAAAAAATGGTGTAAGTAAATCAATTTTTTTCTTGGCATTGGCAACGTTTCCACTTGTAGTTATGGCTTTATTCTTAGAATATGCTCGCCTTCTTGAGCTATCAAGGCAAGTAGAGATAATTGCGTTCTCCAACTTAATATTCGCTCTGTTACTTTTTGTGTCTGACAGAAAACCAAGCCAACGCAAATTTTCAGATATTACGGCAAGAGATGTTTTGGTGATAGGTATTTGGCAATCTTTTGCTGCCTTTCCTGGAACGAGCAGATCTGGTGCCTCTATAACTGGCGCACGGTTTTTAAATTATGGCAGAAAAGAAGCAATTATCATTTCTGCCGTATTAAGTATACCAGCAATAGTAATTTCGAGTGGCTACATTGGATTCAAATTTTTTAGTAGCCCAAATAAAATTGATATTGAATTTATTATCTATGCAACCGTATTTTCATTCATTTTTTCGTATTTAGCTCTTAAGTTCTTTGTAAAGTTTGGAGAGCTTTTTTCTTTCACTCCCTATGTGATCTACAGGCTCCTGCTCGGGTTAGCTTTGTTAACTGCATTATATTTCTAACCACGCTTAAAG
>OCVP010001349.1_pt1 | contig 10337 bp, 7 predicted proteins | sample 1539171 | NCBI WGS metagenome assembly OCVP01 (sample SAMEA51879418, study PRJEB22527) | metagenome
AATAAAATCTTTGCATTGCAATAAAGCCATAGGGTGGGAAGAAATATATTTTACATCATTTAACTTAACACCTGGGTAAACCATAAGATTATGGTTAATATTTATATAATGTTCGCCAATGATAGATAAACCATATTTGTCGATTAATGAATAGTTGGGTATGATGGACCCTGCTATAGAATTTTCAATTGCCATCACTCCAAAATCACTTTTATCCTCAATCAATGACTCAATTAAAGCATCAAATGACATACATTCATCAATTTCTATATCATCACTAAAGAACTCAATAGCTACTTGATGATGATATGATCCTTTAATCCCTTGTATTGCAACTTTCATAACAAAAAAAAAGTCCTGAAATTCAGGACTTTTATATTAATTCTTTTTAACAATTATTAACAAAAAATCCTGCTATTACTTAAGTAGTAAAAGAAAAAATAGATTTGGTTGTAATAATTTTTATTAAACATTTGGCTAAAAATAAGATAGTATTTTATTTCTACAAAATATATTCTATAAAAATACCTATCTGAGCCTACCACCACCTCTGTTTCCACGCGGTCTAGGGTTTGGTGTAGATGCTTTATCACTCTCTTTATTATCCTTACCCCCAAAAAGAGTCAAATCATATTTAAGTTTAAATAAAATATATCTGGGTTGAATTACATACATTCTAGTTTGAGAGAAAAACTGATTAAATGAATCTCTATTTATTGATTGGTCATTCAATAAATTTGTAACTCCGACTCCAAACTCCCATTTAGAACCGTCCTTATTGTAAGTTAAATCAGCATCCATAAATCTAAATTTATTCAAAGTCTGATCCTGATTTCTGTAGTGATTATAACTGTATTCAGTAGTAAATACAAATCCTTTTCCAAAATATGCATCTATTCTAGCAAATGGAGACTCAGTTATAAACTGGTTTTCAATGCCTCCATTATTATAATCGTTTATATTATACTTATATCCTATCTCAAAATTTGGTTTATCTCTAAAATTAGTTTCAATACTTGCAGAATAATTTTGATTTAGACTTTTTGAATTTCTTATTTGATTATTTACCTCGTTTGTAAAATCACTGAAATTAAATCGAGTAGAAAAATTTAATTTAAAATTTTTAAATCTTTTATCAATCCTACCGCTCAAAGAATAAGTTTCTCTAGGAAAATTAGAATTTGTTGAAGTTCTAATAGCATCTATTCCGTTAATATTAGCTCTAGACTGAATTGAATTACTTCTTTTAGAATAATTAGCATTAGCGAAAATATTAGTAAAAGTAAATTGATTAATACTTCTATAATTTAAATTATAATTGTTGACAACCGCAGCCTCAAGTTCTCTATTACCTTGAAATATGCTGTTATAATTACTAAAAACAAAACCCTCTGCAAGATTATTTATATCAGTAAATTGTGTGTTTTTTCTGTAAGTAAGTCTTAAACTCTCAGATTTTTTAAACTGTAAATTTATTCTCAAGTTTGGTCTTACATCACTTATATTTCTCTCAAATGATGTCCCTAATTGAGTATTTTTTGTTTTGTAATAATGTAGGGTTAAACCTGGATCAATGGTAAAAATTCCAGTTCTTAATCTATAGTTTAAAGCAATATATGCATCACTAAAGTCAAAACTTACATCATTATTAAATGTTGGGTCATTAAAATTTAATAGTGATCCATTATCCAATATTTGAAAAAAACTTGAATCAAAATCCTGTCCTACATCTGTTACACCTAAACTTAGATTTATATTTGATGTATCATTTAGTAAATAATAATAATCCAGCTTTGCCTCAAGTTTTGCAGTCTGTACTAACCTCTCTTGAGTCACATCATATTTGTTAACAGATGAACTAAAAGGGATTAATCTAGTGAAAGGGTTTCTATCTCTTATTGCCCTACTAAAAGGATTTTCTTCTTGATCTAAATGCTGAGCCTCAAACGAAAAAATATGATCATCTGCCAAAGTAAAGTATAGTTTAAACTCTTGATTTAAAGATTGTGGTTTTTGAGATCTTGTAATATCAAGTGTTTCTTGCATTCTGTTATCTTGTCTCCCATACATTGATGTAAGGTCATTATTCTCATATTGATCGGATTTATTCAACAAAATATTATATTCCAATTGTAAAATTTCACTAGGCTCGTATTCAAGACTAAACTTATAAAGTTCTAATTCATTCTCTTGTAATGAAAATTCACTTGTGTTTTCAAGAGCATTAGTAGCAATATATGTTCTATCAATTTGTTCCTCTAACTCATTAGTAGTTGATGAATGGACTGTAAAACCAGATATTTCAAGGCCTTTATCATTACTAACTGAAAAGTTTGTAGCTGTGAGTTTTGAATCAATATATTTCGCTCGATTATTATTTAAACTTCCTAAACCAGCCAAGTCAGAACCAATATTAATTGATGTGCCTGTTCTTGAATTTAGGTTACCAAATCCACCTGAGAACCTATAAAAATCTCTCCGAGAAAGAGGAGGCTGACCAATATCGTTTGAATTAGCAATAACACTAAAGTTAAATTTGGGAGCGTAATAAAAAACCTTGGGTGCAACAAGATGAATGTCGTCAGGTCCAGTACCAGCTAGAATTTCACCAAACCAAAACTTATCCCTGCCTTCCCTAAGCCTAATATTGATAGCAAAATTATCTTCATTATTTTGAACACCACTCAGCTGTCCGACTTCAGTAAAATTTCGTAAAACTTCAATTTTTCCAACTGCTTTGGCAGGTAAATTCTGTGCAGCTAATTTAGTATCCCCATCGAAAAAATCTTTTCCTTCAATCTGAATTTTCCTAACTTCTTGACCTTCAACTTCAATTCTACCATCCTCATTAACTTCAACACCTGGCAAATTTTTTAAAACGTCTGCTAATTTTTTTTCTGTTCCAGTATTAAAAGCATCAGCACTGTAAACAATAGTATCTCCTCTTATTTCAACAGGCATTTCATAAACAATTTCAACAGCATCAAGTGCCTCAGATTGTTCCTCTAAGACAAAATTTCTTACTAAATCATCCTCCAAGTTAATATTAAATTCTATTGGCTTAAATCCTATGAATGTGATTTTAATATTAAATTCAGTATCATTTCTAAGATTAATAGTGAAATAACCATTATCATTTGAAATACCAAAACCATCAAGAACACTTGTTTCATTGTTGACAGCAATTACGTTAGCTCCCATTATTGGATAGCCTGAACTGTCTTTAATTGTTCCGCTAAAACTAGACTGAGATAGAATGTATAGTGGAAAAAGTAAAAAGAAAATTATTTTTTTCATAGGATACCTATTCAGTCTAGCAGAACCTCCACGTGCTCTAGATTTATTCCACATTTCCCTTGCCTCTATTCTTTTTGCGTCCTGTAAAACTAAAAAATCAGATGTAGCTATTACCTTACCTTTTTTTGGTCTTTTAATTTTTGTTTTTTCAGTTGGATTCATTACAATTTTGGTGCATAAAACAGTTGTTTTATCGTCACTAATCTCAAGAATTAAACCAGGAAGGCCTCCATACCAAGATGGTCCTGTAGCGATTGGAATTTCTGGTGTAAACCAAGCAACTACATTTACTTTTCTCATTTTTTTCTTTTGATTGTTAAGATTTTGTTCCCAATTACCAAAACTAAACGTAGACTCTTCAACTTCTTTTTCATAAGTGGCTTTGTAACAAGTGTATTTTCCAATCTTTTTAGATTCACCTGTCATTTTCCATTTTTGATCACTTAATGAGTCCGTTAGGAGAAAGAATCTACCCATAAATTCAGTTTCATTTACTGATATTTTATCATTAATATTTTTATAAAGCTTACCTATGTTATCACCTACATATTGAGCCATCCAATTAAATCCACCTCTACCATCATCTATGTCAAGTTTTTTTTGTTCAGTATAAATTGATTCAGTGGAATTAAATTCTAAAACATAATCTTTCTCAGTATTTTGTTTTAACATTTTTTCCATATATCCTCTATATTGAGCAGTTCTTGGGTTATCAAGGAAAGACTTATCTACTCCTATCTTAGACATGTAGTAAGCTTTTCCTTGAAATTGTTGAGAAAAAGACAAACTACAAACCAAAATTAGAGGAAGAAAAATATATTTCATAGTTTTTTTTGTTAGTTGTATTATATAAATGCAAAAACTAAGCCACATTTTTTTTTAAAAAAAACATGTGGTTATTTAAAAGTTTTCAAATATATTTTTAATTTTAAAAACTTATCTGATGCACGTAGCTATAGCTGGAAATATAGGAGCTGGTAAAACAACACTTACTGAGATGCTGTCAAAGCATTATGGCTGGGAGCCTCATTATGAAGATGTTCTTAAAAACCCCTATTTAGATGATTTCTATGAAAGAATGGAAAGATGGTCATTCAATCTTCAAATTTATTTTTTGAATAGTCGCTTCAATCAAATGATTGAATGCTCACAAAACAAAAAAGACACAATTCAAGACAGAACTATATATGAAGATGCGTTTATTTTTGCTCCTAACCTTAAGTCTATGGGTTTAATGACAAATCGTGATTTTAATAATTATGAATCCATTTTTAAAACATTAAAATCTTTTGTTAAGGATCCAGACTTATTAATTTATTTAAGAAGTAATATTCCGAATTTAGTTGATCAAATTCACAAAAGAGGAAGAGAGTATGAAAACTCGATAAGCATTGAATACCTAAGCAGGCTAAATGAAAGATATGAAGCTTGGATTCAGAGCTACGATAAAAGCAATTTGCTAATAATTGATGTTGATGACATTGATTTTGTTGAAAACAAAGATGATTTCAAATCAATTTTGAGTAAAATAGACTCTAAGATTAAAAAAATAGGCTAACTACTTAATTATTGATTTTTTAATTCATTCATTTTTAGCAATAACTCTGCTTTAGACCCATAACATTTCTCAGTATTTTCAGTAACAACACCGTTAACTTCAGAAATGGTTACGATTGTTAATGAGCTCTCGTCTGGATTGTCTTCGTTAACATCCAAAACTATATTTTTTTCAACATTTTCATAATCACTAGATACATAATCTACAGATCCATGATTTCCAAGAATTGGTGCAATTACAAGACCAACGAGACATGTTAATTTAATCAATATGTTCATTGATGGCCCAGATGTATCTTTAAATGGATCTCCAACCGTATCGCCAGTAACAGCAGCCTTATGAGCATCAGATCCTTTCTTTTCTATCTTTCCGTTAATTTCAACTCCAGCTTCAAATGACTTTTTTGCATTATCCCATGCACCACCAGCATTGTTTTGAAAAATAGCCCATAAAACACCAGAGACGGCAACACCTGCCATGTAACTTCCAAGAGCCTCAGCTCCCATTGTAAAACCAATTAATACTGGAGTAACAATTGTTATAATACCAGGCAGAAGCATTTCTTTTAAAGCAGCATTAGTTGATATCTCAACACACTTCTCATAATCTGGTTTTGCTTTACCCTCAAGAATACCAGGTATTTCTTTAAACTGTCTCCTAACTTCCTGTACCATTTTCATGGCAGCTTTTCCAACTGATTCCATAGCAAGTGCTGAGAAAATCACGGGAATCATCCCTCCTATAAATAACGCAGCGAGTACATCAGCTTTGAAAATATTGATACCATCGATTCCAGTGAATGTTACATAAGCAGCAAAAAGTGCAAGAGCTGTTAGTGCAGCTGATGCTATAGCAAAACCTTTTCCAGTAGCAGCGGTAGTATTTCCAACAGAGTCTAAAATATCTGTTCTTTCTCTTACTTCTTTTGGTAATTCACTCATTTCTGCGACACCTCCAGCATTATCAGAAATAGGGCCAAAAGCATCAATTGCCAATTGCATGGCTGTTGTAGCCATCATTGCAGATGCAGAAATAGCTACACCATAAAAACCTCCAAGTTCATAGGCACCCCAAATAGCTAGTGCAAACAAAATTACTGAAGAGAAAGTTGATTTCATACCTGTGGCTAAACCAGCTATAATATTTGTTGCTGCACCAGTTGAGGAGTTTTGAACAATATTCAATACAGGTTTTTTCCCAAGTGCAGTATAATATTCAGTAAAAGCAGAAATTAAATAACCAACAGCTAAACCAACAATAGTTGAATAAAAAATATTTTGACTTGGAATATCTCTAGTACCTTCTCCAAAAAATTTCATGCCTGTTATAGTGTCTGGCAATAAATAATCTATTAAAAACCAACAAGAAATAAGTGTAATTATGATTGAAATTATATTTCCTGTATTTAATGAGGCTTGAACTTGTGCTTCCTTGGCTTCATTACTTTTTACTTTAATAAAGAGTGTTCCAATTATAGATGCAATAATTCCAATTCCAGCAATAAATAATGGTAATAAAATGGGACCAATTCCACCAAATGGATCTTCAAATTGTGAAGATGCATAATCACTCATATCTTTTATAATATAATTACCTAGAACCATGGAGGCTAAAACAGTAGCTACATAACTACCAAATAAATCAGCTCCCATACCAGCAACATCACCAACATTATCCCCTACGTTATCAGCAATAGTAGCTGGATTTCTAGGATCGTCTTCAGGTATACCAGCTTCAACTTTACCAACTAAGTCTGCTCCAACATCAGCGGCCTTAGTGTAAATACCTCCTCCAACTCTTGCAAAAAGAGCTATTGATTCAGCACCTAGTGAGAATCCTGCAAGAGCTTCCAAAACAATTGTCATATTGGTATAAAAATCCCCTCCATCATTCATAAATTGGTTGATGAAGAACATAAAAAATAAACTTAGTCCTAAAACAGCTAAACCTGCGACACCAAGCCCCATTACAGTCCCACCCCCAAATGCAACGTCAAGAGCTTTTGGTAGACTTGTTCTTGCAGCTTGAGTTGTTCTGCTATTAGCATCAGTTGCTATTCTCATGCCTATATTTCCAGCTAAACCAGAAAAAATTGCACCTACAACAAAAGCAGGTATAATAAGCCAACTAGTCGTTTCTACAACAAGTGAAATTCCAAATAGTGCAGCAGAAGCGACAATTACAAATATCAATAGTAGTCTATACTCAGCATTTAAAAATGCTAGAGCTCCTTTTTTAATAGCTGAACTAATAGAAACCATTTTTTCATTTCCTGGGTCTTGTTTCTTTACCCATTGGGCTTTTATGTACATGTAAATAAGTCCTAGAATAGATAAAACTATAGGAATAAAAATTGGATCGAAGTTCATAATCTTAAAATTTAGGGGTCAAAAATATAAATTTATTATTATAATGTACTTTTATTTATAAAGTACTTTGTTAACTGCTTTTACCACATCATTAAAATTAGGTAGCCATTCTTTCAACAAAACCGGAGAATATGGTGTTGGAGTATCTGCCGTATTAATTTTTATTATTGGGGCATCCAGATAATCCATAGCTTTGTTTTGTACCTGGTAAGCTATTTCAGTTGATACATTTCCAAAAGGCCAAGATTCTTCAAGAATAACCAACCTATTGGTTTTTTTGACAGAGCTGATTATTGTATCAATATCAAGAGGACGGATCGTCCTAAGGTCAATAATTTCTATATCAATGTTATCCTCCTTAAGCTTTTCATCTGCTTTGAAAACTTCCTTTAAAATTTTGCCAAAGGAAACAACAGTTACATCATTTCCTTCTTTTTTAATTTCAGCCTCACCAATTGGAATCAAATATTCTTCTTCTGGCACTTGTCCTTTATCACCGTACATTTGTTCAGACTCCATAAAAATAACTGGGTCATCATCACGAATTGCAGATTTTAATAAGCCTTTTGCATCATATGGATTTGATGGGACAATGACTTTCAAACCTGGGCAATTTGCATACCAGCTCTCAAAGGCTTGCGAATGAGTTGCAGCAAGTTGACCAGCTGAAGCAGTTGGACCTCTAAATACGATTGGACAAGGAAATTGACCTCCGGACATTTGCCTAATTTTAGCAGCATTATTTATAATTTGGTCAATACCAACTAAAGCAAAGTTAAAAGTCATAAATTCAATTATTGGCCTGTTTCCTGTCATAGTAGAACCAACGCCAATACCAGCAAATCCTAACTCAGAAATCGGAGTATCAATAACTCTTTTTTCACCAAATTCATCTAACATACCTTTCGATGCTTTGTAAGCTCCATTATATTCAGCAACTTCTTCTCCCATTAGATATATTGATTCATCTAATCTCATCTCTTCAGACATTGCTTCACAAACAGCTTCTCTAAATTGAATTTCTCTCATTTTGTAACGCAAAAATATGAATATTTAATTAGATTTAAAATTAAAAAAATACTATGCGCGCATAATAAATTGTGCTATATTTGTATTGAATGAAAATTTTAGTCTGTATAAGTTGTGTTCCAGATACAACTTCCAAAATTAACTTTACTAATAATGACACAGATTTTGACACTAATGGTGTGCAATTTGTCATCAATCCAAATGATGAATTTGGATTGACTAGAGCGATGTGGTTTAAAGAAAAAAACAATGCATCAATTGACGTAATAAATGTTGGAGAACAATCAAATGAAACCGTTTTAAGAAAAGCTCTTGCAATTGGTGCAGATAGAGCAATTCGCATTGATTCAAAAGCAATTGATAGTTATCTAGTTGCAAAAAATATATCAAATTTTATTAAGGAAAAATCATATGATTTAATAATTGCTGGAAGAGAATCAATAGATTATAACGGATCTATGGTACCAGGAATGATTTCCGAAATTTTAAATATAAATTTTATAACAAATTGTGTTAGCTTGGAAATTAATGGCTCTAATGCTACTGCCAAAAGAGAAATGGAAGGAGGAATCGAAACATTAACTTGTGAACTTCCTTTGATCATAGGTGGCCAAAAGGGTCTTGTTGAAGAAAGTGATTTAAAGATACCTAACATGAGAGGAATTATGCAAGCAAGGCAAAAACCTCTAGATGTTATCGAATCAGATGAATCTGAATTTAAAACAGAAACCCACAAATTTTATAAGCCTGAAGATAAAAAGGAAATTAAAATGGTTGATCCTGATAATTTAGATAAACTCATCGATCTACTACATAATGAAGCTAAAGTGATTTAAAAAATGTCGATAATCGCATATATAGAATCTAGTAACAAAGAACCTAAAAAAAGTGCTTATGAAGTTATTTCATATGCAAAAAATATTTCTGATCAATTATCAACTGAATTAATTGTCGTGCAATTAATGTTGACAACACAAATGAAATAAGCAACTATGGTCCAGACAAAATTATTGTTGTAAATAATCAATCCATTAAAAATTTTAATCCAAAAATTTATGCTGAAGTTATCTATCAGATCTGTATAAAAAACTCAACAAATCATGTTATTTTGGGAGGTGGTGCAGATAGTAAGTTTTTAGCGCCAATCTTGTCAATAAAACTAGATGCTGGTTATGTATCCAATGTAGTTGGAGCACCATCCAATTATGAACCATTTACTGTTAAAAGAACATCTTTTTCTAATAAATCATTTTGTGATGTATCAATTTCGTCAAAAAATAAAATTATAAGTATTTCTAGTAATTCATTTGAAAAAAAGAAAATCCCCTCAAACCCAGAAATAATTGAATTTGATGCTGAAATACCTGATTCAAAAATCACTCAAGCTTCTGTTGATTTATCAAAAGGAAACATAAGTATTGCAGATGCTGATATTGTAGTGTCTGCGGGAAGAGGAATGAAAGGTCCTGAAAATTGGCATCTAATTGAAAACTTGGCAAGTACTCTAAATGCCGCAACTGCATGTTCAAAACCAGTATCAGATTTAGGTTGGAGACCCCACAGTGAACATGTTGGTCAAACTGGCAAGCCAGTAGCTACAAATTTATATATCGCTATAGGCATTTCCGGAGCAATACAACATTTAGCAGGCGTTAGCTCATCAAAAGTAAAAGTTGTCATAAATAATGACCCTGAGGCACCTTTCTTTAAGGCTGCTGATTATGGGGTTGTTGGTGATGCATTTGAAGTTGTACCTAAATTAAATGAAAAACTTAAAGCTTTCAAGGCTGAAAATAACTAATTTTCTATTTTTGATATATTAAGTTATTATATGAGTCTAGTAGAATTAGCCGTCAATAGAATTTCTTACAGCCAATCACAAAACGGAGCATACGCATTAATACTTGAAGAAATAGACGGTAAAAGAAAATTACCCATTGTAATAGGTGGCTTCGAAGCTCAATCTATTGCTATTGCTTTGGATAAAGAAATTCAACCCCCAAGACCACTAACTCATGATTTATTTAAAAACTTAGCCAATAATTATGATATAAAAATTAAGCAAGTAATTATTCATAAGCTTG
>OCVP010001353.1_pt1 | contig 10325 bp, 9 predicted proteins | sample 1539171 | NCBI WGS metagenome assembly OCVP01 (sample SAMEA51879418, study PRJEB22527) | metagenome
GCCCGAGTCAAGACCGGGATGTGGTTCTCTTACCGTTATGCCCGGAGCCAAGGAAACTCTGGATGCCCGTTTTGGTGACCTTCCCCTTAATTCAAGAACAATTGAAATTGGCGAATTCGATGATCCGATCGAGCAAGCCTTTGAGCGCGGATGGAGTGACGGCCTGCCCATCGTTCCGCCAACCGGAGAGAGGATCATCCGAATGCTTTCAGGAACCCGCCGACATCCCCAGGAGGTAGTCGGCCGCATTCCTCCCAATCTGACGGAGTGCACGGTTGAAAAGGTGGCCATTAATTCGGTCATGGCCGGTTGTAAACCCGAGTACATGACTGTTATATTAGCCGCCCTTGAAGCAGCATTAGATCCAATTTTCACTTTGCATGGGCTTCTCTGCACCACTTGTTTTTCAGGACCGATCATCATCGTCAACGGCCCCATTGCGGAAAAAATCGGAATGAACTGGGGCATCAATGCGCTCGGGCAAGGCAATCGTGCCAATTCTACGATCGGCCGTGCCTTGCAACTGATCGTGAGGAATGTAGGTGGCGGAATCCCGGGAGAAATTGACCGTGCAACCCTGGGCTATCCGGGGAAAATTGGATTCTGCTTTGCGGAAGATGAAACCGATTCTAGCTGGCAGCCTTTGTCTGAAGCCCAGGGGTTTCAACCCGGTTCAAACACGGTGACCCTTTTTCCGGGGGACGGGGTGCATGGCTTCGGGGATCAGCGTTCCAGAACTCCTGAGGAATTAACCCGTTCCCTGGCGATGGCTCTTCAAGGGTGCCTTCATCCCAAGATGACCGAATGTGTTTACGCAATCTTGATTTTATCACCGGAACATTACTCCATTTTCAGGAACTCGGGATGGGACCGGAGACGAATAACCGAAGCCTTGATGGAAGCCACGGTAAGACCCGGGAATGAATTGATTCGTGGTGCTCATGGAGTCGGTGAGGGCATCGATCCCTCCAGGAAAGATGAGATGGTTCCGAAATTCTTTGAAGACGGACTCCTGATTGTTCGTGCAGGAGGACCGGCAGGATTATTTTCGGGAATCTTAACGAGTTGGACCGGTGCCCGTCACAAAGAAGAATGTAAACCCGTGACCAAGGAGATCATGCTATGAATCAAATTCTCTATGATCCTACTGGAGAAACCAACTCCGTCTTCAGAAAACCTCAATCCCTTCCAACCAACCTCTGGGATAAGAAGGTAATGCTTTTTGATATCGGCAAGCCGAGGTCCAAAGAATTCCTCGATTATTTTGAAGAGAACTTAAGGCAAAAGGGACTGGTTCCAAAACGTGCCGCAAAACCCACCAACGCAAAAACCGCTGCTCAGGAAGTCATCGACTTCATGGTGAAGGAAGCTGACGTCGTCATTGGGGCTTTATCGGATTGAGGGTCCTGCACGTCATGCGGTCTGCATGACTTCAACGAATTGGATAAAAACGGGATTCCCGGAGTGTTCCTGGTCACAGAAGAGTTCCAGGACGCGGCTTCCATCCAGTGCAAGGCATTGGGATTTGAACCTGCAATTTACTGGATGCCTCACCCGGTGCAAAACCGCACTCCCGAAGAACTCCGGCAAATGGCAAAAGAAGCTGCAGAAGGAGTCCTGGAAATGATGACTTCCAATACTTGAATTTGCTCAGGCCATTAAAAAAATGAGTGAATCATCTGTTTCAATTTTATCAGGCATTTAAAGATCAGCCTTTCACACAGAGGATCTGTTTCAGCGTGTGTTGAATTTCTACCAGATCTTTTTGTGATTCCATCACAGCATCAATATCTTTGTAGGCCCTCGGTGATTCGTCGATCACCGAAAGGTCTTTTTTGCATTCCACCCCAGCGGTATCGCTGATATGCTCTTCGAGGCTGATCCGTTCTTTGGCCTTTCTCCTGGACATGATCCTTCCCGCCCCATGGGAGCAGGAACAGTAACTGGCATTGTTTCCCAACCCCTTAACGATGTAGGACTTTGTTCCCATCGAACCGGGAATGATTCCCCATTCATCTTTTTTTGCCGAGACCGCACCTTTTCTGGTAATGATGAGGTCCTTAGCATAATGAAAATCGATGTAATTGTGATGACAGTCAATGACGGATTCCGTCAGGGAGAAGTTCTTGAAGGCTCTGCCCATCTGCTCCACCACTGAGGTCAGCATCATCTCCCGATTCAATTGTGCGTATTGCTGACAGATGGAAACCGCCCTGCAGTAATCTTTGAAGGTTTTCTGATTGTTGGTCAGGTATGCACAATCTTTGTTGGGCAGAGCCCCCAACCGGTCCCCCATTTCTTCCTTGGCCTTGTTGATGAAATGGGTTCCCACCGAGTTTCCGATTCCTCTTGAACCCGAATGAAGCATGATCCAGACATGGTCCTTTTCATCCAGACAGAGTTCAATGAAATGGTTCCCGGTCCCGAGAGTACCGAGGTGGGTGATCGGATGTCGGCGATTGAGCCACTTTGAAATTCCACCATAGTCGAGGCGGTAACCGTCAAACCATCCTTCAATTTTCTTTTTCTGTTTTTTCACATGGGCAGGAATTTTCTGAGAATCCCAGGCACCATGATCCCTGCTTTTTTTCTTTGCCAGTGTCTTTCCATGGGGAACATGGGTTTCGATTTTTGCGCGCAAGGCCTTGAGGTTTTCAGGAAGGTGGTGGGAATTGAGGCTGGTCTTACAGGCCAGCATTCCACACCCGATATCGACTCCCACCGCTGCAGGAATAACCGCCTTTTTGAGGGCGATCACGGACCCGACGCAGGCTCCAAGCCCCCAATGGGAATCCGGCATCGCCCGGACACCTTCGACAACAGGAAGTGATGCAACATCATGAAGCTGTTTCGCTGCAAGCTCTTCAAATTGACCTACCGAGGAGTCCCAGACTCTGATTTTCTTGGAGAGATCCCTATAGAGGTTCATGATGACAAAAAACCACAACAATGATCTTCATAAAGAAAGAAAATTTCCCTCTTTGAACTTATGAATGTCATTAATTTTACTCAATCAAATCCTCCCACCAGCGGGCAAAGGCATTCGGTTGTTCCAGTTCCACGACTTGGCCGATCATCGGGGTTAAGAGGTTCACTCCCTCTGTGTTTGCGGATTGGTAACTTCGGACCACGGGTTCGTACCATTCATGAAGTGCCAGTTCAAACATCCCCCAGTGAATCGGAACAAGGTAATCCGCCCGAAGTTCTTTTGCGCCCTTGACTGCCTCTTCGGGTAAATTATGGACTTCGCGCCATTTCAGGTTGTATTGTCCACTGTCCATGAACACCAGGTCGAAAGGCCCAAGGCGTTCCCCAATCTGCCGGTAGTGAATATCATATCCGGAATCCCCACTGAAGAATATTTTCACACCTTCTGCTTCCACCGACCAGGAGGCCCAGAGGGTTTTCATGTCCTGACCGGTGCGTCCTGAAAAATGCTGGGAGGGGGTACAATGAAAGTCAATCCCGTCCACACTCTTTTTCTGCCACCAGTCCATTTCAAAAATCCGATCCTCCGGAATCCCCCAATAGCGGAGATGGGCGCCAACTCCCAGAGGAACCGCAAACCGGGCTCCTTTGTCCTTGAAGAATTCAACCGTTTCCATATCAAGATGGTCGTAGTGATCATGGGAAATCAAAATCCAATCAATCTCAGGAAGCTCCTCCAGGCGGATGACCGGAGGCTGAAAACGTTCAACCATGAAATTGATCGGGGCTGCCGCATTTGAAAAAATGGGGTCAAATAGCAGGATCCGGTTTTGAACGTTCATCAAGATCGATGAATGACCGAGCCAGACAAAGCGGACGGAATCGGTGGGCTCCAGAAACCTCTTTATATCCACCGGTTTCATTTCAGGAAGCGGTTCTTCAGGAACCCTATGGGGCGTATCGTTGAGGAAAAAATCGACCATGGTTCCCATGTCAATTCTCTTACTCATGGCTTCAATCAGTTCCGGACGACGGTTCTCAAAGATTTGTTTGTCCTGGTTGAAATGTTCCGAAGAGACAAAATCGGACAACTCCTTATCGTTGGGCATTTTCCCGAGTTGTCTCCATACAGAACAGGAGATGGCACCCGCAATCAGAGCCAGAAAAACAAAAAAGAGAATACCTTTGCGCAACATAAAACTATGTCAGATTTAAAGATTTAGAAGAATTTATCTAATTGGACGGATCAGAATCAGGGAAGACCCAATTTTATGAATTCAATGGGTTTTTGCGTCCCTTTAACCAAATATGAGTTTGATGATGCAGAACGGTTGATACTGGGAAATCTTAATAAAAAACATTGAAAGGAATATTCTGAACCTTACTCAAAATTTTCTGAATGATTCAAAAAACAATGTAAGAATTCAGATCATTCCGGCAAGACACAGTTTTTCCTGGAAAACAACCTTTTGAGGTAGGAATCAATGGCTGGGAAGGATTCGGTCAAACCCTGCCTACGGGCCCAGTTCAATGAATAACCGACGATGATGTCAGTCACGGTGAAACGGTCCTCCACCAGATACTCATTTTCGGCAAGAAACCGGTCCAGCACCAAGGCTCCCTTTTTGAACATTTTCTGATTCTGGGGGATGCATTCCGGGATGCGTTCTTCTTCCGGCAAAACAAATGTGTTCACGGCAGTACTCCAGAGCCATGCCTCCAATTCGCTGAGATTAAATGAAACCCATTGGTCGTGTTTCGCCCTGCCCCAGGTGCCGGGTTTCGCAATCAGATCAACCCCATCGGCATGATCTGCAAAGTAGGTGTAAATGGCGGAAGATTCAAAAAGCGGTTGGCCGTCAATCAACGCAACCGGCAGCTTCCCAAGAGGATGAAATTGTTTCAATTCATCGCTTCTGAGAAGCGACCGGTCCTCGATGGATTGGTAATCAATTCCTAGCTCTTTGAGTGTCCAACGACACCTCAAGGATCGTGATGTACCCACTTCATAAAGGGTGATATCCATTGATTTTTAAAAAAAATGTAGGTTAGAGAAAAATATGAATTTTAATTGAAGAAGATAAAAAAATTACTTATGAAAGTTTTTTTCGAGAGGAATGAAGCCCGATGTGATTTAACTATCGTGAAGAGACTCCATCAATGACGCGTATGATCTTGGCGTTCGGCCCCTTGGGCCCCTGGACGGTCTCAAAAGCAACCTTGTCTCCAGTGTTGACCAGAATGCCGAATGGGATTCCGGTTTTATGAAGAAAGACATCCCGATCAGGATCACTTGTGGCAATGAAACCATAGCCTTTTTTGGGATTAAAAAATTTGACGATTCCGGTTTCCATGTAGGTGTCTCAAATTCACAAATATTTGCTCTCTATATATGCCATTTTTCAAGATTACTGTAAAAAATTCAAAAATAAAAAAATTTCCACAAATACGAAGTCCTTTGGATTGCTTAAACAAAAATCAAATAACATTTGTTAATGGTGACCCGATGGTTTTTTTAACGTGCTAAAGCGTTTCACTCAGAATTCAAAACAAATGACATCCGTTCTCAAAATTCAAGCCGCAATAGACTGGTTCTGCAGATTAAAGGCTTCAGCCAGCAATTCATAGGAACGCCTCTGAACTGCATGGTCATGAGTCCAGGTGATGATCACCAATTCATCAATTTCAAGGTGGTTTGCCAGTTCAAGAAGTTTCTTTTTTACACTTTGCACGCTTCCTACCAGCGCATTTTTTTTGAATTCATCCATATGAAGCTCTTCATCGGGCCGCATGGTTCTTGAAGCATTTTGAGGAGGCAGCAAAGGACCAAGAACCCCCATATTGCGGTCCATTCGCCAACGCATTCTGCTTTCAAATTGCGTCCAGGCTTCTTCTTCCGTTTCCGCGGCCAGGGCCCAAACACAGACGATGCTGAAAGGCTTTTGATTTTCACCATTGGGTTTGAAGTTGTTTCGGTAGAGATCAAGGGCCTCTTTCGTACTTGCTCCATCGGTGATGAAATGGGCAAAAGCATAGTTTAATCCCAGATGTGCCGCGAGTTGAGCCCCATAGTCTGAACTCCCCAGGACCCACAAGGTAGGATGCGTCTCCGTTGCAGGATACGCATGGACCCGATGTCCGGGATGGTTTGAAGGAAGTTCCTCACCATCCACCCAGGCCTTCAATTCCATTATTTTTTGGGGAAACTCGTCCGAGGCATAAAGATTGGGATTGAGCAGTCTCGCTGTCAATTGATCGCTTCCTGGAGCACGTCCAACACCAAGGTCTATCCGCCCCGGAGCCAATGCATCCAACACCCTGAATTGTTCCGCCACCTTCAGGGAAGCATAGTGTGGCAACATGATACCCGCACTGCCTATACGGATTTTTCGGGTTCTTGCTGCGATCGCCCCCATTAAGATCTCAGGTGCGGTGCCCAGTATCGTGGGGTGATTATGATGCTCACTGACCCAGAAACGATTGTATCCCAACTCTTCACAAAAACCTGCCAATTCCAGGGTGTTCTGCAAAGTCGTATCATGGGAATGATCCGAAGTCGCCACGGATTGATCGAGAACCGAGAGTTTCTTGCTTTTTTATAATTTTTTGAATTCATTCGATTTAATTTTGTGGACAATTGGAAAAAATTAATGTTATGAGAGGCTTCTTATCAGATATATCAGACATTGATATATGTGTTTTTCTTATTAATTTTCTCCGTTTTCTGAAAGGGCAATATGAGAATATTTTTATCATTATGTATCACAGCATCGTTATTGATGCTGGGGAACAATGTCGCTCGTTCCACCGATGTTGAATTAACCGGCTGGCCGTATCAAGTTGATGTTGTCAGAGAGAATCTAGGACGCTTCACAAGTCAATCGGGACTAAGCGCCACATTCAACCCCTTCCCGAGCAACGAGTATCACACCAAAATGGTAGCCAGTTTCACTTCTGGAACCAATTTCGATGTGGTCTATGTCCGGGACAGTTTTCTTGCCGAGTGGGCCGCCGCAGGTTGGATTGTTCCGTTAACCGGTTTGCCCAAGGTTGATGAGTACATGGCAGACTTGCCTCAAGGTATCATCGAACAGATGTCGTTCGAGGGTGAAGTTTATGGTTTACCCTATTATTCAGGAAACTCTGTTTTTGTATACAACGAAAGAATCCTGAAGCAGGCTGGGATCAATGCTCCGCCCAAAACATGGGACGAGTTGATGGATCAGGCTAAAACCATCAAACAAAAGGGGATTCTTGAGCATCCGATTATTTTTGGTCTTGCTGCCAATGAAAACTCGATCCTTAGAAATTTAGAAATCATTTCTGCAGGTTTTGGAGGAAGATTTTTTAATGACAAATTGGAACCCGTCTGAACGAAGAAGCCCAAATTGAATACGAATTATGGTTAAAAAACAAACCTGATCAGTGAAGTTTGTGTCCTAAAAAACTTAACCATTCTTTTTCTTAGAATACCTTTCTAAAAAACCTTACCTCTTCCCGCAATATCCCAGGTTGATTCCAATTCACCATTGCGAACTCCATGGAGTTTTTGGTGAAGAAAAACCGTCGAGTCTCCGTAACCCACCTGGAAATCAATAAAGTCTCCGGGCCGAATATCTGTATTTTCCTGGTCCAGATTCAGGATTCCGTGCTCTGATGACATTCTTACTGAATTGCAGCCGTCCACATTTTTGGGAATAGGATCAACCACCCAACAGGGAAGGGATTTCCAACCGGAATCGGTGATGATCCGGGAGGGGTCAGGCCTGCTTGTCACAACACTTCGAACAAAAATAGAGGGAGTGGTTAGGGTCCCCCATAAATGATATGCGCTGTCTGTGAACACTGCACCTCCAGCTTGGATTTCAGTATGCAAACCATAGTCTGCACATATGAGATAAGTCCCGCTTCCACCTCCACTGATGATTTTCGGGTGAAATCCTTTCTGTTTGCATTCTGATAGAGCAACTTTCAAAAGTTTCATCGATGCATCGATGGCTTCCCTTTTGTAAGGGGAATCTTCCATCCCTGCAGCATGCCCCTCCCAGCCCATGAATCCGAGGAAGTTGATGTGATCCAATTCATCAATTAATTGACAGAGGTTCAGAAGATCCTTGATTTGGGTGATCCCGGCTCGGTTCATACCAATATTGATCTCGATCAACACATTAAGATTCACACTCTTTTGTTGAGCTATTTGGTTCATCATCTGAACCACCCCTGCATCATCCACCGCAGTGATTATTTCTGCATCATTACTGAGAGCACAAAGCCGTTCAATTTTCTTTGAACCGACGATTTGATTTGCAATCAGGATACTTCCAACTCCCCCGGAAACCATGACTTCTGCTTCACTGAGCTTGGCACAGGTCACTCCAATCGCACCCGAATTGATGATTTTTTTGGCAATTTCAGGTGTCTTGATGCCCTTGACGTGGGGTCTCCAATTCAGATTTTTGGATTTAAAAAATGATGATAGGGAAGAAATATTATCCTCCATGATATCCAGGTCGACCCACAGAAAAGGAGTGTCGATGTCTTCGAGTTTCACTTCCATTGATTTTAATTTGTTAGATGAATAAGAATTTCGATTTCAGAAAGATTGCATATCAGGACTTAAAAAGGTTCATAGGGATCTTTTCCCGGATCTTCCAGAGATTTGAGGTAATTCTGGGGGATTCGTTTTTCCGTCTTGGCACCGATCTCTCTGAGTTCTTCGATTCTTCTGACGATGTTGCCTTTACCTTCGCTCAACCGATTCATCCCCTGTTGGTAGGATGCCTGGGCATCCGAAATCCTTTTTCCGATCAGGGAGAAATCTTCCAGAAAACCAATGAATTTGTCATAGAGTGCCCCGCCTTTTTTAGCAATTTCCAGGGCATTCCTGTTTTGTTTTTCCCGCGTCCACAAATTGTTGATCAGTCTCAATGAAAGCATCAAAGTCGATGTATTGACAAGAATCACATTGTGGTGGAAGGCAAAGCTGACCAGTTCCCTGTCTTTTTCCAAAGCCAAAGACAAAGCCGGTTCGATCGGGACAAACATCATCACAAAATTCAGGGATCCCTTTTGTTCAAAAGCCTGGTGGTACTTTTTCAGGTCCAGGCCTTTGATGTGGTTTTTAATCGATCTGATGTGTTCGTTGCCGAATAAGGTCCTTTCCTCTTCATTTTCCGAAGTTGAAAATTTTTCATAATGGACCAGGGAAACTTTGGAATCAATCACAACCAGTGTGTCGTCGGGCAGGTTGACAATCACATCCGATTGCCTTCTTTTACCTTCTTCTGTGGTGATGCTTTCCTGGACAAAATAATTTTCATTTTCCACCAGACCTGCGTTCTGAAGGTACCTTTCCAAAACAACCTCACCCCATTGGCCCTGGATCTTGGTGTCCCCCTTGAGAGCAGTGGTCAGGTTTCTGGCATCCTGTCCAATCTGAAGGCTTTGGTCCGATAGGCTTTTGATCTGGGTCTTCAGTTCCACCAGGTTTTCTGTTTCCTTCAGATGGACGTCTTCTACTTTCTTTTTAAAACCCTCAATGTTTTCTTTCAGAGGAGTCAGGAGGTTTGAAAGCTGCTCTTTGTTGTTTCTTTTAAATTCCTCTGATTTCTCTGCATAAATCGTATTCGAAAGATTCCTGAAACGGTTGGTCAGTTCCTCCATCGCTTTTTCAGTGAACTGTTCCCTGCCCTGAATCGATTCCAGCATCGCATCATGTTTTGATTGCAATCCTTGGAATTCGATCATGACCTCCGAGTTTTTTTGGGATTCCAATTTAACCTGCTCTCCCAGTTCGAAAATCCTCCGGTTCCTTTCCCGGAGGAAATACCAGAGGACTCCGCCCATGGAAGAAATCCCAATCAGAAGACCAAGCAGCAGAAAAAATGCTTCGTTTGTCGAAAGACTCGTTTCTCCCATCAGATGCTTAAATGAATCAAGAATCGTTTTTCAAATAACGGTTCCGGAGGTGATTTTTGAAATACTCGGGATTGAGCGGTTCTCCGGTGGCTTCGGTGATCAATTCTTTCGAACTGAGACTCGAGCCTTTGGAGTGAACATGATTCCGGAGCCAGTCCATCAATGGCTTAAAATCTCCTTTTGCTATGGAAGGTAAAATCTCCGGTTTATCGTTGTTTGCACAGGAAAAAAGCTGGGCGGCGGTCATTGCTCCAAGGGTGTACGTTGGGAAATAGCCCCATGCACCATCATACCAGTGAATGTCCTGCAGACACCCTTCCTGGTCGGAAGGTGGAGTGATGCCGAGCAGTTTTTCCAGTCCTTCGTTCCATGCAACCGGCAAATCCGCCATTTTGAGATCTCCGGAAATGGCTGCACGTTCCAGGTCAAAACGCAGGATCACATGCGCAGGATAGGTCACTTCATCCGCATCAACACGG
>OCVP010001354.1_pt1 | contig 10317 bp, 10 predicted proteins | sample 1539171 | NCBI WGS metagenome assembly OCVP01 (sample SAMEA51879418, study PRJEB22527) | metagenome
ATCATATGAGAAATATGAAAGACAGAGCAATACTTTGTAACATTGGTCACTTTGACAACGAAATTCAAGTTGAAGCATTGAAAAATTATAAGTGGGACGAGATAAAACCCCAAGTTCATGAAATTGAATTGCCTAGTAAAAAAAGGATTATACTTTTAGCTGAAGGAAGATTAGTAAATTTAGGATGTGCTACAGGGCATCCTAGTTTTGTGATGAGTGCTTCATTCACAAATCAAGTTATTGCTCAAATTGAATTATGGAATAATTCAAATAAATATGAGAAGAAAGTTTATGTACTTCCCAAACATCTTGATGAAAAAGTTGCAATGCTTCATTTAGAAAAAGTGGGAGCTAAATTAACAAAAATGTCAAAAGAGCAAGCCGATTATATTAGCGTTAAACCATCAGGACCATTTAAACCAGATACTTATCGCTACTAACAGTAGCTAATGATTGTTAAATCTTTAGACCATTTAAATCAAATATCTAAATCAGTTTCAAAAAAATTAGAAAATGGAGATTGCATTTTCTTAATTGGCGAAATTGGTGTAGGGAAGACTACATTCACAAGATTTTTAATTAATAACTTACAAAATCAAAAAGGACTTAAAGAAACAGAAGTGTTGAGTCCTACATTTAACTTACTTTATGAATATGAAATTAAAGATCTTAAGATTATGCATTATGATCTTTATCGAATAAAAAAAGCTAATGAATTAGATCATCTTGGTATTTTTTCAGAAAATGAAAAAACAATTAAAATTATAGAATGGCCAGACTTAATTAAAACACCATTGACTAATAAATTAGAAATTCATTTAGAGTACGGAGAAAATGATAAGGAAAGAAAAATGAAAATAAATGGGGTAAACAAATGGAAAGATTTTGAAAATGAAATATAAATTGAAAAAAATTTCAGGAGATGCTTCATTTAGAGAATTTTATAGATTAAAAAAAAACAACAAAACCTCAATCATTGTCTCTGCTAAAAAAGAAAAATTTAAAAATCTTGCAGTATATGTGGTGATAAATAATATTCTTAATCACAACAGGATTAATGCTCCAAAATTATTAAGCAATCATTATAAAAACGATATGATCGAAATATCTGATTTAGGCGAAAAATCTTTCTACGATCACGTAATTTCAAAAAAAAATAAACTTAATAGCTATAAATCATTAATAAAATTATTAATTAAGATACAAAAAATAAAAGTAAAAAAACTTTATAAATTTGAAAAGCTAAAAATTAAAATACCAAATTATACATTATCTAATCTTCACAAAGAATCTGATTTGTTTTTTGATTGGTACTTAAACTATGCTCTCAAAAACAAAAAAATTAGTAAGATTAAGAAAATTCTTAGATCTGAATTAAATAAAATATATAAAAAATTAAATTTCAAAAATAATACATTCGTACATAGAGATTTTCATATTTCAAATGTAATGATTAATAAAAACAAATTAGGAATAATTGATAGCCAGGATGCAATTATTGGAAATCCTTTGTATGATATAGCATCCTTAATTGACGACGTAAGAATAAAATTACCGAGTCAATTACAAAATAAACTATTAGATTTTTATCATAAAAATTCAAAACTTAAAAAAGATCAAATTCAAAGATTAAAAAATGACTTTGATATTTTATCGATCCAAAGAAATTTAAAAATATTGGGTATATTTGTACGTCTATATAAAAGAGACAACAAAGATAATTATCTTAAATTTTTACCTTACACATGGACGCTCATAGAAAAAAGATTACAAAACCCAGCACTCAAAAATTTAAAATTATTATTTTATAAACACTTGTCTATTAAAAAACTTAAAAAATTAAATAAAATATGAATATTAAATATGGAATGATTTTAGCAGCAGGGTTAGGAAAAAGAATGCAGCCTTTGACACTAAAAACTCCTAAACCATTATTAGAAATAAATAATTATACATTATTAGAAAGAGCGATAAATTTATTGATCAGTCATGGTGTGCAAGAAATAAGTATTAATGTTCATTATCTTCCTGATCAGATTAAATCATTTATAAATAGAAAGAAATTTAAAGTTAAGATTACAATTTCTAATGAAGAAAATTTATTATTAGACACAGGCGGAGGTGTACTTAAAGGTACACAAAATTTTGGTGACAATCCTTTTTTTGTAATTAATCCAGATACTGTTTGGAGTAAGCATTATCTAGCAGAATTAAAGAGTCTAGAGGCTATTTATTTAAAGAATAATAAACCGACGTTACTTTTAGTGAACAAGAAATTATCCATTGATCCTTCCTTTAAAGGAGATTTTAATTTAAATAATGAAAAAATTTCTAAGGATAGTGAAAATCAATTTATTTTTACTGGATTGCAAATTATTAACAGAAGTGTTTTCACGAATGAAAAATCAGAAGTTTTTTCACTGAATAAAGTATGGAATAAATTAATAAAAGATAAAAACTTACTGGGCTTAGAAAGTAATCAAAAATTTTACCACTTAAACACTTCTGATATGTATAGGAAAATTCAAAGTCTTAATATTATTGATTAAAAATTATATCCCTAGCTCTGGACTTGTCTAAATAATAATATTTTTCAATTTTTAAATTATCACCAAATTCAATTAACAGCGGATTACCTGTTGGTATTTCCAATTCATTTATTTTTGTATCCGAAATATTAAATAAATATTTACATAAAGCTCTTAGAGAGTTTCCATGAGCTGAAATTAAAATATTCTTATTTTCTAAAAGATTTTTCTTAATTTCATTTTCATAAAAAGGTACCACCCTGTCATATGTACTTTTTAAGGACTCAGTAAATGGGGTCATTCCCACAGGTATACTAGCATTCAGTGGACTGAATAAATTTAGGTATTCACTTTTTTCCTCCATTGGAGGAGGAGCTATATCCCAGGATCTCCTGTACTTTTTGAATTGTTCTTCACCAATTTTATTCTTTGTTTCTTCTTTGTTTAAACCCGTTAAAGATCCATAGTGCCTTTCATTAAGTTGCCAAGCAGTATTGAATTTAAGTTCTAGGTTATTTTTTTTAAGAATAGTTGTTAGAGTTTTAATCGCCCTTTTTAAATACGACGTATAAGAGATATCTATTTTAATATTTAAATCTTTAATAATCTGACCTGATTTTTCTGCTTCCAGGACTCCTTTATCTGAAAGATCTACATCTACCCAACCTGTAAACCTATTTTCTGCATTCCAAACACTTTGTCCATGTCTTGTGAGAATTAATTTAGTCATAATAGTTAAAATAGCTATTATGTACTATATTTAATCATTAATGAAAAATACTATATTTAAATTAACAGAGTATGTTTACTATTTTTCATTATTAGTTTTACTCATTCTGTATTTATTTCCTGGAAGTTTAATAGGTTATCTCTTATATGGAAACTTAGGACAACAACCAAATTTAATATCTAATCCAATAGGTACATCAATTAACCATTTAATTTTTTTTTCTTATATTACTATATTAGCCATGACAGTAAGATTAAGAGCTAAAAATATTTTAACTAATTATCGATTTATTTTATTTATTTCCTGCGTATTAGAAATTTTCCACTTAATAGTTCCTAATAGGGCTTTTGAATTTTATGATTTAATAGCTAATTTTACTGGAGTAGTTATAATTTTATTACTTAATAGTTTTATAAAATGGCGAAAACATCTTTAATATTAATCGTAACGTTTTTCTTAGCCCAAACGTTAAACAGCACAGAAATTTATGGAGTGCCAAAAATAATTGATGGCGATACTGTGCATATTAATAATAAAAAAATAAGACTAGAAGGAATTGATGCTCCAGAAATCAAACAACAATGTAAAAAACCATTTTTAAAAATTTCAGCAATAATTGGTTTTGAATTTAATAAAAATTATTCATGTGGTGTCATAGCGAAAAAAAAATTAATAGATAAAATTGATAATTCAAAAATAAAATGCATCTCGTCATCAAAAGATAGGTACAAAAGATTTTTAGCTACTTGTTTTAAGGATAAAATTAATCTTAATAAATGGATGGTAAGGAACGGTAATGCGGTAGCGTACAAAAGATATTCAAAAGATTATGTGAGAGATGAAGCTTATGCAAAAGAAAATAAGCTCGGCGTATGGGAAGGATCTTTTATGATGCCAGAAAAGTGGAGAAAGCTTAATTAATTTCTAGTATAAATTAGTAAGTGATTCATTTTAAAAAAATTATATTAATTTTAATTTTATTTATTTTTACCGCATGCTCTTCGATTCCAAAAAATACGCAAAATAGTTGTGCAATTTTTGAAGAAAGATATCTTTGGTATAAACATACAAAAGCTTCGTATGAAAAATGGGGAGCACCTATTCATTTACAATTAGCTTTTGTCAAAAAAGAAAGTGATTTTAATTGGTTAGCTAAGCCGCCACGAAAAAAATTATTTAAAGTTATTCCTTTCAAAAGACCTTCAAGTTCATTTGGTTATTCACAAGCAGTAAAAGGAACATGGGAACAATATAAACGAGAAACAAATAGCCCATTAGCAACAAGAGCAAGATTTAAAGACTCCGTTGATTTTATTGGTTGGTATATTCATAAAACTAATAAGATTTTAAAAATTTCTAAGAAGGATCCATATAAGCAGTATTTAGCTTATTATAAAGGCTGGGGTGATTATAAAAATTATTCAAAAGACAAGAAAGCTATTATCTATGCAAAATCAGTTAAGGATATGGCAAACAAATATAGAAAACAATTAACACTTTGTAAGAAAAATTTAGATAAAAATAAGTATATTATTTTTTAAGTTGCTTATTCAGATCAATCTCAACAGCATCAATTCTCTTAGTATTCTTTCCGACAATTGTATAAATAGTGGGAATTACATAAAGTGTAAAGAAGGTAGAAAAAAGCATTCCACCAAAAATAGTTATCCCTACCGTAAGTCTACTTGCTGCACCCGGGCCTGTTCCAAGGATTAAAGGCAAGACCCCTATGATTGTAGATAAACTTGTCATAAGTATAGGTCTTAATCTTATTGCCGCTGCTTCAAATACAGCAACTTCTATATTTTTACCTTCTTTTCTTAATTGATTTGCAAATTCGACAATTAGAATTCCATTTTTTGCGGACAATCCTATGAGTATTATAAGAGCTATTTGACTGTAAACGTTTAAAGATGAACCGACGACGAGTAAACCTAGTAAACCACCAAGTATAGCCATTGGAACAGTTAACATAATTGTAAATGGATGTTTCCAACTTTCAAACTGTGCGCTCATTGCGAGATAAGCAGTTATCAAAGCAAGTGCAAAAATTACATACAATTCAGTGTTAGTCTTTTTATATTCCTCGCTTTCACCCTTGTAAGCTATTTTGGCTTGAGGAGTATTTTGTTCAACTACTCCGACTAAAAATTTAAGCGCTTCATCCAGTGAATAGTCACCAACTAATCTTGCTGAAATAGTTACAGCCTTTTGCCTATTATATCTTGCAAGGAAAGGTGACTGACCTTCCTCATCATATGCAACTAGATTAGAGATCGATACAAGTTTATTATTGTTCTTTGATCTAACAAAAACTTTACTTATGCTATCAGGCTCCTGTCTATCTTTAATATCTCCTTGGAGAATAATAGAATATTCTTTACCGTCTCTAGTAAAATTTGTAACCCTTCTTGATCCGAAAATTGTTTCAATGGTTTTGCCTATATCCTCCGTTGAAACTCCAAGGTCAGCAGCTTTCTTTTGATCAATTTTAACATTTAATTGAGGCTTGTTTAGATCGAAATCATCTTCTATCGAAGTGAGTCCTGGATTTTTTCTTGCCTCTTTTTTAATGATTTCTTTCCATTCAATAAGTTGATCGTACGTATTTCCTAAAATAACAAATTGCACAGGGCTCTCAATTCCTCCTGTTCTTATTCCTTGAGGCATAATTGGAAAAGCTAATACACCCGGTACTTTTGAAATTTCCCCAAAAGACTCTCTCATTATTTCAACTCCGTGACGATCTCTTTTTTTCCAAGGCTCAAGTAGCACAATAATAAAACCACTATTTACTTGTTTTGCAGATTTACCAAACCCTGGCACTCTCATAATCAATTTTCTGTATTCACCTTTACCTACATTAGGTAATAAAAGACCTTCAATTTCCTCAGCTCTATCCTTCGTAAAATTAAAGCCGGAACCTTGAGGCGCTTTTACGATTACAAAGAACGCCCCTCTGTCTTCAGGAGCAATTAATTCTTTTTTTGTAAAATTGAAAAAAAATAGAGTTAAAGCTAATGTGGCTAATAGAAAGATTGTTATCGTTGTTCTTTTTTTGATCCAACCTAGCAAAGATACTTTATATAAATAAGTTAAATTCTTTAAAAATTTCTCAAATTTTAAAACTATTTTTGACTTATTCATATTTTGCTTAAGAAATTTACTCGCCAACATTGGGCTCAAAGATAAAGCCACAAAACTTGATATAATGACAGCAGCTGCAAGTGTGATTGCAGTTTGTGTAAATAGTACACCTGTAATTCCTTTAATAAAAATTAAGGGAACAAAGACAGCAACTAAAACAACTGTTGTAGCGATAATTGCGAATGAAACTTGCTTAGCTCCTTTAAATGCTGCAACAAGAGGGGTGTCCCCTAACTCTATTCTTCTTACAATGTTTTCTAACATTACAATCGCATCATCTACAACAATTCCAATGGCCAACACTAAAGCCATAAGAGTAAAGAGATTGATTGAAAAATCAAAAATATAAATTGCTAAAAAAGTTGAAATTAATGAAACAGGTAAAGCTACCAGAGGAACCACCAGGGCTCTTATATTTCCCAAAAAAAGGTAAATAATTATAGTTACTAAAATTAAAGCAATAAAAAGAGTTTTATAAACTTCTTTAATTGCAGCTTTAATATAATTACTTCTATCAAATGAAACTTCTAAAGTTGTATTCGGGGGTAAGCTAGGTTTGAGCTCTTTAATTTTCTTTTTAATTCCATCAGCAACAGCAATAGTGTTAGCATCTGATTGTTGGTAAATTCCTATTCCTACTACTTGCTTTCCGTTTCCTTTAAATAAAGTACGTGTGGACTCTGCACCAAGCTCTACTCTTGCTACATCAGAAAGTGTAATAATTGATCCGTCAGTTGCTCTTTTAAGGGGTAAATTTTTATAATTTTCTAAATTACTGTAGGCTTTATTTAACTTAATAGTAAGATCAATATCTTTTGATTCTATTCTCCCTGCTGGAAATTCTACATTTTCTTTTCTTAGTACATTTTCAACTTCTTCAGTGGTTAAATCTCTTGCAGCAAGTGCAATAGGGTCCAACCAAATCCTTAGTGATAATTCTCTTTGACCACCAAGTCTAACTCGACCTACTCCATCAACTGTAGAAAATGTATCCGTTAAATACCTATCTGCGTAGTCAGTTAGCTCCAAGTCAGACATAGTTTCAGAATTAAAAGATAACCACATTGTTGTACGCATACCTGCACTTTGTTTAAATATTTCTGGTTGTTCAGCTCCTTCTGGTAAGTTATCTAAAACTCTAGACACAGAACTTCTAACATCGTTAGCAACATCATCTAAATCTAAATCAGTTTCAAAAGTTAGAGTAATTCTTGAACTTTCATCTTCGCTGAAAGAGTCAATAGTCTCTAATCCTGGAGTTCCTCCAACAAAATCTTCAATTTTTTGTGTAATTTGTGTGTCAACTATTTCAGCCGAAGCTCCTCTATATTCAGTTTGAATTGTAACAACTGGTGGCTGCACATCAGGCAATTCATCTGTTGGTATTTCTTGAAAAGTAACTAAACCAAATATAACTAAAACCAAACTCATTACTGAGGCTACAACAGGTCTTTTGATTGAAAGGTCAGTTAAAAACATTTATTTGGCTGATGTAATAATTTTTATTTTACCTTTATCTCTTACTTTAGAAACACCTTCACTGATCACAAGATCACCTTCATTTAATCCAGATATAACAGAAACTTTACCAAAATTTCTTTTACCAATTTCAATATTCTTTTTTTCAGCGGTGTTATCATTTACAGTATAAACAAACGCTGTATTCCCCTGAATTGTTACAGCACTTTCCGGTACACCGATTTGGTTTTTTTCATCATAGATAATTTTTACAGTCATTAGTTGACCTGGAATAATTTCAAAATTCGAATTATCGACTATTATTCTTGAAAGAATTGATCTAGTAGAAGGGTCAATACGAGAACTAATTGTTTCTATTTTACCCTTAAAAATTTTTTTGTAAGCAGAACTAGTAACCTCAGCTTTTAGCCCTGTTTTAAGAACACCTACATAATTTTCAGGAACTTTAATATCAATTACAATTTTCTTAAGATCATCAAGTGTAATAATTAAACTTTCTGAACCTAAGACACCTTGAGCTATTTCCCTCTTCCCTACCTTGCCAGCAAAATCTGCTATTAAGCTTCCCCCATCTTTTAATGAAAGTATTTTTTCTCCTTTTTTTACGAATCTATTTTCAAGATTAAGCTTTCCATTAATATTACTTGCTTGAACCCTATAGGCTTTTGAGTTCTGAGCAATTGCAGTACCAAAAGTTTCAATACTTTTATAAAAAAGTGATTTTTCAACTGTAGAAACGATTACACCTGGAGCTGGTCTCACGCTAAATTTTTTTTTAAAATGAAGACCTATAAAGTGCCTTGCTGTTATGATTGCAAAAATAGCTATAAAAAAAATTATTAGAAAAGTTTTAATTTTTGATGAAGTTTTCATATTTTTTTAATCTAATCCGTACTCTGCCCATGAACCGTCGTAGATAATAGGTTTTTTACCACTTATAATAGAATTAGCTAGACCTAAAATGCATGCTGTAACTCCAGAACCACATGTAAAAGCCATTTCTTTTTCAATTGATACTTTTTTTGATTTGAAAATCTCAATTAAGTCCTCTTTTTTTTTAAAAGTTCTATCTTCTCTTAAAAGTTTTTGGAAAGGCAGGTTAATTGATCCTTTAATGTTTCCACTTTTAAGTTCTTTTCGAGGTTCAGGCTGCAAGCCTAAAAATCTTTGTTCTCCTCTGGCGTCTAGCAGTTGAAATTTATTATTAGTAATATTTTTGTTTACTTCATCTTTATTTATTACAAGAGATGTATTTTCAACTGCAATGTATTTAGATCTGTCAAAGCTAACTATTTCTTTAGTAGTGGGACGTTTTTCATTTGTCCATTTTTTAAAACCTCCATCTAATACTGAGATAAGTTTTGGGTCATGGCCAAAATACAAAAAAGAGTACCAAACCCTACAAGAACTAAAAACATCTGAGTTGTCATAGACAATTATGTGATCTGAATTAGATATTCCTAAACTAGATACAATCATTTCCCAATCTTCTTTAGACGGAAGCATATGTGGAAGATTAGTTTTTTGATTTGAATTTTTATCTATATCAAAAAAAATAGAATTAATAATATGATCTGATTTATATTCCTCATAAGAATTTCTATCAGCATTAGGCAGATGCCAACTAGCATCTAAAATTTTTACTTTTTCAATATTCTTATCTAACCAGTCTGTAGTTACTAATTGATTCATTACCTGTTTTTTTCAATATATTTTTGATGATATTCTTCAGCTTTATTGTAGTTTTTAATTTTTGAGATATTTGTCTGAATTTTACCATCTAATTTTTCGTTAAATTCTTTTAAAACTTCCAAAGCGTCTTGTTTCTGCTTTTCATCTTCATAAAAAATCTCACTTCTATATTGAGTTCCAACATCTGGAAATTGCATATCTTTTTGTGTTGGATCATGCATTTTGAAAAATAAATCTAATATTTTTTTAAACGAAATTTTATTTTCATCAAAGGTAAGCCTTACAACTTCAGCATGTCCAGTGTTTCCTGTGCATACTTCTTCATAGGTTGTTTTCGCGCTACTTCCTCCTGCGTAACCTACTTCTGTCTTTAATATACCTGGTTTGCTTTTAAAGTTTTCCTCAGGTTTCCAAAAACATCCAAGTGCAAGTGTACATTTCTGCATAAGTTATTTAATATATTTTGAAGAAGAAAGGATAGTAAATTGTTAACACAAAATCAAATAGGCGTATTGTACATGGTAGGAAGTGTAATCTGCTTCTCCATTATGGACATCTGTGTAAAATGGTTAGACTATTATCCAGTAGGCCAAGTTCTTTTTTTAAGATTTTTTATAGGATTTATTCCGATATTTTTTATCATACCAAAAGATAAAATATTTTCCTTTTACAAAACTTCACGTCCTGGTCTTCATGCTTTCAGAGCTATAAGTGGAGCCCTTGCAATAATTGCATTATTTT
>OCVP010001356.1_pt1 | contig 10308 bp, 8 predicted proteins | sample 1539171 | NCBI WGS metagenome assembly OCVP01 (sample SAMEA51879418, study PRJEB22527) | metagenome
TCACTATTTGTATTATTGGAATTAATGACACGCCAACAGCCGTAAATGATACTGACAGTGTTAATGAAGATGAAAGAATTACAGTAAGAGGTGGTCAAGATGATGTCCTCAATGATGATACTGACACAGATGCAAGTTCAAGTCTAACTGTTACAAATATTTCTCACACTAATGGTAATAGTGACACTGTTACTTCAAGCACTACTCATAGAGACGGCACAACCATCGTTGGTACTTACGGTACTCTTACAATAGGCGCCGATGGTTCTTATACTTATATTGCCGATCAAGATGCAGCTGATAGTATTGCAAGTGGCTCTAGTGAAACTGATGTGTTTACATACACAGTGACTGATGAAAACGGCGCCACAGCGACAGCTACTCTTACAATTACAGTTAATGGATCTGATAATGAAGTTGTTGCTGTGACAGATACAGGAGCAGTTGATGCTGGTAGCACGCTGTCCAAGAGTGTTGAAGGAGCAGGTCTGATATCTAATGACACTGATAATGGAGCCGATGCCCTTTCGGTTGGTGAAGCAAAAGTTACTGAAATTAGAACCGGTAGAGAGAATGCCACTGGAAAAGATGGAACCTTAGGCTCAACTTTGGTTGGAAGATACGGCACCCTTACGCTAAATGCTGATGGCACCTATACCTATACTGCAAACACTAAAGCCGCCAAGGCTTTGGAACCTCTAGAGACAGCGGTTGACTACTTTACATATACTCTCTCCGATGGAACAAGCACGGATAAAGCAGAGCTACGAATTACTGTTACAGGTATTAATGATCCACCAACCTCGACAGCACCTCCAATAATTCGTGCCATTGAGAATCAAAAAATTAGAATTCAATCGAAGACTTTTTTTGATGACCCCGATCCATCCAATACTACATATGGTCAACTTACTTATAGTGTAAGTGGTTTGCCTGCAGGGCTTTCTATAAATGACGCTGGAAGAATAAACGGAAGACTCCCAGAGGGTACATACACATTCACAGTTACTGCAACAGACGGAGGCAATCTTTCAACCACACAAACATTCACTATAGTTGTTGGAAAACGAGGAGAGAAAGGAACACCTCCTCCTCCACCTGTAATTGTGAAGCCAAAGACATTAGAGTCCGCTATAGCTAAAGGAACAGTTGTATTTGAAACACCTAAGGTGGATAGCCAAGTAGGTGATTTGGCAATTAGAAGTTCATTAGCATCATTAGTGAAGGAGTACACATTTAATGGTGGAATGAAAGTGATTGATGTTGCAGTTGAGGATTTAAATATTGACCAAAGTGGTAGACCTGGAATTAATGAAAATACAATTTTAGGATTTGCTATTGGAGATGACTATAGACTAAATGTGAAACAGTATACTGGTACACTAGAGGATGGCTCGGAGCTTCCCAACTGGATACGTGTTGATCCTGCAACAGGTCAGACAATTGTTCAGTTCCCAGAAAATGTTTATTCAGTTGATGTAAAAGTTATTGCCATTGACACTGATAATACAACTAGAGAAATTAACGTTACTCTTGATAAAAACTCTGTTAGCCGAGACACCGCATTAAAAAGAGACTTAGAGCCTTTTATTGATCGAAGTGCCGCTTTAAAAACAGAAGTGACTGTAGATGAGAAGGGCCAAATAATATTGGAGTCAAATGATGGGTCCAGAGATGATGTGCTTAGAAATGATGTGCTTAATCCAAATGACTCAAGCAATGATGATAATCAATTAGAGGACCCAAATAATCAATCCAACCTAGATAATACTCCTGTTATACCTGAAATTATTGAGGAAACGCCTGCTCAAGACAATCTAGCTTTAGATAACCAAAACCCTGAACTAGAGGAAAAAGTTGTAAAGTTTGCTTCTCTTCAAGATCAAATCGATTTAGAATTTGATGAACATGAAAACTATGGTGATAAAATCCTTAAAGTATCTGGTTAAGACTGCTGTCTTAATTGTTTTGATGCTCTCTTATGCTAACGCTGAGGTAAGAGAGTCAAGAGCATTAGTCGTTGCCTCGCAAGAAGCTATTCTTTCTAGTGAACTTGCTGCCCGAATAGAAAACATTGCTGTAAAAGAAATGCAAAGATTTAAAAAAGGGGATTTATTAATTCAGTTTGATTGTAGTTTATATGAAGCCCAAAAGGATGTAGTTAGCGCAAACGCAAATAGTGCCTTAATAAAACTGAAGAGTGACGAACAAATGTTACAAATGAGATCAATCGGAAAATATGAATTAGAACTATCAATATCAGAATATGAAAAAGCAAAATCAGAACTACGCATTGCTGAATTAAACGTTGAGAGGTGTCAGATAAAAGCACCCTTTGATGGAGCAGTAGAAGAAGTTGTTGTTAACACGTTTGAAACAATCCAGCCTCAAGTAGAATTAATGAAGATTATTCAAACAGATGTTTTAGAATTAGAGATGGTAGTTTCAAGCGAATGGATTTCTTGGTTAAAAATAGGACATCCCATTAAAGTTTATATTGATGAAATTCAAAAAGAATTTAATGCCACAATTAGTGGTATCGGTGCAAATGTAGATGCAGTTAGTCAAACTATACAACTCAAAGGCACCATCACTGACACCAGCCCTGCCCTTCTCCCAGGAATGAGTGGTCGCGTTGTATTTTGAGTGAAGATCAATTAAATCGATTATCTAGAATTTTTTCTTTTGAGAAAAAGTTACGTGACGCTCAATCTTTTGTTGAAATAAGGTACACAGTCACCAATGAACTTAGAAGTATCGCCCCATTTATGTATGCTTTTTTTGGGTCTTGGACAAAACCAAATAGCTTTAAAATTGAGGCAATCTCAGATATTGCAGTAGTTGAACAAACATCTGCAACAACTACACTCGCTCAAAAAATCATTCGACAAAAATTACAAGAGGGCTCTCCAGAGACTCATTCCTTTTCTTTAAGTAAGGACTCTTTAATCCCTGCTAAAGGGGAAAGCCCTCTACCCGATCAATTTTTATGGGTTCCATGCTTTTCAACACAAAAAGGACCACAGGCTGTTTTATTATTAGTAAGAGACGAAAGCTGGACGGAACAAGAAATCGAATATATCCGACATTTAAGTAATTCCGTTGGACATGCAATGGGATCACTAAAAGAGAATAACTTTTTTGAAAGTGCCGCTAAATTAATTCGCAAGACATGGTTTCAATTTTTTGTTGTAGCTGGAATAGTTGCAAGCATGTTTTATCCTGTGTCTATGTCAACAATTGGACAGGCTGAAATAGCTCCTAAAGAACCAAATATAATTAATGCACCAATAGATGGAGTTATTAAAGAGGTGTATGTTGAAAATAATGATGAAGTGAATTTAGAAACCCCATTATTAGAATTTGAAAAAACTCAACTACAAAACGACTATGATCTAGCCTTTCAAGAATTACAGGTAATCGAAACTGAGTTACTTCAAGCCAGACAATCTTCGTTCCAAAGTAAAGAGGATAAGGCTTTGGTGAGCCAGCTCGAAAGTAAAATAAAATTAGCACAAGAAACCCTCAATTATCAAAAAATACTATTAGACAGGTCAACTATTTACTCTCCTGCTGAGGGCGTTGCCGTTTTACAAGATAAATCGTTGCTTATCGGCAAACCCTATAACATTGGTGAAAACATTATGGTTGTTGCTAATCCCTCATTAGTGGAAGTTAATATTTTCATGCCAGTAAAAGACTCCATTACAATTAAAAAAGACGCCAATATTAATGTTTTTTTGGACTCTGATCCTATGAATGTTATCAAGGCTAAAGTTACAAAATTTTCATATGAGCCTGAAATTGTAACTCAAAACCTTCTTGCTTACCGGGTTACCGCGGAGTTAATTGATAATGATGTCCCTCCTAGAATAGGGCTTAGAGGCACTGCAAAGATTTTTGGTGAGGAAGTAAAATTATTTTTCTTCTTATTTCGAAAGCCTATTATTTTTGTTAGACAGACACTTGGCTTGTAAATGATTACGCCGTCAATACGTCAAAACTTACAACTTCTTCAAGGTACACCTATGGAAGATGGGTCACCATCGTGGTTACTCTACGATAATTTAAGAAATAAATATTTTACATTAGGTGTAAATGCCTTTCGTATGCTCAAACATTGGATTGCAGGTGTGGATACAAAGCAATTTATTGAACAAGCACAACAAAAAGGTTTGGATATCGAAGAGGATCAGCTAAATGACTTTATCAATTTTCTAAAAACTAATAGTTTGATTTCTCATAACAGTTCAGAAGATGTACAGATTTTATTGCATCAACACAACTCACAAAAAAAACATTGGTTTATGAATCTAATACATAACTATCTATTCTTTAAAATTCCCTTAATTAAACCTGACCCTTTTTTAGATAAAACATTACACATCGCAAAATTTTTTGGCCAAAGATTTTTAAGACTATTGATCTACATTATAGGTGTTATGGGCATTTATTTTGTCATCCAGCAATGGGATGAGTTCTTAACAACATTTTTATATTTTTTTAATTGGAATGGTTTGTTGTTTTACGCTTTTGCTTTGGTTGGTGTGAAAGCAATTCATGAATTAGGACATGCGTACACTGCAAAAAATTTTGGCTGTAATGTCAATTCCATGGGAATTGCTTTTCTTGTTTTTTTTCCTTTTTTGTATACCGATAACACCAATGCGTGGAGGCTAAGAGATCACAAAAAAAGACTCTCTATAAACTTCGCAGGCATTTCCACAGAACTACATCTTGCTTTACTGGCTACCTTTATATGGGGGATTACAGACCAAGGAATGTTGAAAAGTATAGCATTTTTTGTTGCAACAACTGGTTGGATCTCCTCCTTGCTTATCAATATAAGCCCTTTTATGCGATTTGATGGTTACTACGTATTTGCAGATTATTTAAAAGTTGAAAATTTACAACCTCGAGCCTTTGCACTTGCAAAATGGAAACTTCGTCAATGGATCTTTGGGTTCAAACACAAACCCCCTGAGCAAATCAACATTCAAAAACAAAACTTAATCATTGTTTATGCTTGGGCCACTTGGATATACCGTTTCTTTTTATTTTTAGGGATAGCCTTATTAGTTTATTACTTTGCATTTAAACTTTTAGGTATCTTCCTATTTGTAGTTGAGATTGTTTGGTTTATTTTACTACCTATTTTTAGAGAAATGCGTGAATGGTGGAGATTACGTTCTAATATTTATCTCTCCTTACAATTCGTAAGGTCGATTCTTGTACTTGGCACTTTGGCATTTATTATATTTTATCCTTGGAAATCTTCTCAAAAAACTCCTGCAATATATCAATCTGAAAAATTTATAGAAATCTTTCCACCAATTAATTCACAAGTCAAAGATGTTTATGTAATAGAAAAACAAATAGTTAAGGAAGATCAAAAATTAATTAATTTAGACTCACCTGCATTAAACTCTGAAATAAAAATAGCTGTTGCAGAATTAGAATTGATAGAAATAAAAATAAATAATGCTTTAGATACAGAGAGCAATAGGTCTGATTTACTACTTTTAAAAAGTGAAAGAAATAAATTTGAAACTCAAATTAATAATTTAAATAAAATCAAATCTTCTCTGGAAATTGTAGCCCCTTTTGATGGTGAAGTAACTAATTTAGGTAATTTAAAAGAGCAACAATGGCTAAATGAAGATACAGCAATACTTAAACTAGTAGATAAAAATAATTACCAAGTAATTGCCTTTGTATCTGAAAAAAATATTTCTTCTTTGGATACCAACAAAGAAATTTGGTTCACTCCTTCTTCTACATCACAAGATAGTATCGCTGCCTACATTAATTCAATTAGTAAATCACCGATTAATAATTTTGATATGTACCCTATGGTTACCTCAATATTTGATGGTCCGATTGCTGCTAGTGAAAATCCTTCAGGGGGTATTCGATCTGAACAAGCATATTATAAAGTTACACTAGACTTAGAGGATAATACCTCAACCATGGACAATAAAATGCTTGGTTTTGTGAACATGGGAATTGAGTCAAGAAGCTACTTCAAACGCTTTATTGACTTTTCATCAGCCACTTTAATAAGAGAGCTAAATTTCTAAATTAGTGGCTCATTTTGGGCCATAAATTACAAAAAAGCTATTAAAATCAGTGTATTATTACTACTTATGATTATTTTACATCAGTCTATGAAAGACCAGTTCCAAAAGGAAACTGGAAAAAAAATAAGCTCTCCGAGCTCATTTTTCAAATCTAAATGGCTAGAAGAACAAGATCAAAAGAAAACCTTTGATCACTTAAATAGCGCTGAGCTTAGTGACGTAATCAAAGAAAGACTATTTTTTAAAAGTTCTAAAGCAACTGATTATGATCGTTTCATAGAAATGCTTGATATTAAGAGATCAAGTGACTTCAAAATCTTTGCTAAGCTAACAGCAATTATCAAGCCATATCAAAAATTAGAATTTCAAAAAATCTCTCAAGAGTTAGAGGCATTAGATTGTTTGTACTCAATTCAAAATAAAAAAGTGATGAATCATCAAATGGTTAAATCACTTACTCAAAGTTTAAAACAGATAGAAAAACATTGTCAGAAGATCAAAAAAGAGATTAGCCAATCTTTAAAAAAGAGCCGCCTTAAACATGGAATGAGTCCTAGTGAAATTATTTTAAAAGACGCAAGTGGTGCTGATATATCTTCTACAAGTATATTTGATGAATTTTCAATAATAGCAAAGGAATGCCAATATCTTTCTGAAGCAAATAGTTCATTTGAAAATACCGAGCCTTCTTTGTTTCCAAGTTTAGAAATACAGGAAATACCTTTAGATTATTATATAGTGACACTAAAAAATTTATTTCAATGCATTGATTTGGGTCAATTTAAAATTCAAGATCAACAATCAGAGCTAAAAACTTTTTGTTGGGAGGGTATATTGCAAACCCCTTCAATATGTTTTACGCCTTATTCATCTTTTTTAAAGGCTTACAAAAGATGTAACGAAAAGAAAAATACTTTCTTTAGTTTGTCACAAGCAATCTCAAAAAATGACTTCTACGAAATAAGAGATAAGATTTTAAATTTCTAATTATCCTGATAGTTAACCTTTAACATTAGTAACATACCCAATAGGAGTAGCACTATTGAAAATCCAAAACCTATACGTTGAGAGAATAAAAAAGTAATCGCTGCAGCACAAAGAGGCCCTAAAAAAGCTGTTGCTTTTCCTGAAAAAGTAAACATGCCAAATCCTAATCCCTGCATCTCATCAGGTATGAGTTTTGCCATGACAACTCTACTAGAACTTTGTAGAGGTCCTGAAAAAAAGGTACCTAATACTGCAAGAATAATAAACACAGTCGGATTAGTGTTTACTGACATGGAGATGATAATAGCGGAGAGCAATGCAAGAGAAGTTATAATAACTTTCTTATCGTTTTTGAAAAATATTCCAAAGAGGTAGCACCCAATTGCTCCACTAATATTACACAATATTGCTACTATTATGATTTTGCTGATTGATATCCCCATTACAGAAGTTCCAAAAATTCCAATTGTTGTCGTCACAATAATTAAACCATCCATGTAAAGCATTCTTGCGATTAAATACCTACCAGTATTTGTAAGACCATTATTCCATATCAAATCTTTGATTGTGTGAGTTGTTTTATTTGGAATAATGTGTGCCTTTTGATTGAACTTAGTAAAAAACATTAAAGGAATACAAAATACTAAAAACCATAAAGATAGTATTAAATGCGAGAAGCGAATTGGGGTCTGGTTATCCTTATTCAATCCTAGGATATTTTCCTCGGGGAGTATAAACAGGTAGAGAATTATTATTAGGACAAGCACCCCCCCTATGTATCCTGTTCCAAAACCAACTCCAGAGCTAAAAGTCAAATCTTTTGAATAACAACTTTTTAAAGTTGCATTGTACAAACTATTCGATGCTTCATAGCTAATACTTCCTAAAAATAATAAAAAAAGACAAAATAGAACATAATTTGAGTCCGGTAATACAAACCAAAAAGCAGCTATAGATATAATACAAATGATTGAAAAAAATCTTAAATAAATTACGCGCCCATTATTCTTTGCATCAGATAATTTACCTATAAAGGGCATCATTAATGCAATTAAAATCCCCGATACACCAATAATTAGTTGCCATAATGCAGTCCCTGTTTGTTGATTTTCAATGACATGATTAACAAAGTAACTAGACGTTAAAGTTGTAATTATAATCATGGGAAATACAGAATTTCCAAAATCGTAAAAAGAAAATGATAAAAGCTTTTTCATTTTAATTTTTTAATTAAATTTACCCCTGATACTTCTTCAACGAACTTTACTTCATTTAGATTAGAGACTAGTCGTGCAAGCTCTTTGGTAGTTACTTCACCAAACCCACCCATTATTTTCGTATAATTTTCTCCTAATATAATTCCACTACTCTCATCTTTTGCTAATAATTGAAAGTCAATCAATTTTTGAACACGCCTTCGGATACTCTCTTTAGGTTGATTTAAAATGTTGGCAATACTTAATATTGATAGCTTAGAACCTTTGAAATATTTTTTTATTTCATCAGATGACATTCCCTTTAGTTCTTCCAGTGATTTAGTGTCAGAGGAGTTAATCTTATACAGCCAATTAGCGGCAACCGTATTGAGAGTCATTAACTCATCAATGTTTATTCCCAAATCACTAACTCTTTTGTAATAGCTGGTAACAGTCATAAGCCAAGCATAGGCTGCTTTACTGTAAGTTGATTTTTGATCAGAATCTTTTTTTGTGTTCATTTTAAATTTATATAATATTAAAACCTAAAATGGGTTTTCTACAACCCAAAATGGGTTATCAAAATATAAAAATTTTTAGAATTATCTATTTTTTGTTGAAAATATTAATAAAATTGGAATATGCCAAAATTTATAAGTGTTGTTAAGTTTGTAGTCAAAGAGGGAGAGGTTGAAAATTTTACAGCTTCGATGAAAAAGTTTGTTAACCCAGATGGTGTGATCTTTCGAAAAGTCATCAAAACAGGAGATCGTTCCTATTGCAGTGTAGTGGAGTGGATTGACGAGGATAGTTTAGCGAAAGCTCGTCAGCAGATGATCGCATACTTGGATACCGTGAGAGATTTACTTGAAGAGATTAGCCCGGAGCTAGGCGTTACTGATCCTGCATCTGGTCCAGTAATAATAGATGAGCAAGGACTCGTTACAAGTCCTGGTGGAACTATTTCAGGAAAAATTAAAACTTAATTAACTTTTACTTTTTTTAAATTGATCTTGGGTCATCAAGGCCAGCATGACGATATGCTGATGTTACAGTATTTCTTAGTAGACATGCTATAGTCATTGGCCCAACACCTCCTGGTACTGGCGTGATCTTAGAGGCTTTCGTGGAGGCACTTTCAAAGTCTACATCACCCACTATCTTACTTCCTTCAGTTCCATCCTCTTTTGTAACAGATATTCGATTGATACCAACATCAATTACAACAGCACCATCTTTTAACCATTTTGAGTCAATCATCTCAGCTCTTCCAATGGCTGCAACAATAATATCTGCTTGTGAACAAACTTTTTCAATTTCTTTTGTTTTGGAATGCACTACTGTAACTGTACATGACTCTTCGATTAAAAGTTGCGACATAGGTTTACCCACTATATTTGACCTGCCAATTACAACAGCACTTTTTCCTTTTAAATCTTCTACATGATCCTTCAAAAGTAAAAGGGAACCCAGAGGTGTGCATGGAATAAAAGCTTTTTTCAACATATCACCCCCAATGGAAAGTCTTCCTGCATTTATAGCATGAAAACCATCAACATCCTTTTCTACAACAATTGCATCAATCACTTTTCTCTCATCAATTTGCTTAGGCAAAGGTAATTGAACTAAAATACCATGAACCGAGCTATCATTGTTGAGCTCATCAATTAATTTCAATAATGTTTCCTGATTTGTGCTTGCTTCTAATTTGAAATCTTTAGTTTTAATATTACATTCTGCAGCCATTTTTGTCTTTTGACCTACATAAACCTTACTAGCTGGATTTTCTCCTACTAGCACCACTGCTAAACAGGGATCTACTTGTTTTTGAGAGATTAATTTGTCTGAGTCCTCTTTTACCTCAGCTCTAATTTTTGCTGCAAAAGCTTTTCCATCAATTATATCTGCCATTTTTTTATTCTCCTTATCATTATCCTCTTGGCCAATACTCAATCAGTAAATCTTTAAACAAGTATATTATTAGTATTAAAAGCACTGGTGAAATATCTAAGCCACCTAAGTTTGGTAAATATTTTCTAATATAG
>OCVP010001358.1_pt1 | contig 10274 bp, 10 predicted proteins | sample 1539171 | NCBI WGS metagenome assembly OCVP01 (sample SAMEA51879418, study PRJEB22527) | metagenome
TTCATTTATAAAATCACAAGTTTCAGCTGCTGTTATCATTTGCCCAATCTAAATCCGTGTCTTTTCTCTTAATAACCATAGTCATTTCTATAAATAACATTGTTAAAAAGACAATTGGCACTGTCAGAGACATTGCCAAATCATCAATAGAATATACGCTTTTTAGTAATAAGAGAAATCCAAATATAAAAATTAATCTAAAAACATATCCAAATAAGGCAGCAAAATAATAGAAGTTTAAAGAGATTTTTGCTGCATAAGACATGATTACTGCTCCAAGAAAAAAGCCAGTAGCAACTATTGCAGATGAATATAGAGACGTAAAGAATGCTTCTTGTGATTTAAGCAGAAATGCTACAGGTGTTAATACATATATAGGTGAAGATCTAAAAAGCATTCTTTTTGCTATTTCAATCTCAACGTTCAATATCTTCACCTTCCATCTTTTCAGATATTTTCCACATTCTTCTATATCCGTCATAAATGCCAACAAAAACGAATATCACAACTGGAAATGGTTCATATCCAAAAAAGTATTGAATACCTAAACCAATCATTAAACCACTTAATATCGAAGTAGAAAAAGATGATACAGGTCCGAATTCTTGAAGACTGAGTTTTGATCTAGCCATAGGGTTGAAATTCTTTTGCAATATCTCTAACTTTGGTTTCAAGTTCTTGTAACTTTGAGTCGTCATTTCTTGACTTAAGAATTTCAGAAATCAAATGTCCAACTTCTTTCATTTCTTTTTCTTTCATACCACAGGTTGTTACAGCAGGAGTTCCCATTCGTATACCTGAGGTAATGAATGGTGAACGTGGATCAAAAGGAATTGCATTACGATTTAATGTAATTCCTTTATCATTTAATAAAATACCTGCGTCTTTTCCTGTTAATTCGTCATCTACACTTCGAGTGTCGACCAAAACAATATGATTTTCAGTACCTCCACTCACAACTCGTAATCCTTCACTTGTAAATGAGTCAGCTAGTGCTACAGCGTTATTTAAAATCTGTTGTGCATAATCTTTGTATTCTTGAGTCATAGCCTCTTTAAAACACACTGCTTTTGCAGCAATTTGGTTATTTATTGCACCACCTTGTGCGCCAGGGAAAATATTTTTATCAATCGTTTTTGCAAAATCCTCTTTACATAAAATAAGACCTCCTCGTGGTCCTCTCAATGCTTTATGAGTTGTAGCAGTAACAACATCTGCATATTTTGTTGGATTTTCTACAACTTTTCCTGCTACGAGACCAATAAAGTGAGCGGCATCAACCAACAGATAAGCTCCTACTTCATCAGCAATCTCTCTAAACTTTTCAAAATTTAAAGATTGAGAATATGATGAATAACCTGCAATTATCAATTTTGGCTTATTCTCAACAGCCATTCTGTGAACTTCTTCCATATTGATTAGTTCAGTATCTTGATCTAATCCATATCCAACAAAGTTATAAACTCTACCAGAAAAATTTACTGGCGACCCATGTGTTAAGTGGCCACCCTGATCTAATGACATTCCTAAAACAGTATCTCCTGGTTCCAAGAGAGATAGATAAACTGCCATGTTTGCGGATGATCCAGAATGAGGTTGTACATTAGCGTGATCTGCTTCGAATAACTCACATGCTCTATCAATAGCTAATTGTTCTATCTCATCAACTACTTCACAACCCTCGTAGTATCTTCTACCAGGAAAACCCTCAGAATATTTATTAGTCAGGATTGAACCAGAAGCCTCCATAACAGCCTTTGATGCAAAGTTTTCAGAAGCTATTAAATGTATGTGTGAATTTTGACGTCCAAGATCAGAGTCAATTAGTCCAGCTATCTCTGTATCTACAGAGGATAGGGATTCTTGAGATGCTCCTTTTTGTGTCATATATATATTCTAACAGTAACTTGGTGGCCATTTAAGTGGGCCTTGTCTTAATACTTCTCCACCATCAACTCTAAGATCAACAACAGTAGAGCCATTTCCATGAAGTGATTCTCCACTTAAATAATGGGATATCTTCTCACCGAATGCCTCTCTTGCTTGTTCATCGCTTGTAAAGTCTTCTTCCCCAGAAATATTTGCACTTGTTACTGCGAGGGGTCCCGTTTGTTTAAGTAAATTAATTGCCAGTTCATTTTCAGGCACTCTTACTCCAATTGAGCTTGGTTCTTTGGTTCCTACCCCGTTTGCAAAATCATTTGAGGTTTCAACGATAATAGTCAATGGTCCAGGCCAATACAGTTCGACAACATCTGGGATTAATGTTGTAACATTTAATTTTTGTATTTCGTGAAATGAACTTATAAGAATGGATAAAGGTTTTTTTTCACTTCTTTCTTTTAATGAGAATATTTTATCTACTGCAGTTTGTGAATATGGATCAACTCCTATTCCATAAACTGTTTCAGTAGGAATGCCTAAAACTTCCCCACTCCTGATGGCATTAATTGCTAATTCGAGATTATTTTCTTGCGACAATGTATCTCTCTCTTTCAACTAAGTCTTTCTCTAATTTTACATCTTCCCAATCAGTAAATGAACTGAGTAAAGATTCTGCATGTGAAGTATCAACTTCAAGTACTAAAACTAATTCTTTAGAATCAATATTTTTTAAATCATTTTGCAATTTATCAATATAAAGACGACCATCTTCTCCTCCATCGAGAGCAATGAGTGGTTCATAATCAATTACCTCTTTATTGAGTGTTGAGAGAGTACTTGTAGGAATGTAAGGAAGATTAGCAACAATTAAATCAAAATCTAATGTTTCTACATTGCTTAAAAGATCAGATTGATAGAAATTAACTTCTAGATTATTTATTTCAGCATTTTCTTTTGCCAAAGATAAAGCATCGTTAGATATATCTACTGCATGCACCTCAGAATCAGGAAATAGTTTTTTCATCATTAGTGCTATACAACCGGTTCCAGTGCCAACATCTAAGATTTTTTTTGGCATATCAATGTTGTTTTTGATAATTTCAATCATGTATTCAGTTTCAGGCCTAGGTATCAAACACCGTTGATCAACATTAATTTGAATAGAGTAAAAAGGAACGTACTCTTCAATGTATTGTAGGGGTTCACCATTTAGTCTTCTTGAAAGCAACTCTGTATATGATGACTGGTAATCAAACTGAGAGCCTGTGATTTCTTTGGCTTTTTCACGCAATCTTGCTAATTCGTGCTCGGGAATACTTTGAATTCCCATTATTCATCAAGGTTTGCAAGTCTTGATGCCTCATTGTCAGAAACTAATGCATCGACAAATTCATCTAAATCTCCATCAAGAACTTGATCTAATTTTTTAAGGGTTAAATTAATTCTATGATCTGAAACTCTATTATCTTTATAATTGTAAGTTCTTATCTTGTCTGATCTCTCTCCAGAACCTACCTGTTCTTTTCTGTCTTTAGCTCTTTCAGCCGCAGCTTTTTCTTGCTCAGCCTTTAAAAGACGTGCTCTTAAAATTCTCATAGCTTTTTCTTTGTTTTGAAGTTGAGATTTTTCATCCTGGCAAGAAACAACTAATCCAGTAGGAATATGAGTAATTCTTACTGCTGAGTCAGTAGTGTTAACACTCTGTCCCCCTGGTCCACTAGATCTATATACGTCAACCTTTAAATCGTTTTGGTCAATATTGATATCTACGTCTTCGGCCTCTGGTAAAACTGCCACAGTTGCAATAGAAGTGTGAACTCTGCCTTGTGATTCTGTTTTCGGTACTCTCTGCACTCGATGTGCACCAGCCTCAAATTTTAATTTTGAATAGACGCCTTTAGATTTAATGGCAAAAATAATCTTGCTATAACCACCCATATCAGAGTCAGTAATTTCTATAGGCTCTACCTTCCAAGAACTTCTTTCTGCGAATCTCGTATACATTTTATATAAGTCACCTACCCAGATCGCTGCCTCTTCTCCACCCGCTCCAGGTCTTATTTCTACTAATACATCTTTGTCATCAGATGGGTCTTTTGGAAGAAGTGAAATCTTTATTTTCTGAATTAGTGGATCGAGCTTTGATTTGTTCTCTGAAATTATTCCCTCAAACTCAGCCTTCATTTCCTCATCAGACTCAGATTGCAAGAGTTCTTCAGCATCAGCAATTTCAAGATTGATGTCTTTCCACTCAACAAAAAGTTCAACGATTGTAGAAACATCGCTATGCTTTTTTGCCATTTCTGCATAGGCTTTTTGATCTCTAGAAATATCGATTTCTGACAACTGTTTTTCAATTTCAGGTAAAGAAGCTTCTATTGTAATTAGTTTTTCATGTAGTGACTTATCCAATTTCCACCTCACTTGTATTTTCAAGAATTCCATTAAATCTATCTGTGTTTTCTGAATGTGCGATACAGTTAGCCATTGATAAAATTGCTACTTCAATTTGTTCTTTTGATGGATTTTTCGTTGTTATTTTTTGTGTCCATATTCCAGGAGTAGCAAATATCTTGGCAATAATTGAGTCTGAGTTTTTAAAATTAAATTTAAGTACTTCATAAGAAATCATAGAAACTACCACCACATGTAAAAGTCTCGTAATTGTTGTCATAACAATGTTTAAATTTGGGATAAATGGCAAAGTAAGAAGGCTTATAAAAACAATCAAAAATAAGAACGATGTACCACATCTAACATGTTCTTTAGGATAATTAGTGACATTGTCAAACTCTAGTGACTGCTTGTCTTCATAGGAAGCTATCGTCATATGCTCTGCTCCATGATATTCAAATAGTTCTTGAGCATCTTTTGTTCTACCGATTAAATAAATATAAATTATTACTATCACTCCTCGAAATAATCCCTCGATTATTCCTGTGCCAATTTGTTCATAATTTATCATTTCAACAAGAAGGCGTGGACCTGCAATGAAAAGCAAAAGGATTGCAATTAGTACTGAGTAAGTAATAACCTTTGACAATAAACTTTCCTCTTCGTCTTCAAATTTGGAATATATTTTCTCAGATAATGTAATTGCCTTAAACCCAACATACATTGAATCAATTAGTGCGCCAAAACCTCTGATAAATGGAGCTGCCCAAAACTTATTTCTTCTTACGAGAGGAATCCTTGGTTCATAATATCTATGTAGATTGTCATCCTTATCTCTTATTCCAAGAGACCACCCTTTTGGACTTTGTATAAGAACACCGCCAATTACAGCTTGGCCACCATAAGAAATATCAATATCAGACATAATAAATTAAGAAAAGCTAAGTTATTCTTCTTCTTGAGAAGATACTTCAGCTTTAGGTGCTTGTCGTGTGCTTGTAGATCCGTAACGTTGTTTAAATCTTTCAACTCTTCCAGTAGAGTCAACAAGTTTTTGCTTACCTGTGAAGAAAGGATGGCTTGCACTAGAGATTTCTAGTTTAACTAATGGATATTCATTTCCATCTTCCCATTGAATAGTTTCGTTTGTTTTTATAGTTGAACGAGTTAAGAACGCAAAACCTGCGTCTTCGTCCTGAAAAACAACTTCTCTATAATCTGGGTGTATGCCTTGTTTCATAGTTCTACTTTACAATAATATCTAATCTACTTTATATGATTATTTAGCTTTTGCTACGTCTTTTAAGAAAGCGTCATTGCTCTTGGTCTCTTTTAATTTATCAATCAAAAGCTCTGTAGCGGCTCCGCCTTCTAGAGCAACAAGAACTCTTCTAAGTGCCCATAAAGACTCTAATTCTTTAGGGGATACAAGTCTTTGCTCTTCTCTTGTACCTGAAGGAGTAACATCAATAGCTGGGAAAACTCTCTTGTCTGCTAGTTGTCTATCTAGGCGTAACTCCATATTTCCTGTACCTTTAAACTCTTCAAAGATAACCTCATCCATCTTTGAGCCTGTCTCAACAAGAGCGGTACCAAGAATTGTTAAACTACCTCCACCTTCGATATTTCTAGCTGCACCAAAGAACTGTTTTGGAGGAGTTAATGCTGTTGAGTCAACACCACCTGATAAAATCCTACCGCTAGCAGGTGTCGCAAGGTTGTGAGCACGAGCAAGACGAGTAATTGAATCTAATAAGATGACAACATCTTTTCCTTCTTCTACAAGTCTTTTGGCTCTTTCGATAGCCAGTCTTGAGACTTGTGTATGTTCATCTGGTGGTCTATCAAATGTTGAATAGACGACCTCTCCATCAACAGATCTTTGCATATCTGTAACCTCTTCAGGTCTTTCATCAACAAGTACTACCATCAAATAAACTTCAGGATTGTTTGAAGTGATAGAGTTAGCAATTTCTTTCAATATTGTTGTTTTACCTGCTTTTGGCGGAGAAACAATTAAACCTCTTTGACCTTTTCCAATCGGTGCAATTAGATCAATTATTCTTGGAAGAATTTTGTCAGGGCTTCCATCAATTTCTAGTTTTAATCTCTCGTCTGGAAACAATGGTGTCAATTTATTGAAATCTACTCTCCTAGCAAGTAACTCTGGATCTGCACCATTAACTGTTTTAGGTTCGATTAGTGCTGGATACTTTTCTTTTTGTCTAGGTGCACGAATTGGACCGCTAACAAGGTCTCCCTTGCGCATTCTATATTTCTTAATAACACCAGCTGCAACATATACATCATCTTCGCTTGGCTTATATCCATTACATCTTAAAAATCCATATCCCTCAGGTAATGTATCAAGAATACCTTCTCTTACTTCACCTTTTTTGATATCACTGCTTCCAGAACTAACAACAGCAGGTGCATCATCGTCTTTTGATGTGCTTATAACTTCTGGTGTCTCTTCTTCAATTGAATCTAAAATCTCATCACTATGATCAACGAGTAAATCTATTAATTTTGCTTTTTGAAGTCCTTTATGTTCAATCCCTAAACTTTCAGCTATAGACCTTAAGTCTGCTACAGGTTTTGATTGTAATTGTGATCTTGCGGACATTTTTTCTCCTATATATAAATCAAATTTGTTTGAAATGATTTGTGAATTGTAGTTGTCTGAAAGACATTATCATTATATACATATTTTTAGTAAATCAACAAGATTTAAAATTAATTACTTTTAATTAATGAAAACGGAACAACAAACAACAAAGTAATCAAATAATATACTATTCCAAATATTGCCATTTCGGGAATATTCAAGATAATTGAGAGAGTTAAAACAATTGGAAAGTTTTGACACAGTGCCTCAATTAGAACCGTTCTGTCATCTACTTTGCTTATATTAGTTAATTTTGAAGTGATGTTTTGCAAAACGTATATTGAGAAAATAGAACTAAACACCAAAATGATACTCTCATTGAAATAATTTATTAGTGGTTCTCTCAACTCATATGGACCGGTGATTGTAATTGTTAAAATGTAAACTTTTAAAAACTTATCAAGTAAGGGCGAGGTTTTTTTAACTATTTTTACTTCTTTTCTATTAAGGTAAAAACCTAAAATATAAGGAGCAAAAATAAGCAATGCTAGTTGGATAAAAGTTTGAAGAATATTGAAATTAAAATCATCTAAATTTACACTAATCAAACTAAGCCATAAAACTGTAGTTAGTGGTGAGACAAGTGAAGTTATTGAGGTTAGCGTAACTGAAAGTGGAATATTACCTTCCTTAAAATGAGTAAGAATTCCAGAAATGAATCCTCCTGGAGCCAAAAGTACAACAGCTATTGATAAAGAAAAAATACTGTCGCTAAATATCTGAGAGAGAATAAGACCTATTAAAGGAAGTGTTGTTATCTGGAACAAAAGTGCATAGGTGAATGTCTTCCTGTCTTTAAAAGTAGTTTGAATACTATCAAGAGATGACTGCGTTCCTAAAAAATAGAAAAGTACAGGAATCATTGGAGGTATTGTTTTCAACGTAATAGACGAATCAATTAATCCCTGTAAGTTGTCCATAATAAAGATATTAATGAGTTTATTTGATTTTTATGGTTTTACTGAAAACTTTAGGTACAGAGGTTAATAAATTCCTGTAAATAGGCATTTTCAGCATCAGAAAGAGAGTTTGTTTCACGATAAAAAACATAATCTCCACCAAAATAAAGCACTAAAGAATCAGCAAAAAGTTCTTCACTACCAAAATACTCTTGTGCTTGTTGTCTTTTATTTGTTCCATCTGGAGCAACACAGTTTCTATTTAGATAAGAAAATGCATGGGAAGATTCATGAAGAAGTGTATCAAAAGCCCTGCTAGACCTAAAAGCTCTATTTGATACCCATACTGATAACTTCCAATCAGCATTTGTATCTCCATTTTTAAATGTTCCTGCTGAATCCCATACACCAAATGGACATTCGCCCAACATTTCTACTCCATAGAGATGACAACCATTTATAAATGATATTTTCTCTAATAATGTTTCCTTATATACTTCTGGAAGATTTTGCACTAAAGAATCTAGTAAATTTTGATTTTCTCCCTCAAATCCTTCAAATGCTGCGTAGACACCTTCATAAGGAACTGGATCAACTGGATTATTGTCATTTATAGTCACAGAGTCTTTTTCTGGACTTACCTCGACTGTAGTTGTAGTAGTTGGAATTGTTGTTGTGGTTGAGGTTGTAGTAGAAGTAGAAGTTGTTGTGGTTGAGGTTGTAGTAGAAGTAGATGTTGTTGTGCCAATAGAGGCCGTCACCGTAACACTAACTGGATTATTTAAAACATAGTTATATGACACACCCAGGAACAAAATAATACCAAGTATTGATGAAGCTATTAATTTAGTTCTTTTATTCATTAAGAGTTATCGAATTGTTTGTTCTAATTCATCCTCAATCAATTCGCCAATTTCACTATCAGAAACCATCTCGTCGCCATTGAAATGTACAGGACGATTTAACTCGGCATATTTTTTCATGAAGTTTCCTAAAATTAAAATAATTGCAATATAGAAGAGTAAGACTAGTGCAAATCTATAAGCTAAAGAACCACTCTCAAGAAGTGTCTGTTGCATTTGATTAAATTCACTATCTGGTGGTAATACCAAAATTCTTATAAACAACCAAACGCTTATCAAAAAACTTACTACTGGCATTGCTTGATTTAAACCCTTTGAATCTCCAATTGCATCAAACAATTCATTACCACCCCATGGAACTGCTTTAAATATGACACCTTCGAGGCACATTAGATAAGTCAATTTACAAATTGCCATTAATACGCCTGAAGATTGAACGGAATCAAATGAAGTTGCATAAAAGAAGAAGTATCCAACTATAGCTAATGAAATCATGGAATAAAATTTAGGTGATAAATCAGCTTGTTCACGATTTGAAACTATATGAAGAGAGGCAATGAAACCTAGGATGAACCCAAAAGGAAGATCTATCACAATAAATAAAATTGTAGATAAGATTGCAAAGAACATTGCTTGAGGATTCCAGCTGAATATTGTCTTTTGATCATAAACAAAATATTCGATTAAAGATTCAATACCTTCGTATGAGAATGTAACGATAACCAAACCAAATAACACACCCAAGAAGATAGCTAAATTCTGTGGTTCAACAGAAAAAGTAAAGCCTTCTTCAACAAAAGCATATATAAGTGAGGTAATCATTGCCATTAACGAAATCTCCATAAATGTTTCAAGTCTAGTTTTCTCTTGTAAGACAGTCTCTTTTTTTGTCCACTTAACTCTGTAATGAGAAATTATTCTGTTAAACCATTCCTGAGCTAAGAGCACAGCATAGAATAAAAAGATAATCATTGAAGTTATTCCAAATGCGAAAGCATTCTTTGCTTGATTAGAGAAATCTATATCACTAAATAATGGAATAGTGGTTATTAAGGCATTTGTGAATTCAATGTTACCAACGGTTGAGTCGTCCAGTGGCTCTGGTGCGGTAACTTCTACAATGGTGGTTGGAACTGTAGGTAGTTTAGGGATTGCGTCAAGCTCAAATACTTCTGACTCAAATTCTTCAATATTTTCTCTTAAGCAGAATGTATGAGTACAGTCATCACCTGTGTATTGAACAAAATTCATAGTAGATATTATTAATTTAATAGACAACTTAGACTCTCCATCCCATGGAATAATTCTTGAACTTCTTAGTTCATCCATCGTGATATCATCAACAATCAGTGGGTTTTCCACCTGTCCAGCAGCTGGACTTTCGAAAAGTACTTCCAAAACAACATTTTCTACATTTTCTATTCCATTGATTGACCATGAGACAATCAAATTTTCTTGATCTACTCTATCTGCTGTGATTATTATCTCAGCATCTTCAATTCCACCAGCATTGATAAAAAATATAAATATAAGAAAAACTGAAAAATATTTTTTTAATTTCATCCA
>OCVP010001360.1_pt1 | contig 10265 bp, 13 predicted proteins | sample 1539171 | NCBI WGS metagenome assembly OCVP01 (sample SAMEA51879418, study PRJEB22527) | metagenome
GGCAGTATCATATCGGAGATGTAACCAAGATTGTGATCAAAGTAGATGATCTTATATCAGGAATTACTCCAAACGAAGAATCATTTAGTTTAAAATTTAATGATGATCTTTTATATCCTGGATTCCAACCAATAAAAAAGGTAGTGACCTACAATTTTGATAAGAGAATTGAAAGAGGTCCCCACAAAATAGACTTTAAAGTTCAGGACCGAATGGGGAATGAATCTAACGAAGTCATTTATTTTTCTGTTTATTAGTGTTATTCCCTTATAAAGACGACAACCCTAGGGTTCTTTTCCCAACTATAACTTATACCATAATCGGAATAAATATTTTTGTTTATCTATTACAATTCCACTTTGTAGGAAATAATCCTCAAATGGCTAAAGATATAATTTATCGCTTTGGATTTATACCAAATGATTTCAATGTTCTAGATATAATAACATCCATGTTCATGCATGGCGGTTTTGGCCATATCATCGGCAATATGTGGTTCTTATATATTTTCGGTGATAATGTTGAAAGCATACTTGGTCACGCTAGATACTTTTCCTTTTATATTTTTTGTGGTATTGGAGCAGCTTTAGGACAATTTTTTATCGAACCTACATCAACAACTCCGATGGTAGGAGCCAGCGGTGCTATCGCTGGAGTTCTAGGAGCATATATGATAAAGTTCCCAAAAGCAAAGGTACATGTTTTTGCCGTAATTATTATATTTATCACTACATTTATTGTCCCAGCTCAGATAGTGCTGGGAATCTGGTTTATAATGCAACTGTCTGGAGGATTAAATAGTTTAGGGATTAATACTACTGGTGGTGTTGCATGGTTTGCCCATATTGGCGGCTTTTTAGTTGGCGTAGGATCATTAAAAATTTTCCAAACTTTTCATTTCGAACATAATGAATGAAAAACTGATTAAAGCGGCAATAGAAATGCGTAAAATGTCCTATTCACCGTATTCAAAATATCGAGTAGGCGCAGCGGTAGAAACTGAATCCGGTGAAATAATTGGTGGATGCAATATAGAATCCTCAAGTTATGGACTAACTTGCTGCGCTGAGAGAGTAGCCTTATATAGCGCTATTTCTAAAGGGTATAATAATTTCAAATCAATGGCTATATCGACTGAAAACGGTGGAATGCCATGCGGAGCCTGTAGGCAAGTGATTTGGGATTTATGTAAAGATATAAAAATATATATCTGTAACGAAAAGGATGTATTGAAAACAGTTAATTCATCTGAATTTCTGCCTGATGCATTTGATGAAAGTTTTTTAAAATGAATATAACTGTTTTGGGTATTGCTGGTGGTACCGGTTCTGGAAAAACCTATGCCGTAAAAAGTTTATTGAAAGAGTATCCACAAAATAGCGTCCTCGCTATTAGTATGGATTCTTACTACAAAGACTTGAGCCATATCAACTATAAAAAAAGAGTAGAACAAAACTTTGACCATCCTGATTCTATTGATGTTAATTTATTAGAGAACCATTTAGAACAGGCATCAAAAGGAAATAAAGTAAATATTCCCATCTATGATTTTAGCAACCATGTTCGACTTGGAGAAACTATTAGCATATCAAATGCAAAAATCATAATTGTAGAGGGAATTTTTGCACTCCACTTTTCACAACTTCGTAAATTGTATACACTAAAATTATTTATGGATACACCAGAAAATATTCGACTTGAAAGAAGATTAGTTAGAGATGTAAAAGAAAGAGGACGAACTGTCAAATCAATAAAGGATCAATATCATACCACTGTTCTTGCTATGCATAATAAGTACGTTGAACCATCAAAGATATTTTCTGACCTTATTTTAGATGGAGAGGATAATATCAATAACATTATTAATAAAATTGAAGAGTTTATTAAAAGCTAGGATGGCACGAATACCTATAAATTCTGGTTGGATAGAAGTGATTTGTGGTGGCATGTTTTCGGGGAAAACCGAAGAGTTAATGCGAAGATTACGGAGAGCTGAGATTGCAAAAATGTCTATTTCTATTTTCAAACCTAAAGTTGATTCTCGCTATGATAAAGGTCATATTGTTAGCCATAATAAAGATAAAATGATTTCTTTTATAGTTGATAATCCAAAAGAGATAATTAATGCCTCAGTAAATCATGATGTGGTTGGTATTGATGAGGTCCAGTTCTTTGATCATTCAATTGTAGATGTATGCAGAAAGCTGGCGTCTAATAAAAAGAGAGTAATTGTTGCAGGCCTAGATACAGATTACAGAGGCCTCCCATTCGGACCAATGCCTGACATGATGTGTGAGGCGGAATATGTTGATAAATTAAGAGCTATCTGCCTTGAATGTGGGGATCCTGCATCATATAGCCAGAGGACATCCAAAGATTCCGATCAAGTTGTCATTGGAGAGACGGATAAATATGAGGCAAGATGCAGAAATTGCTTCCAACCACCTAAGAGTTATTAAAAGTGAAATTTACTGGTTTTATAGGGGTGATATTCCTTTTAGGGATTGCATATATTTTATCTAATAACCGTAAAGCAATTAAATCTAGAACAGTCTTTTGGGGTATTGGACTACAACTACTATTTGCAGTTGTAATTCTGAAGATTCCTTTTGTGAAAAATCAATTTTCTAAAATTGATAATATTTTTAAAAAACTAATTAGCTTTTCAGATGCTGGTAGTGATTTTCTTTTTACATCTTTTATCCCTGATGTAGGGTACCACGCTGCAATGGTAAACTTTGCTTTCCGTGCATTACCGGTTATCATATTTTTTTCAAGCCTGATAGCGGTAACATACCATTTTGGTATCATTCAACATGTCGTAAAGTGGGTTGCAAAAGTTATGCAAATAAGCATGAAAACAAGTGGAGCAGAAACATTGAGCATATCTGCAAATGTTTTTGTAGGACAAACAGAGGCACCAATATTGATTCGACCATTCATAAATAGTATGACGAAGTCTGAGCTAATGGCTGTAATGACAGGAGGGTTTGCAACTGCTGCGGGATCTGTCCTCGCCTTATATGTTTTATGGCTCAAATCAATTCCTGGTATTGCTGGTCACCTATTGGCAGCAAGTATTATGTCCGCTCCAGCTGCACTAGTTATGGCAAAAATAATATATCCTGAGACAGAGCACCCTGATACATTTGGGAAAATAGAGTTGCCTCAGAACAAAAAATCAGAAAATGCAATGGATGCACTTGGACAAGGAGCAACAGATGGACTAAAACTAGCTGCAAACGTTGGAGCAATGTTAATCGCATTTGTTTCAATAATAACTATGACCAACTATATCATGGTTTATTTGTTTTCAATTAATATGCAAGAAGTAATGGGGGTCATTTTTCAACCGCTGGCCTGGTCCATGGGTGTCCCTTGGAATGAAGCACATTTGTTAGGTACTTTAATGGGTGAAAAAATAGTCTTAACTGAATTAATCGCATACTCTAATCTCAGCAATCTCATTGTGAATAACCAAATTTCAGAACGTACTGCTATTATAGCAAGCTATGCCCTTTGTGGATTTTCCAATTTTGGTTCAATAGGTATCCAATTAGGGGGGATTGGTGGTATGGCACCAAATCGAAAAGGAGATCTATCGGCTATTGCGCTTAAAGCAATGATTGGAGGAGCATTGGCTTCATGGCTAACAGCAACCATTGCTGGTCTTTTATTATGATGGAGAGAAAATGAAATTATTAATCATGGGGCCTCCTGGTGTAGGAAAAGGGACACAGGCTAAGATTATTAAAGATAAGTTGCGAATAGCTCACATATCTACCGGAGAACTCTTGCGTAAAGAGATTGCTGAAAAAACAGAAGTTGGTATAGTTGCAAAAGAATATATTGACCAAGGCAAGCTAGTCCTTGATAATTTCTTGTTAACTATTGTGAATGAGAGATTAGGTAGACCAGATTGTAGAAATGGCTACATCTTAGATGGGTTTCCTAGAACACTAAATCAAGCTAATGGCCTTGAAAAAATTATGGATTCATTTAACCATAGCTTAGATAGAGCAATAAGCCTCTACGCAGATGAAGATGCGCTTGTGGAAAGATTGGTCAAACGTGGAGAAAATTCTGGACGAAGTGACGATACTTCTAACATAATTAGAAACCGACAAAAAATCTATTGGCAACAAACTGCACCATTGTTAGACTTTTATGAAGAAAGAGGTCTATTAGACAATGTCAATGGCCTTGGGGAAATCAAAGAGATAACAGAAAGAATTTTAACAGTAATAAAATAGTCATGCTGAAAGTAGGATTAACAGGAGGTATTGGAACAGGTAAAAGTTCTGTAAGCTCCCTATTTAATGATTGGGGAGCATATATTTTTGATGCAGACTTAGTAGCAAAAGAAATTCTAAACCATGACAATACTGCTCAAGGTGAGATAATAGCTGAATTCGGTACAGATATTTTGAATAAAAAAGGCAGTATAGAAAAAGATAAACTAGCTAGGATTGCATTCCAAGATGAGAATCACCAGTTAAGGTTAAACTCAATTATTCATCCATATGTTTTTAGAAAGATTGATTCAAGTTTTGATAAAATTTTGGACAAAGGTGCACATGACATGTTTTGCGTTGATGCAGCTTTGATTTATGAATCTGGAGCAGATACACACATGGATTATGTCGTAGTAGTAACTAGCCATCTTCGACTTCGTACTGAAAGGGTGATGGAAAGAGGCAATTTAACTCGAGATGAATTTTTACGAAGATTGGAATTACAGTGGCCTGATGAAGATAAAGTACACATGGCAGATTACGTCATCCATAATAACGGAACTAAAGAAGATTTAATTGTTGAGTCAAAAAAGGTATACGATTTAATATCCTAATCTCTCATTGCTAGTGGCTTATCTAAAATTTCTTTAATTATAATCGACTTCCTGAGCGATTTTTTAGAATTAAACAACTCCTCTTTTAGGATTCTCTGTTTTAACCACTTATTCCCAAGGTGCAATTCTTCTCTTTCTGCAAGTTTAGAATGATAGATATTATCTTCGAATTTTTCGACTTGATCATCAATTAAACTTAAATCTTCCACTACATTTTTTTCACTTGCAATAGGCTGATCAGCTTGTATTTCAGATGCTTGTTCAACCTGGTTTTCATTTTCTGATACCAATAAATCTTTTACAGCAGAGCTTGGATCCGGAGTTTTTGGATTTTGTTCAAACAAATCATTTAATAACTGCTCAAAATTATTTGATGGTTCTTCTGGCTCTAGATAATCTTCATTGTCCCAGTCTGGATCAGATTCTATAATTTTACGATTTTTATTTTGCTGGCGTTTTTTCATAAAACCTGAAATAAGATAAAGTAGCAGCACCCCTAACCATTCCATATTATGCCTCCTCCTTTTTTAAAAGAAATAACACACCATTGCAAAAGATTTCATTTAGGATAGGTATACGTGAAAATGGGTTAATAATCTTTGGGAGACCAAATCGAAATGAATATGCTGGTCTTATAAACCAGTTACTTTCTTTGGAAATACTATAACCAATCTTTTGGATTAGATTTCTCATTTTCTGGACTGAAATCCTGGTCTTCTTTGTATCAAGTAGATATTCAATTTTCTTTTCTGGACATCCAATCATCTTTAAGTAAAGGATATAAATAAAGTTTGGCATTAGATGCAAGTATGGCAGCTTACCCATTATTTTAGGCACGGTCTGTTGATGTCCAGCATACGCACAATATTTTGGAGGAAAAGATATAAATAATTTTCCACCAGGTTTTAGAATAGTATGAATATTTCTAAGAGCTAACTCTTGGTCGGGAATATGTTCTATTACATCCCGGAGAATAATTGTATTGTATTGTCCTGTTATTTCATCGTTATAGCTATCAGGATTACAAATATCAGCCTGGAAAAGATGGATTGAATTATCATTGTCTAATAGAATCGCATTATTATATCTTGCATCTGACAATTCTAATCCTGAACAAACTGCACCCTTTTGATGATAAAACTTCATCAACCCTGCCTCTGCACATCCTATCTCAAGTATTTTATATCCGTTAACATCTGAATCACCAATATAATCAAAAAGAAAGTTTTCACCATACCATTGTTGTTCATCGTAACAACGGAGACATCTCTTTGAAATTTGACTTGATACATGCTTTGGTATTACATGATCCAAGATTATTATCCTTTAAACTGTACTAAAGTTATTCGGTGTTTTCTTCAGCACTTGATTCCGAACCAGTATCTGCAATAGAATCACGCATTGTAGTGTCTGATTTAATATTTTCCATTCTGTAATAATCCATAATACCCATGTTACCCTCGTTAAATGCATGGGCCATAGCTCGAGGGACTTCAGATTCTGCTTCAACAACCTTGGCCTTCATTTCTTGAGTCCTTGCTGTCATCTCTTGTTCCTCTGCAACAGCCATAGCTCTTCTTGTTTCTGCCTTAGCCTGAGCTACTCTTAAGTCTGCCTCAGCTTGGTCAGCCTGCAATGATGCTCCAATATTTTTACCAACATCAAGGTCTGCAATGTCAATTGACAGTATTTCAAAGGCTGTTCCTGCATCTAGACCTTTGTCTAAAACGGCTCTTGAGATATTATCGGGGTTTTCTAAAACCTTGGAGTAGTTAGATGCTGACCCAATAGCAGAAACAATACCTTCCCCAACTCTGGCAATTATTGTATCATTAGTTGCACCTCCAACCAGTCCTGGAATATTTGTCCTTACTGTAACTCTTGCTCTTGCTTTTAATTCGATACCATCTTTTGCAACTGCTGCCAAGTAACCATCTTTAGGGGCGTTAATTACCTTAGGATAAACAGATGTTTGAACTGCTTCATTAACATCCCGTCCAGCAAGATCAATTGCGGTAGCAGTTTCAAAAGGTAGTTGTATGTTAGCTTTATCAGCAGCTATTAAAGCTGCAACAATATTTTGGACATTCCCACCAGCGAGATAGTGCGTCTCAAGCATATCAGTTGTAATGTGTTGCAAACCAGCCTTATGTAGGTTAATAACCCCATCAGTAACTAACCTCGGAGAAATCTTTCGTAATCGCATACGAATTAAATCAACAATTCGTATTCTACCAATCCCAAGTGAGACAATTCCTTGTATCCACATTCCAACTGGAACAAAATAAAATAAAGTAATGGTTGCGAAAACAATGAAACCAAGTAAAACCATTTGTACTACAGGCATAATTAAACTCTCCCTTTTATAATTCTCTTACTAGGACTCGGTTACCATCTACACTTAAAATGGTAACTTCTTTCCCTTTTTCAATAAAACCACCTTCGGTCAAAACAAATATTCTCTGATCTTCAATATTAATCCATCCTGAAGGATGGAGATCAGTATCCGCTATTGCAATTTCTCCTTTTAAGTTCTCCCAGCCTTGGGTATTCGAAAAGCCTTGATCTTTATTTTGAGAACTTGGTGCGGTTAATTGTTCCCAAAACTTTGATTTGATCATCAATCTCCCTAGAAGAACAATCCCAATTATTGCACCAATTAAACCAATTAAGAACCCGTCCATCGCTTGTCCTAATACTTCTTCGCCAACCGGAACTTCTGGCAACAGAAGAAGATATAATCCGTACAGTATAACTCCAATACCACCTATCCCAACAATGCCAAAACCAGGGATGACTAACATTTCAAGAAGAAGTAATGATAGACCTGATAATATGAATATCATGTCCGACATTGTTGCTAGTTGTGCAATATAGGAAACACTTAACGACAAAATTAAACAAGTTAAACCAACGAAACCTGGGATACCCCAACCTGGGCTTTGTAATTCAAAAAGAATCCCCAAGAAACCAAAGGTGGTAAGTAGAGATGAGACTACTGGATTGGTTAAAAATCGTACGATGTTTTCTGACCAGTTTTCTGAATTTTCTATGACTTCAACAGAGCCGTAACCCAATGTATCCATTAATGCATCAATAGTTTCAGCAGAACCGTCAGCAATGCCATATTTAACTGCTTGATCCGTTGTTAATGAAATCAACTTACCGTCTTTCCTCCCTTCAATATCATCGACTAAGACAGAATCACCATTAACCACTAGATGGGTAAAATTAAGCTCTTCATCAACCATTCCTCTGGCTATCTCCTTATTTCGCCCACGCTTTTCAGCAGTTGCAGCCATCTCTTCACGCATGAAGCTAATTACTTTTTCACTACCTTTTTTACCTGACATGTCCACGGCAGTTGCAGCTCCAATTAGACCTCCTCCAGTCATGTAAACTTTTTCACATGACAATGAAATAAGAGCCCCTGCTGAAATCGCTCTTCTGTTGATAAATGCTACTGTAGTAAGTTCAGAACCTAAGATAGCATCCTTAATCTGTGTTGCAGCATCAACTCGACCACCAAAAGTGTTTATGTCAAAAATAACAATGGATGCGTTTTCTGATTCAGCCTTATCCAGTGTTCTTTGAATAAAAGGCGGGAGCCCGAGATCAATTGTGCCTTCAATTGGGACTCTGTAAACCACGTCTCCAAAAGTTGGTGAGATAAGCAATATTATTAAGAATAGTTTTATCACAATTATGAAAATTTATTTATTATTAAATATTAAACAACCAAAATTTAGGTATAACACAGTTGTAATTTTGGTATAAGATGAAATTCTCTCACAAAGCCACATACTACCTATTAGTACTATTCAAATCATTATTATCTTCAATTTCAAAGAGATCTAGGAGCAAATTAGCATTCCAAATTGCTAGCATATTGTACCATAATTTGCAATTGAGAAGGGACTTGGCCAGTGAAAATATAAAAAAAGCATTCCCATACTGGTCAGATGTGAAGGTAAACCTTACCTTAAGAAAAACGTACCTATTCTTTGCCCAAAATCTCATTGATTTTATTTCTGTACCAAAATCGTGGGATGGAATAATTGTTAACATCAAAGGGCAGGAAGTTTTTGAAGGAGCGATAGAAGAACGTAAGGGAGTTATTCTTATTTCTGGACACTTTGGATGTTGGGAAATTTTAGGCAAGTGGGTTGGAGAAAAGGTGCCCTTATTTACGGGTGTTGCACAGCGACAAAAAAACAGAGGAGCAGATAAGTTTTTCCAAGAACAAAGAGAGATTCCAGGTACAGGACATATTTTTAGAAAAGAGCCTATTGAAAGGATGTATGACATTCTAAATAGAAATGGAGTTTTAGGATTAGTGAGTGATCAAGATGCTAAGAAAAGGGGTGTTTTTACTGACTTTTTTGGTTACCCAGCATCAACTCCTAAAGGAGCAGCTTTATTTCACATTCGGACCTCTGCTCCAATGCTCGTTGGAGTTTGTATAAAAAGAGCGTTTATGAATTATGAAATAAAATTTTTAAAGGTAAATACCTCATCCCAAGACATAGGAGATATTACCCAACATTATACAAGCACTTTGGAAAAGTGTATTCGATCAAATCCAGAACAATACTTTTGGTTTCATCGTAGATGGAAAACAAAACCTTGAAAAAAGCAGTATGTTTGAACGAGTAAAAGAAGATAATAGTAATAGTATAAAAAAAGCGACTTCGGTTTTAGAAAGTGGGGGAATCATAGCATATCCAACAGATACTATTTATGGATTTGGTTGTGATGCAAGAAATGAAAAAGCTATTGAACGACTTAATAATATAAAAGGCCGGTCAGCGCCAATGAGTGTTTTATGTCATAGGTTTCAAAAATTTTCATCCTGGATAGATTTGCCAAGCCATGAAAAGGTTATTGTTGAGAAACAAGTAAAGCCAAAAACAACTTTAATTGTGCCAGTAAAAAGCAATGTTGTTTCGAACCTGATCCTAGGGAATGGAAATACATTGGGAATTAGAATTTCAAATCATCCATTCTGTATCTCTGTTGCACATAATTATCCAAGCCCTATTACAACAACAAGTGTTAATCGCTCAGGGCACGAACCATTATCGGACCCATATAAAATTGAGTTGGAGTTTTCAAATGAAATAGAGCTATGTATTGATGACGGGGTTATCAAAGGGCAAGGATCGAAAATATATAAATATGAAAACCAGTCCTGGACTCAAATAAGATCATGAATTTATTAATTGTTTTCTTTTTCTCTCTCTCGTTGGCTTTTTCTTCTTCAAGTATGAAAATAGGAGAAAAGCTCAAGTATAATGCATATTTTGGTGGGGTTCCAGCAGCCGAAGCTTCTCTTGAAATTATTGGCAAGGAAAAGCTTAATGGTACAAGTACATATCACGTAAGATTTAGTGCAAGATCAAAAGGCATTATCAAT
>OCVP010001361.1_pt1 | contig 10262 bp, 7 predicted proteins | sample 1539171 | NCBI WGS metagenome assembly OCVP01 (sample SAMEA51879418, study PRJEB22527) | metagenome
TTGCGACCGGGGCTGTCCCGACCGGCATGGTTGCGATGGCCGGTGCGATCGGGGGGTGTGTGGTCGGTGGAGTGATTGATGGAGTTGTGACCGGGGCTGTTGCCAGCGGAGGTGGCATGGCGCTGTTGCTGGCCTCCAGCACCAGCTGCCTCGAGCCTCCAAGCGCTTTGGCCACGGCCTGTTCCAGCAGGGATGCCCGGCTCTGCACCATCCCCATCCAGTTGCCTGCCACCTGCACAACGGCACGGTTGGCATCAAGGCGCACCAGTTGGGCCTGCTGCGACAGCAGCATCCGGGTGGAGGGCAGTTCGAGGCTGCCCAGGATCTGTTGCCATAGCTCGGGCAGGTTGGTGCTGGCTGCCGGTGCAGGGGTGGAGACCGTCGGCAGTTCCGGCGATGGAGCTGGGGCGGGGGCAGGTTTTGGGCTGGGGGCCTCGATTGCTGGGGCTGAGGCTGCTGCAGGTGCTGCGGCGGAAGCCGGGGGAGCAGGAGGGGCGACTGGCGTTGTCGGTGGGCTTGCTGTTGCTGCCGGCTGCGTTGTTGCTGGTTGTCTTGGGGCCGGAGCTGCGGCTGCGCTCTGAGCTGCCACCGGTTCCGCCAGCAACCCCAAAAGCAGCACTTCCAGCCACAGGCGCGGCTGCACGCTTTGGCGCAGTTGTTGCTCGGTGCCGCGCAGTTGCGCCTGCCATTGCAGCAAGCGGGCCCTGCCGATGGTCTTGGCGAGGGCGGGCAGCTGCTCGCGGAACTGGGGCGACACGCTGGTGAGTTCCAGTCGCTCTGGAGCGGCGGCCATCAGCACCAGATCGCGCAGCATCCCGGCCAGACCCTGCAGCACGGCCCCGGGATCCCGGCCCCGGTCCAGCAGGTTGCGGGTGGCCTCCAGCAGCTGCACAGGTTCGGCGCTGCTCATGGCCCCCACCAGCTCCAGCAGTTCCTGCTCGGGCACGGCCCCCAGCAGATCCCATACCGCAGCGGCTTCGATCGGTGGCGGCAGCAGGCTCAGCTGATCCAGCAGGCTTTCCGCATCCCGCAGGCCTCCCTGGGACCGCTGGGCCACCACATGAATGGCCTCAGGCTTGATTTCGATCGCTTCCTGTTCGGCGATCCAGCTCAGATGCTTGTTGAGGGCATCCAGAGGAATGCGCCTGAAATCAAAGCGTTGACAACGGCTCAAGATCGTCGGCAGCACCCGTTGCGGGTCGGTGGTGGCGAGCACGAACACCACCTGCGGCGGGGGCTCCTCCAGGGTTTTCAGCAGGGCGTTGAAGGCTGCGGTGGAGAGCATGTGGCACTCGTCCACCACGTACACCTTCCAGCGGGCCTGCACCGGTGCGAAGCGGGAGCGTTCGATCAGCTCGCGGATGTTGTCGACGCCGGTGTTGGAGGCCGCATCGATCTCGATCACATCGAGGGCGGTGCCGGCGGCGATCGTGGTGCAGAGCTCGCAGGTGCCACAGGGCTCTGGAGTGGGCCCCTCGCTGTTCAGGCAATTGAGCGAGCGGGCCAGGATGCGGGCGCTGGAGGTTTTGCCGGTGCCGCGGGGGCCGCTGAACAGATAGGCCGGGGCAATCCGATTGCTGGTGAGGGCGTGGCCCAGGGTGGCGGCGATCGCCTCCTGCCCCACCAGCTGATCAAAGCGCTGGGGCCGGTATTTGTGATGCAGCGGCTGGTAGGCCGAACTCATGCGCCGCGAGCGTTGAGAGGAGATTACTCAGAGGAATCGGAGCCTGGAAGGGCGGGGTGCTGCTGGAGCAGGGCATCAATCCGTTGTTTCAGGTCTTCGACGGCGGCCAGTTCATCGGCCAGGCTCTGGCCCGTGAGCAACAGCCGGCGATCCGTTCCCTCTCCCGCCCGTTCCAGCAGACCCTCCAACTTGTGCAGCAGCGAGAGGCGCAGGCGTTCCAGCTTCTCCACACCCCGCCTGGCCATGGCGCGGGCGTCGTCATCGAGCAGGCCCCGTTGCACCAGGAGCTCCAGGCCCCGCATCAGCGCCGAAGGCATCAGCCCGCTCCAGTGGCGGGCGCGCTCCAGCACGGAGTCCACCTGGCCACTGCGATGACGTCCGGTTTTGCACCAGGTGGCGAAGTGCTCGCAGTTGTTGAACAGCAGGTTGTAGTCCTGTTCCCCCAGGCGCCCCATGGCCCGCCGCAGCGTCACACCCTGCGGAGACGCCTCGACGTAGTTGATCACCCGCAGCGATTGCCCCTGGCTGAACTTCTCCAAGGGGCTGCGCAGGATTTCACGCCCTTCCAGATAGTGGGCGACGGTTCCGTCGCCGAGGTCGATGCCGTGGTGGTTGAACAGGCCGTGCTGACGCGGCACCTCCAGGTGGTCAGCGGCAGCCAAGACTTCAGGCGGTCTTCTGTTGTTCCGTGCCAGGCAGGGGCAGCACCTTGCCGCCCGTGTGTTCCTCCACCATCGCCCGGGTGACGGTGAACTCCTTCACCGATGTCTGCGATGGCAGGTCGTACATCAGGTCCAGCATCAGCTCCTCAACGATGCCGCGCAGGGCGCGGGCCCCGGTCTTGCGCCGGTGAGCCTCCTGGGCAATCGCCTCGATGGCGTCATCGGCGAACTGCAGTTGCACGTTGTCCATGCTCAGCAGGGTGCGGAACTGCTTCACCAGAGCATCGCGGGGTTCGGTGAGGATCGATTGCAGGGCGCTTTCGTCCAGGGGCTCCAGCACGGCACTCACCGGCATCCGGCCGATGAATTCGGGGATCAGGCCGTAGCGCACCAGATCATCCGGCTCCAGGTGCCGCAGCACCTGGGCGGCCTGAAGGTCGCGGTTGGCGCGGCTGCGTCCACGGCCGTCGCTGGGCATGAAGCCGATGGCATTGCGGCCCATGCGTTTCTGCACCACGTCGTCCAGGCCGACGAAGGCACCACCGCAGATGAACAGGATCTGGCTGGTGTCGATTTGGATGCAGTCCTGATAGGGGTGCTTGCGCCCGCCCTGGGGCGGCACATTGGCCACCGTGCCCTCCAGCATTTTCAGCAGGGCCTGCTGCACACCTTCGCCGGACACATCCCTTGTGATTGAGGGGTTCTCGCTCTTGCGGGCGATCTTGTCGATTTCATCGATGTAGATGATCCCCCGCTGGGCCTGGTCCACATCCATGTCGGCCTTCTGCAGCAGCCGCAGCAGGATGTTTTCCACGTCCTCACCCACGTAGCCCGCTTCGGTGAGGGTGGTGGCATCGGCCACGGCGAAGGGCACGTCCAGCATTTCGGCCAGGGTCTGGGCCAACAGCGTCTTGCCGCAGCCGGTGGGTCCGATCAGCAGGATGTTGCTCTTGTGCAGCCGGGTTGCCGTTTCCTCGGTTTCGCCCTGGCCATCCCCCTGCCAGGCCAGACGTTTGTAGTGGTTGTAGACCGCCACCGACATCACCTTCTTGGCTGCGTCCTGGCCGACCACCTGCTGATCCAGAAAGCTCTTGATGTCCTGAGGCCGGGGAATGGAGGCCAGGGTCGGGGCCGGTTTGCTGCTCTTGCGGGCGGCTGGGGTGGCCTTTCGGCTCGGCTCATGGCTGTGGCGTGGGTTGCCCTGCCCATCCACCAGCTCTTCATCCAGGATCTCGTTGCAGAGATCGATGCATTCGTCGCAGATGTAAACGCCAGGTCCGGCGATCAGCTTGCGCACCTGGTCCTGGGATTTCCCACAGAACGAACACTTCAGATGGGCGTCGAACTTGGCCATCGAACGCTGGGCACCACGCAGGAGAACAACTCAGGAATCAACCGATGGGGTCTCCCTGAACACACAGGATCGAGAACGGAAGGGCGTCTGTCAGCCCTCCGTAATGATTCCTCCGTCCCCGGAACTGTCCACCACGCGATCGATCAGGCCGTATTCAACCGCTTCTGCCGGAGAAAGGAAGTAGTCGCGGTCGGTGTCTTCCGAGATCTTGTCGAGCGGCTGGCCGGTGTGCTCCGCCATCAACCCGTTCAGGGTTTCCTTGAGGTAGAGGATTTCCTTGGCCTGGATCTCGATGTCCACCGCCTGCCCCTGGGCGCCACCGAGGGGTTGGTGAATCATGATCCGGGCATTCGGCAGAGCAAGACGCTTGCCTTTGGTGCCTCCGGAGAGCAGGAAGGCACCCATGCTGGCGGCGAGGCCGTAGCAGATGGTCACCACGTCAGGGGCGACCTGCTGCATCGTGTCGTAGATCGCCAGACCAGCGGTGACCGACCCTCCCGGGGAGTTGATGTAGATCTGAATGTCCTTCTCTGGATCCTCGGCTTCGAGGAACAGCATCTGCGCCACCAGGGCATCGGCAACGGCGTCATCCACGCCGGTGCCGAGGAAGATGATCCGCTCCCGCAGCAGGCGGGAATAGATGTCGAAGGCGCGGTCGCCGCGACCGGACTGTTCCACAACCGTGGGCAGCGGCCCCGGTGCCGAGACGGGCATGGCGGCCCGCCAGCGGTTCTGGATGGGGTGGTGACTGCGGGCGTCGATCACGCGATCGGTATGCGGTGAAGTTGGGCCAATCTATGGGCGTTGCTCAGTCCTTGGCGTCCGCCTTGGACTTGCTTTTGGCCGCGGTCTTCTTGGCGGCGGGCTTTTTCTTGGCTGCAGCCTTGCTGTCATCCGCAGCCGGTGCCTTTTCGGTGAGGGTGCTGTTCTCCTCGAGCCAGCCCATCAGACGATCCTGCATCAGGTCATCCATCACGGCCTGACGCAGGCGCTCCGGATCGATCTTGGCGTCGGCGGAGAGCTCCTTCTTCACCTCCTTGACCTTGGCGTCCACGTCCTTGTCGTCGAGCTTGATGTCCTCCGCTTCAGCCAGGGCGGTGAGGGCAAAACTGCGGCGCAGACGCTCTTCGGCCTCGGGGCGGGAGTTCTGCATCAGGTTGCGCACCAGGTCGGGAGTGAACAGCGACTTCACATCCATGCCCTGCTGGGCGAACTGGGCTGCGGTCTGCTCCAGCAGGTTGCGGCTTTCCTGTTGGATCAGGGCTTCCGGCAGCTCCACCTCCAGCTGCTCCACCAGGGCGGCGACGAGGGCATCACGGCGGTTGCTGGTCTGACGGCGTTCGGCGTCGTCCTTGAGCCGCTGCTCCAGGTCTTTGCGCAGGTCCGCCAGGGTCTCCTGTTCGCTGGCCTGCTTGGCGAATTCGTCATCCAGCTCGGGCAGTTCGCGGGTCTTGAGGTCCTTCAGTTCGATCTCGAAGGCGGCCTTACGTCCGCGGGCGTCCTCCTTCGGGTAGTCGTCAGGGAACTGGCAATCCACGGTTTTGGTCTCGCCGACCTTCATGCCGATGACCCCTTCGATGAAGCCGGGGATCATCCGGCCGTTTTCCAGGTCCACATCCATCGAATCGGCACTGCCGCCCTCGATCTCGCTGCCGTCATCGCTGTAGGTGCCCTTGAAGCCGAGCACAGCGATGTCGCCGTTCTTGGCGGCACGGCCTTCCACAGGAACGACCGTGGCCATCTGCTTGCGGGAGTCCTCAAGCATCGCGTCGACCCGTGAGGCGTCGTAGGCGACGGTTTCGAATTCCGCCTTCAGGCCCTTGGTGGTTTTCAGCTTCGGCGTCGGGGCGACGTCGGCTTCCAGGGTGAAGGTGAGTTCCTTGCCGGGCTCAAAGCTCTCCAGCAGGCCGTCGAAACCACTGCTCAGATCAGGCTGACTGATCGGTTCCAGCGATTCCTGCTGGATGGCGTCACGCCAGGCGTTATCGATCAGCTTTTCCAGAGCCGTGGCTTTGATCCGCACGCCACCCAGCTGCTGCACCAGCACCGTGCGCGGCACCTTGCCCTTGCGGAAGCCCGGCAGGTTGATGCTGCGGCTCAGGTTGGTGATGGCGTCTTCGTAACTGGTCTTGCAGCGCTCCCCAGGAACGGTGACCGTCACCGCCAGGCGGCTGCTGGGGCGGGCTTCGGTGGTCACCTTCAGGGCTGCAGCGCTCATGGGGGAAGGGAAAGGGCAGCCCAGCACTTTATGCAACCGGTGAATTCAGGCTGGATCGGTAAGCTGAGCGCGTCGCTAGGTCGGCATCACGTTCTCTACGTAGTGATGTTGGGTCTGAGAAACGACGGGTTTTCGTTCAGATCGTTCACTCCACCGCTTGTCTTCGACCCTTCCCAATCGCCCTCTCAATGTTGCTGTTCTCGGTGCCAGCGGTGCTGTTGGCCAGGAACTGCTGCTGCTGCTTGAAGAGCGCCGTTTCCCCGTTGGCGAGCTGAAGCTGCTGGCGTCGGCCCGTTCGGCCGGCCAGACCCAAACCTGGAACGGCCGCACCCTCACGGTGGAAGAGGTTTCGGCCCAATCCTTTGAAGGGGTCGATCTGGTGCTGGCGTCGGCCGGTGGTTCTGTTTCCAAGCAGTGGCGCGAGGCGATCACCGCCGCCGGTGCGGTGATGGTGGATAACTCCAGTGCCTTCCGGATGGAGGAGGGTGTGCCGCTGGTGGTGCCCGAGGTCAATCCCGATGCGGCCTTCGCCCACAAGGGCGTGATCGCCAATCCGAATTGCACCACGATCCTGCTCACCCTGGCTTTGGCTCCTTTGGCGGCCAAGCGGGCGATGCGCCGGGTGGTGGTGAGCACCTATCAATCCGCTAGTGGTGCCGGTGCCCGGGCCATGGAGGAGCTGAAAAACCTGTCGCAGACGGTGCTGGATGGCGGCACTCCGAAGGGAGAGGTGCTGCCTTACTCCCTGGCGTTCAACCTCTTTCTGCACAACTCTCCCCTGCAGGCCAACAGCTATTGCGAGGAGGAGATGAAGATGGTGAACGAGACCCGCAAGATCATGGGTCTGCCGGATCTGCGCTTCACCGCCACCTGCGTGCGGGTGCCCGTGCTGCGGGCCCATTCGGAAGCGGTGAACATCGAGTTCGAGTCCCCCTTCCCGGTGGAGGAAGCACGTGAGCTGCTCGCGGCTGCACCCGGTGTGGAGTTGATTGACGACCCGGCGGCGAACCGTTTCCCGATGCCGACGGATGTGACCGGTCGCGATCCGGTGGCGATCGGGCGGATCCGGCAGGACATCAGCGATGCCAATGCTCTGGAGCTCTGGCTGTGTGGGGACCAGATCCGTAAGGGAGCGGCGCTTAACGCTGTTCAGATCGCTGAATTGTTGATTCAGAAGTGATGACCCAGGCCGCCACCCTCTCGCCAACGCCCTTCGGCCGTGTGGTCACCGCGATGGTGACCCCCTTTGATGCCAGCGGTGCTGTGGATCTCAGTGTTGCCGCAAACCTGGCCCGTCACCTCGTGGATCAGGGCTCCGATGGATTGCTGGTGTGCGGCACCACCGGTGAATCGCCGACCCTCAGCTGGGATGAGCAGTTGCAGCTGCTGCAAGCAGTTCGTGATGCCGTGGGCAGTGACGCCAAGGTGTTGGCGGGCACGGGCAGCAATTCCACAGCGGAAGCGGTGGAGGCCACCAAGGAAGCGGCGGCGGCTGGCGCCGATGGCGCTCTCGTTGTGGTGCCCTATTACAACAAGCCTCCTCAGGAGGGCCTGGAAGCCCATTTCCGGGCCATCGCTGAAGCGGCACCTGAGCTGCCGTTGATGCTCTACAACATCCCTGGCCGCACCGGTTGCAGCATCGCCCCGGCCACGGTGGCCCGGCTGATGGACTGCCCCAACGTGGTGAGTTTCAAGGCCGCCAGCGGCACCACGGAAGAGGTCACGGCCTTGCGGCTGGCCTGCGGTCCGCAGTTGGCGATCTACAGCGGTGACGACGGCCTCACCCTGCCGATGCTTGCGGTGGGTGCCGTGGGCGTGGTGAGTGTGGGCAGCCATGTGGCGGGCCCTGAGATCCGCGCCATGATCGAGGCCTATCTGAACGGCGATGGTGCCTCCGCACTCGCCCTGCACGACGCGTTGATTCCCCTGTTCAAGGCCCTGTTCGCCACCACCAATCCGATTCCCGTCAAGGCTGCCCTGGAACTCAATGGCTGGTCTGTCGGTGCGCCCCGTCCGCCCCTGTGCCCCCTCTCTGACGAGATGAAACGTTCGCTTTCCAACGCCATGGCCGCCCTCCGTCAGACCTAGCCCGGTCCGGCTTATCGGCTTACGCAACCTGTTCTTTACACATCGTTTTCATGGCCAACAACGCGCGATCCAGCAAGGGTCAGGAGCCCTGCCTTCGGGTGATTCCCCTGGGTGGTCTCCACGAGATCGGCAAGAACACCTGTGTGTTCGAGTACGGCGATGACCTGATGCTGGTGGATGCCGGTCTGGCCTTCCCCAGCGACGGCATGCACGGGGTGAATGTGGTGCTGCCCGACACCAGCTTCCTGCGCGAGAACCAGAAGCGGATCCGCGGCATGATCGTCACCCATGGTCATGAAGACCACATCGGTGGCATCGCCCATCACCTCAAGCACTTCAACATTCCGGTGATCTACGGGCCGCGGCTGGCCCTCTCGATGCTCACCGGCAAGATGGATGAGGCCGGTGTCCGCGACCGCACCACCCTGCAGACCGTCGGTCCGCGCGATGTGGTGAAGGTGGGTCAGCACTTCTCCGTGGAGTTCATCCGCAACACCCACTCGATGGCCGACAGCTTCTCGCTGGCCATCTCCACACCGGTGGGAACCGTGATTTTCACGGGTGACTTCAAGTTCGACCACACCCCGGTCGACGGCGAAAACTTCGACATGGCCCGCCTGGCTCACCACGGTGACAAGGGCGTCCTCTGTCTGTTCAGCGATTCCACCAACTCCGAGGTTCCTGGCTTCTGCCCGCCGGAGCGCTCGGTGTTCCCCAACCTGGATCGCCACATCGCCAATGCCGAAGGGCGGGTGATCGTCACCACCTTCGCCAGCTCGATTCATCGCGTGTCGATGATTCTGGAGCTGGCCCTGAAGAACGGCCGCAAGGTGGGGCTGCTGGGCCGCTCGATGCTCAACGTGATCGCCAAGGCGCGGGAACTGGGCTACATGCGCGCGCCGGATGAACTGTTTGTGCCGATCAAGCAGATCAACGATGTGCCCGATCGCGAAACCCTGCTGTTGATGACCGGCAGTCAGGGTGAACCTCTGGCCGCCCTGAGCCGCATCTCCCGCGGTGAGCATCCCCAGGTGAAGGTGAAGACCACCGACACGATCATCTTCTCGGCCAGCCCGATCCCGGGAAACACGATTTCCGTGGTCAACACCATCGACAAGCTGATGATGCTGGGCGCCAAGGTCGTTTACGGCAAGGGCGAAGGCATCCACGTCTCCGGCCATGGCTTCCAGGAAGACCAGAAACTGATGCTGGCCCTCACCCGGCCCAAGTTCTTCGTGCCGGTGCACGGTGAGCACCGGATGCTGGTGCAGCACTCCCGCACCGGCCATTCGATGGGGGTTCCGGTCGACAACACCCTGATCATCGACAACGGTGATGTGGTGGAGCTCACCCCGGATTCGATCCGTAAAGGCAATGCCGTGAAGGCGGGCATCGAGCTGCTGGATCAATCCCGCAACGGCATCGTCGATGCCCGGGTGCTGAAGGAACGCCAGCAGCTGGCGGAAGACGGCGTGGTGACGATCCTCGCTGCCATCAGCACCGATGGCGCCATGGTGGCTCCGCCGCGGGTGAACCTGCGGGGTGTGGTCACCACAGCTGATGCCCGCAAGATGTCGTTGTGGGTGGAGCGCGAAATCAAGTGGGTGCTTGAAAACCGCTGGAAGCAGCTCTGCCGCAACACCGGTGGCAAGGCACCGGAGGTGGACTGGATGGGTGTGCAGCGTGAAGTGGAGGTGGGCCTTGGCCGCCGGATGCGTCGTGAACTGCAGGTGGAGCCGCTGATCCTCTGTCTGGTGCAGCCTGCCCCTGGTGGCACACCGGTCTACAAGGGCCGTGCCGATGCTGAGCCCGATGACCGACCGGCTCCCCGCGGTCGCGGTGGTCGTGGCGGTGGCTCTCCCTATGGCCGTCGCAACGGCGGTGGCGGCGGAACCCCCGCTCCGGTGCGGAACAACCAGGGCAATGGTCGGTCTGGCTCGGCTACCCCTGCTCCCGTGCGTGCCGCGGCGGCCACTGCAGTGGTTGAGAAAGTGGCCTCCCAGCCGGTGGCTGAAAAGGCAGCCCCCGCTTCCCCGGAGCCGGAGATGCCTGCAGGCCGCACCCGTCGTCGTCGTTCAGCGGCCAGCTGACCGGGCGAAGACCCCTTTGATCCTGTTGATCAGCCCCATCGGCTCCACGGAGTCGGTGGGGCTTTTGATGTCGGGCTGGAGTTGAACGCGGAGCCATGAGTGTTCCAAAAGCTTTGTGCCTGCAGGCTCCTGGGCTTGGGGCGCTGGCTCGATGGTGTCGAGGGGT
>OCVP010001366.1_pt1 | contig 10221 bp, 12 predicted proteins | sample 1539171 | NCBI WGS metagenome assembly OCVP01 (sample SAMEA51879418, study PRJEB22527) | metagenome
CAACAGTTTTACAAGTAATCATCTCAGTGATTGCTTTGAGTGCAACTCTACGACCGTCAAAGATTGTATCTTCTGGGTGTTGGAGGTGTTTGTTTGGCATATCATCCTGTATTATATCCATATTATAGCAGTATTTTCCTTATAATGTGAGTCATAGTGGACAGTTTTACTTGTGTCTACTTCAAAACAAGATAGAAACATGATGTCCAAAGCTTCTTAGAATTATCCATTTCAATACTTGAAAATTCTTCTCCTAGTTTTCTACCCATTGCTTTTTGCATCTTCATTCTTGTTTCTAATTGTGCTTTTGATATACCTGCACCAAAACTTTGTGATGCTGCTAAGTTAAATAAGTTTTCAGTTGTAAGATCTCTCTTAAGTGCGTTTGCAATATACTCCATTGCAACTGCAACCTCTCCCGCATGAGTCTTATTAAGAAATGCTTCTGCAGTGCTCTTTGGATTTCCAACTGAAGAAACATCAAAAAATTGTTTGTTGACTTTCTTAAATAATGCTTGAGTATATGGTTCAATCATAGCTTGGAATCCTTCTGGATCTTGTTTAAAATGTTTTACATACTCTGCTCTTCCTAACCACTGTGCACTTTTTGCTTTTCCCCAGTATTTTTGTTTCTGTTCTCTAAACTCCTGTACATCTCTAATATCATTTAAAGTTTTTATACCACTTCTATCTGTCTCTCTAATCAAATACTGATAGTTTTCTGTACCCATAGATCCATAACGTGCAGCACCACCTGCTTCTATCTCTAGTCTTGCACCACCAGACATGACAGTTTTTGTTTTTATTTGTCCTCTAATATAATCTTTTCTAACTACCTTGCCACTTGCCTTATCAACTTCATCAACTCTAAATTTTATCTTAGCATCTTGGTTGCCATTTGTATACTCTAGTCTATCATACCTTACTACTTTTTGAAGGTCTGACATTTTATCGTTTTCAAATACAACTTTTGCTCCTCCAGTTGGTGCTTTCAATGATACTGGAAACAAATGTCCTTGTTTAAATAAAAGATAAATTCTGTTATTTAACTTTTCCATCATCTTAACATTGTATGATGGTTGTTTTAATAATTGACTATTAAATAATGCAATAAATTTTTTCAAAAACGCTATAGATTTTGCATTGAATATCCATACGTCAGAGGGATTCCATTTATCTTTGTCTATCGTTCCTCTAAATCCTAACTTACCTCTAACCTTTACTGACAAAGTTTCATATGCTTTATATGGATCGTACTCTTTAGGTATCATGTCTGCTCTCATTACAATATATTCACCACTTAACTTTATAGCACCACTACCAAAGAATGCACTCATCTGAGACTCTAATGCATTTGCCCAAAAGTTTTTTCTGTTTGTTAGAAACTCATATACTTTACCAACTCTCGATCTAAATGCAGGATCGCTTGTAACTAATTTGGTCATACTAGCAATACCAAACTTGCTAACAAACTTATTCAATTCAGTTACACTTTCTACCTTTTTCCAGATCTCAAAGTTATACTCTCGCTGTTTTCCTTTTTTATAGATGGCAAAATAATAGCAAAACAATGCTTCGCTTAATACTTCAACGTCTTTATTGCTAACTGCCATTAGTCTTTTTAATTATTTATCTTCACGTTCTCCCATTATATCTCTAAGGTCAGAGACATACTTATGTGTATCTTTGATAGTGTCTATTGACAGTAGTATATCTGCAATATGTTTGCTGATATATGTTTCTTCAGTTCTTGCTGCCCAAGCAAGAGCATTTCTTAAATTTGCCTTTGCTTCATCTAATGAATCTGATACCTGTTGTGAAAGTGCCATTTTAGTGTGGGTTGTAAATTTTTAAAATGTATAGTGTTGCTATAATACTAATTATAAGAACTATAGAAATAAGTTGAATCATTACACATCTCCTACAAGTCGGTTTTCCGAATAATGTACATCAAACTCACCGCCAGGATACCTTTTCTTGAGTTTGTCCACATTCATTTCAATGACTTCTTCTGGTGTAATATCTAAAGCAATACATGCTTGAATAAAATACCACATAATGTCACCTAGTTCACGTTTCATATGAAATAAATTATCTTGACTAACTGGTTTACCTTGAAAAAGTATTTTCTTTACTATTTCTGTGAACTCACCTGACTCAGCACATAGTCCGAGTGCAGCAGTTAATACTCTATGTGATTTAAAATCTTTAGAGTATAGATCTTTCAAGCGATCTTGAAATTTATTACCTGTTTTACTCTCGTCAGACGTGACAGCGTCTACGAATTGAGTATATTTTTCAAAGTCAATCATACTTTAATTCATTAAAAGATTTTGCTGCAAACTTTTTAGATAACTCTTCATTACCCTTATCAATTATATCTGTTTGAGCTTTGTCCTCTACATCATACAGCCTCATCTTCGCTCTGTCAATACCTATTGCAAATCTTTTATTAACTGTAGGATCATTGTATCTGTTCTTGAGTTGCTTGACCATGATTTGATTCATCTCCTCAAGTTCCTCAGTCGAGATAAGAGCGAACATGAGGTCAGCAGTAGCAGGAAGACCAAAAGATTCACTCGTATCAGTAAGATCGACATCGCTACTACCAAAGCCAGAACGAGTCGTCTGAGTAGCGGAGACGATAGGTACATTAGCCTCAACTGCAAGACCACGGAGTTCTTCTGCAATCGCTTTGACATAAGTATATGAGTTTACTATAGATCCTTTATACCTTTGAGAGGCACATATATTCAAATAATCAACAAAGATAATATCAGGTTTGATACTTTTCTTTAGAGCGAGGTCACTGATCAAAGATTTGAAATGTCCTACATGTGCTGCTGCTGTAGGGTATTCTTTGATGATTAACTTCCCTTGTGTTTTCTTTGCTAGGTTCTTAACCTTAGTATCAAACATTACTTTGGGTAAGTCTGCTAATTTTTGTATAGGAATATTTAGTAAATTAGAGTCAATTCTTTCTGCTATTTTCTCCTCTGCCATCTCAAGGGTAATGTATAATACATTTCTACCTTGTAGCAATGTTGCTGCTGCCATATGGCACATGAATAATGACTTACCAACACCTGTACCTGCTAGTGCAACGTTCAATGTTTTGTTAGGTAGTCCACCCTTTGTAATCTTATTAAAGAACTCTAGATCAAATGGAATTTTATCTTCTTTTCTATGATAGAAATCAAATCTTTCATCTGAGTTTGCGATATAATCATGTCCAACGTTCTGATCAAAACTTACTCCAAGTGCTTGACTGAGGATTTCTGGAATAGATCCCTTATCCCTCTTTGTATCCTGTCCATCAGCAATCTTAACGGATTCCATAAGCGATAGATAAATCGCTCTCTCCTGACACCATTTCTCTGTAGTGTCAACCAACCAATCGTACTCGCTTTTCTCATTGGATAACTCACTTAAAACCTCCTTGATGTTTTTAAATTGATCTTCAGTTAAGTCTGTACGTTCTTGACACTCTATACTCAAAGCATTGAGAGAAGGTAGTGCATCATACTGACTAATGTATTCATGAATTTCTAAGAATATAATCTTATATTCACGATTGGTAAAGTACTCCTTCATTAAGAAAGGTAGCACCTTACGTGCATATTTCTCATGATAGCATAGATTACTGAGAATCGTGAGTTCTAAATTCATGTGTAGTGAAGATAAGTTCCAACAATATATTTGTTGTTTGATACAGGTGGTCTACCTGCATGTCTGTATTGCCACGTTGGTGGGAATAAAAGTATTGTACCACACTTGGCAGAAATGTCAAAGTTTAGTTTAGGAAATGATGTCTCTCCTCCTACTTCAACATCATTGAGATATAAAAAACCGACTAAGAATCTACGAGCAGAAGCATAGTCTTGCACATCAACGTGATCCTTGAATTGGTCATAATTATTATTTTCATACATCTTCATACGAAACTCTTCGTATGAATATTTGGCAGGAAAGTCAGGACCTAAATCCAGTTCCTCCATATATTTGTCCATGCACTCGTCAAATATATCAATCAACAGGTTCTGTTCAGCAACCCACTTGGGATCTTTTGCATGATATCTCTGAGAAATATTTAGTTCTCTGAAACTTGGTCGCTGCTCTCTATCAGTGTATATGCTGTCGGACTCATCAAAGTTCTTGATGATCGTATCACATACTGATTTACTAAGAACATTAGGATACGTTCTAACATAGTCAATTAAATTAGTTGCCATAACGAAACTCTTTAGCAGCAGCTTCGTCTAGTTTCTCCATTAGTTCTTCGGTGAAGTACTTATCGGGATCAGCAAGGATAGCAGAAGGATAAACGGAACTGTCACCGACAACGATGCGATTGCCTTTTCTGGAAAATACTCCATGTTTCTCACCCAGTTCCAGTAGTCCGTAATACCTGTCCAATCCACGGTCATAATATAATCGTGTCTCAACATCTGAGTTCTCCTTAGTTAGTCTGGATTTTGCGGTTTTGCATTTGATAATATTTCCAACAACCTCTTTACCATTCTTTTCCTTCTTCTTTGAAAGATATACAATTGTGCTTGCAGCATATTTGAGTCCACTTCCACCTCCCATTTCTTTGGTTGGAATATAAGCACCAACTACATCATATGTATGGTTAGTGACGATCAAAGGGACGTTTGCTTTACCTAATTTTAGGGTTAGCACACGAAAGATTGACTTAACGACTTGAGCACGAGTCATATCTCGTGTCTCTTTACCTGCTTCAGAGTCCTCTACTTCTTTAGAAGTTGATAACATACCAAGAGAATCTAAAACAAACATTAAGGGTTTGCGTTCTTCAGCAGTTTGTTCGTTATATTTATCTAATATTTTGATTGATTGTAATCTAAATTCTTGAACTGTTGTAACAGGAACAAGTAGCATACGATTAGAATCTATACCTCTATCTTCAATCATTTGTTTAGAGATAGCAGATTCAGACTCAAAATATATTACACCTGCATCAGGATTAGACTCTAAGAAATGTTGAACCATACCAAGACAAAAGAATGTCTTACCTGTAGATGTCTCACCTGCTATTGCAGTTATCTTATTATTAGGAATACCTCCATAGATTGATCCTGATAATAATGCATTAAAAATATAAGAACCTGTGTCAATAAATCCTGCAGTATCACCTGCAGATACACCTTCAGAGACTAATGATGCGTAATCATTACCAATCTCTTTAGCTATGTCCTTCAGAAAATTCATAAATCCATGTTATAAAATTAGAACGTTTCATGGCACGCTCAAACCATTTTGCTTCAGATATATCATCGAATATCTGATGCTCTTTTTTAGGTGTGCCGAACGCTTTTTGGTATTCGACTTTGTACTTTTTCATCCAAATAAAAATTCAAGTGATGCGATCTTCTCAGGCTTCCACCCAATAGTATCCATAATAACTTTTATCGGTTCCAAGAAACTCTTACTAAATTGTAGTTCATGATCAACGTATTTGTCAAGTCCAAATTCCTTTGGGAAAGTATTTGGAAACGAAATAACATTCTCTGATATCTTGTTAGGTGTCTTAAGATAAACAAACTTAAGTTTTTCACCATCTTGAATCAGAGGATACTTATGTGTCAATCTCTGTTTTGTATTATGGTAATTGTATAGTAATGCTCCACGCACATGAATAGGTGTGCCTTTACTATAGATAGTGGATTTGTTCGCCCACTTATTTATCCCATTGCATCCTCTAGGAAATGCTATGTCTTCAATAGGTAATTCATAGAACTCCTCTCTGAAGTTTGCGATAAACTTTTGTGCATCTTCTTCATCACTGTTCATGATGACCTTGAGACACTCTTTAATCTTATCACGACATGCACCAGGTGTAGATGACTTGACCGCTTCAATACCCATGACTTTTAGTTTAGGTTCAGCAAATCTTACACCTTCTATGTCCCATGCGTTTAAGATGTATCTTTTCTTCGCTGTCCATATACCTTTGTTGGCAATGGTCTCACGTTTCATGAACATCTTTTGGTCATATGCGTTTACGTATTTTGCCAACGCTTCATAAGAACTCTCAATATAAGGCTCAAGTTCCATCGAACAGACCTTATCAATGAACCCAACAATGACCTCATCAGTTTCTTTTCTCCCTTTGTATACACCCTCGACCAGAGGACCCAAATTGAGGTAGATACTATCAGTATCACTAGCAATGACATAATCAACATCCTCCGTTTTTAGTATTTTGTTCATCTTCTGGTTCATCTTGTTCTCAATCCAACGGATAGATACCTGACCAGAGAGAGTAATTGCCTCAGCATTAAGTAAATTATAGTATCTAAAATACTGATTGCCAACAGCACCATAGGCAGAGTTCAATTGAATCTTTCTTGCCATCTGGATGTTGTTGAACTTACTTATATCTTTTTCTAATTGTTTGGTGGGTGTTTTTTCATAGTCTTTCTTTGCCTGTATCATTCTCTTCTTGTAAATGACACGTTCATTGTATATCTTCTCCATCATCTCAGGTAAGAAACCACGAATGTCTTTTCTATATTGTGCACCATTAGCACATACAGCAAACTTACCAGATAAATCTACCTCTTGATTCAATAACTTTTCAACATTTGCACTAGGATGTCTAGTCTCCCATAGTGTCTCAGGAGATATGTTGTACTGCATAATGAGATGAGGATATAGACTATTAAGGTCAAAGGATACAACCCAATCATACTTACCAGGCACAGGTTCTTTTACATATGCACCTGCATATTTTTCATCTTTCTTTGATCCTTTTCTAGGTGGTGGTACAATATTTTTATCAGCAAGATAATTGTATATCATTGTATCCCACATACGCACCTGTGAATATACATCCTCAAAGTTTACCTTAGCATCATAAGACATAGTGATTGCTAACTCAAGCAATTTCATCTTGTCTTCAAGGCGGTCAATAAGTTCAGTATCTTGTATGTTATACTCCATAAACTTCTGCCAATCCTTAGTATAGAAGTCTCTGAAGTTTTCGTATTCGCTATGGTCTACTTTCCTTTGTCCTAGTTCGACAAAAGCGATGTGATCAAGTCTGTAGGATTCTTGATTACTATAAGTGAACTTGCGATAAAGATCGAGATAGTCAAGAATGTTAATCCCACTGACATCATAAGCATAATTCTTACGTCCCTGAACGTAGATTTCCCTTTCATTTGCTCTATTCCATGGGGATAAACTTTTCATCCATTTTTCCCCCAATATTCTATTTAACCTTCTAGCGATGTATGGTACGTCATAAAGATTCACGTTCCACCCTGTAAGGATGTCAGGTGTATTATGTACCCACCACTCAAGAAAACCCTTGAGCATGTCTCTTTCACTATCAAAGATGAATTGTTCGTGTTCAGTTTCAAAATCACGAACTGCCCAGACGTAGAACTTTTTAGTCACCATATCTTTGATAGTGATCGACAGCATTTCTTCTGCTGCTGCTTCTACATCAGGGAAGCCATTCTCACATTGAACCTCAATATCCATTGCGTAGATTTTCATCTGACTTATATCGTAGTCAACTTCATCAGGAAATTGTTGCCTGATATATTGATATACGAAACGTTCATATCCATGAACTTCAAACTTTTCTACACCATCATAAGTTTTGATAAACTCTCGTGCTTCTCTAGAAGTTTGAAACTGTACAGGTTTTACAGATTTACCTGTAAGAGTTTTCATCTTCTCTGGACGATTAGATGTCACGTATAACGTAGGAGAAAATTGGGTACGAAATTGAACTGGTTGTCCATCCTCATACCCTCGATATAAAACTGTATCTCCTGCTAGTTGAATGTTCGTATAGAACTTACTCATGCGTTATACTTGTCCAACAAAGTTTGACTAGGTTCTAGTATAGTCAAAATTACATCAGATGTCAAGAAGATGTCACGTTGTGAACTATGCTTAGGAAATGGTATGAGTTCTCCCTCTTCAGATACTTCGTAGCATCTTTCAAGAAGATAGATAGGTTCTTCATCTAACTCAGTTATCTTTGCTATAAGATACTCATTTCTTTGTCTCAGCAAGATTAGTCGGACTACCGACTGTTCCTGATCCGCTTGTGTCAGTGCTTCCTCTTCCATTTGCTGCCTCTACTAATTCATTGTATTTTTCGATGACCTCTGGATAAGTGTCGTATGCACTTATGATTTCATCTAGTCGAAGGATAACCCTTCTATCTTTGCTTAACGGTGCCCAAGGTGTAAATTGTATCTCAGGTGATGACATTTTTTGTACACCTTCTGATTCAATTAAAAGATCTTGGTCTGTCTCTACAACATAAACATTGTAGGGATGATCCATTCTAAAAGCTACTGCTTTTTCTGGTTCATCTTTTGCTGCAATTTCAAAAACGTCTGCGATGACATCTTCACCGTTTCGCATTCTTACGACTCTTACGCTCATAACTTTTGTTGCTTTCTGATAAGGTGTACGCACATTCTTTGAAAAGATCTACTAGGATTCTTTCAGCGTTTGTGTTTTTCTGTTCTGCGATGGGTATAACATATCTCATTATACCACTAACTTGGTGACTTGGCAACTCTAATGTTATGAGTTCAGTTTCACCTTGATAATTATTCGGTTTTAGGTTCAGATAGTTGCTTCTCATTTTGTATTCCGTAATGGTAATCATTTGTATCACCGTATCGTTCCATGTGTCCTCGCTCCACACTAAAGATCTGAGTAGATACTTTGAAGTCTGGCATCTTAGGATTTTTTGGAGTCAAAGAGTTATCATATATTCTCATCCTATTGTTAGGATACAAAGCAAACTGACCATTGTTCAGTGCTATTAAATTATGACTCTTGTGTTCTGATGGTGTTTCTGCTGTGCTATAGTCTGGAGTATCAGGTTCATCATGATAATTATCTATTGTAATAACATACTTACCTAATTGTGATCCAAAGTCTCTAGTATATAGTTCATAATCCATAGACCCTATAAACTGTTTGCATATAGTTGTCACACCATAGTCCATACAGTTCCAGAACTGTAGGTTAGGTAGATCCATATCTGGATCTGGTGTCTCAGGTCTACTTACAAATGCACTGATTGGTAGTTTATCATATATTGCTGCATACTCTGGTAAGTATGTCTCAAAATAAAATGCCCGACCAGGCATTGATTTACATGATACCCAAACACCTGGTGTAAATTCGCCATGACCAGACTCAAAGTCAGTTAAATATTCTTTCCTTACCCACACTTCTTCTGCGGGCATATTACTAATTAGACTTGCCATAATTTGTATATGATGGTGGAATATGATGATCGTTCCAATGACGAATGTTGCCACCAATAATAAAACAGTTGGTGACAACAAGTTGAATCATAATAATAGTTCTGATAGCACAGATCCAGTTATCATATTTCTTTGTAGTTTCGTCATTAAAAGATCCAAGAGCATACTTCCAAACTTTCCAGAATTCTTTCATCATTTAATGATATCATCTGGATACTCTATTGTCAAGTAATATCATAGACTTTATGTTTCTGATGTTCTGGAACAATCTTCTTTAGTTCTATAGTTAATAGACCATCCTTATGTTTGATGTCTCCAATCTCTACATCATCTGAAAGATTGAATCCTCTTGTAAAGGTTCTTGCTGCTACACCCTTGTGTGCATATTCCTCTGCATCAGGTTTTGATTCCTGTGCTTTTGATTTAACGCACAAGACATTTTGTTGGGTTGATACTTCTATATCTTCCTTCTTCCATCCTGCTAATGCTAGTTCAATTCTCCATTTCTCATCTGATTCCCTTACGATATTATATGGTGGATATTGTCCTTGTACTGATCCTGTACCATATGCATGGAATCTATCGAATAGATCGTCGAATCCTACGCTGTATCTAGTTGCAGCGTCAAAAATTTTGTCGATGTCCTTTGTAGTCCATCTTGTTAGATAGTTCATAGTTCTCCTTAAATAAGCGAGTATAGTTTGTGTCCCCGAAGGCGACAATACTATTTAACCATATCGTTAAGACTAGGTAAATGGTACATTCCGAACATTTTAGTAAGGTTTTGCTCACCTATATAGTGAAGGATTCTCTATGAAGAAAATGAAGAAATTCTTACCTATCGTTATGCTTTTGACGCTCGGCACAGCAGCAAATGCAGGTGGTTTGAGCACGAGACATCAATCCAGTTTGCAACTGACTGTTGAACCTCAAATCGTGACTCAAACAA
>OCVP010001367.1_pt1 | contig 10216 bp, 8 predicted proteins | sample 1539171 | NCBI WGS metagenome assembly OCVP01 (sample SAMEA51879418, study PRJEB22527) | metagenome
CGCGATGTGGCGTCAACCGAGACGGTGATGTCTTGTGGCGTTGCAACGGCGTGAATGGAGCCTGGTTGGATGGCCGGCTGCGGCAGGGATTCGACGGAGAAGGCACCGGAACCGCCCACTTCCGTGAAGTTGAGGTACACCTTGGCGTTTTGGTCCATCACGCCGGTGTTGAGCACCTTGACGGTGAAGTCGTGGGCGGTTTGAGACCACACAACGCTGCCCCCGGTGGAACCGTGCCCCGGTATGTCCGAGGTGTGAATGCTGCTGTTTTGATAGCGGCTCACGTTGACGATCTTCTGATCCTCGTCGTTGCTGGGGTCAGGGTCCAAGGTTGACGAAACCCTCGCCTTGAGAATCTGATTTGCGCCGAGGGTGGCGGTCCACGAAAAGAGGGTGACCTGGCTGTGAGCGCCAGCACCGATGAAGCCGAGGTTGGTCGTACCGAGGACGACGTCGCCCGACGAGGCGGTGCCCTGCAAGAGCAGCGAGAGATCGGCATCCCCACCTCCAAGTCCGATGTTGCGCACCTGTATCCTCACCACGTGCGTGGCGGCTTCTGCCTCAACGACCCCGTTGAGATTGATGGAGCCAGCGTCAGCAAGCGTAAACGACGCGATTTCAAAATTGGGGTCTGCTCGCCCGCTGTCGGCCACTGCGAGCGGGGTGAGCCCGCTGAGCAACAGGATGAGAATCAAGGAGAGGGGTGCGAGGGGCTTAGACAGGGTCTGCACCTCCCGATTCTGGGGTTGTGAAACGGTCGATGGTCACCGAGCGGCCCTGACGCTTCCACTGCGCCGTGAGTTGGTTCATCAGCGTCTCGTGTTCGCCGTCTGAAATGCCCAGCCTTCGACGCTCCTCCCAGAGAAGGAGCTGCTCTGTTCGGGTCAACAGAGCGTCCCGGAGGTACAGTTCGAGGGTTCGTCGATAGGCGTCTCGGTCGGAGATGGCGTAGACGATGGAATCGCCCGGTACTTGGTCGGCGCGATTTTGAATCATGTTGCCCAGCATCAGTGCCTCGTCATAACTCAGCTGCCGTTTGTCAACTTCAGTTTGAATGCCGCTGGCGATTTCCTGCAGTGCGTACTTGCTGTCGGCGCGTTGTATTTTCTTGAACAATCGACGCGCTCTGCGAGACATGCGTGCGCCGACCATAGCCTCATCTGTGCACTGCCAGTTATTCAAAGAATCGGTGACAACACCATCAAATACCCATTCTGATTGACTTTTTATGCACATTAGATAATCAGCACACTGAGGACCCTAATGCGGCGAAATGGTAGCGAAAGTGTATCAAAAAACAAAGCAATGGCTTTTGTGGCGAACCTCCGAGTTCCCACCATGAGCGAAACGGTTCAACTCAACCCCGGAGATTCAGCACCAGCCTTCACGGCCCTTGACGAGCAGGGCAACGAACACACCCTTCAAGCGTACCTCGACGACGGCAAAACCGTGATTCTTTACTTCTATCCCAAGGACTCCACACCGGGATGCACCACGCAAGCCTGCGACTTTCGGGACAACATGGGTCGATTGACCGGTGAGGGCCACGTCGTCTTGGGCGTCTCAAAGGATTCGGAGAAATCCCACGCTCGATTCGTGGAAAAGCAGGAACTCAACTTCCCGCTGCTGGTTGACGAGGATCTCACCCTCCATCAGGCGTACGGAGCCTGGCGGCTGAAGATGAACTACGGACGTGAATACATGGGCAGCGCCCGCTCGACGTTCGTCATCAAACCCGACGGTACGCTCCAGTGGTGCCGCTACAACGTGAAGGCAAAAGGCCACGTCGGCATGCTGATGCGAGAACTTGGACTTGGCGAGTGAGGGCAACCCATGAGCGACCTACCGCTGACGGGCCAACGCGTCGACCTCGACGGTGGCAGCGTGGCTTGGTGGCCGTGCCACGTTGGAAGAGATGCGTCCATCGGTACCGGTTGCTCCATCGGGGCCCTGGCCCACATCGGCCAGCGGGTGACGATGGGTCCGGGTTGCAAGATTCAGGGAGCAGCCTACATCGCCGACGACTGTTCGCTCGGCGCCAGGGTCTTTGTGGGGCCTGCTGCGGTGGTGCTCAACGACAAGTTTCCACCGTCCGGCGACCGGGCAAAGTGGCAACCGGTCTCCATCGGCGACGACGCCGTGATCGGCGGAAACGCCACCGTCATCCCCGGCAACGATGTTGGCCCTCGAAGGGTGTTGGCGGCGGGGGGCCAGCTGTTCCAAAAGCATCCCCAGGGAGAGGTCGGGGGAGGAACCCCCGCCGTGTTCTTGATGACACGAGACGAGTACGATGCAAAACGAGGGGGCCATCATGACCGATGAACGAACCGCCGTTGCAGCGTTCTTGAAAAAGTGCAACGCTTACGCACACGCCTCCATCAAGCGCAAACAAGAGCGTGGGGACGTGGAGGACATTCCAAAGTGGAACGCCTACATTGAGTTCAACGAGCATGCGCTGGAAGAAATTGCGAACGGCACCCTCGACAAGTGGTTCGAACCCACCAACGATCCGAAGGAACCACCGTTGGTCAGACTGGACGTTGACACCATGGAACACGTTGAGCGGAGCACTTGGCTCAACAGCGTCCTGTCTCCCCGCCCGGTCGTCGTGGCCGGAACCCACGACGCCGACGGTGCTCGTAACTTCGCACCGTTGTCCTCCGTCATGCAGGTGTCCACCGCTCCGCCCTACCTGACCGCCTCACTTTCCATCCACAAGGACAAGCGACCTCGGGACACGCTCCAGAACCTCCGACAGACCGGCACCGTCGTGCTCAACGTCATGCCGCCCACGCCACGAGGAGCAGCCATCGTGGACGAAACGGCGACACCTCTCCCAAAAGGGGAAGACGAAGGTGGGCTTTTGGAGATGGAAACGGTTGAAGGGCGCCCGCTCCTGATGCACGAGTCCGTGGCAGCCATTGAAGCAACCTACGTCGAAGAACACCCGCTTCCCGATGCGGTGGCGACCTTGGTGGTCCTGAGGGTGAACGCCGTTTGGTTTTCCACCCGTACGCTTCCATCCGGTGGACTCGACGTGCTCTGCCAGCACGGACGAGACGACATGACGCCATCGCCCCAAGGTTGGACGCAACGCGTCTTGAAACACTACGGGCCCGTCTGAAGCGCCGCCCAAACACGGGCAAGACCCGTTTCCAAGGTCGTCGTCGACGACCAGCCGAGTTGAGTCAAGGCCGAGGACGCATCGGGTAGGCGGCGGTTTGAATCACCGGGGTACCCTCCACCGAGCACCATGTCCACCGCCATGGTGCCCACCGTTCGGTTGATGATTTCGGCCAGCGTTCGAATCGAGACCTCCTCGGTGGTTCCGATGTTGAACGACGCACCCGCAAGAGCGGAACCGTCGACGCCTCGGTCAAGCTCACCTGCGAGGTAAAAACCCTCGACCAGATCGTCGACGTGCGTGAAACTGCGCGTTTGGAGACCGTCACCGTGGACGACCATCGGACGCTGTTCGACGACGGCGCGAAAGAACATGCCGACGACCTGCCCGTAATCGTCACCCACCATCGCAGCGCCGTACCCGTTGAACGGTCGAACGATGCGGGCGTCCAAACCTTGCCCGACGGCGTGGTGAACCGCAACCTCGTCGAGGTACTTGCTTGCCCCATAGGAGAAACGCTGGTGCGCAGAAGCGGGCGGAAAACGACTCTCGTCCTCCGCCCCAAGCGGCATTCGTTCGTTCTCACCGTAGGCCTCGGGTGACGAGGCCAAGACGAATCGAGCGCCCCATTCCATGGCTTTGCGGACGGTGGCGAGGGTTCCGTTAACGTTGACGTCGATGACATCCATGGCCGCTTCGTGGAACCATTTTGTTCCGTTGATGGCCGCAAGGTGATGCACGAGGTCAACCCCACCCAGGCTGTCGAAGCATCGCTGAAGGTCTTCGCTCCGCTGGACATCGCCCTCCACCACGACAAGATTTGGTGCGTCGCTCAGGTGGGCCAAATTTTCCATCCTCCCGCGCCAAAAGTTGTCAAGCACGGCCACACGATGACCCTCGTTGAGAAGACGGGCCACCAAGGCCGAACCGATGAAGCCAGCCCCGCCCGTGACCACCACGCGCTTGCTCACGAGGCGACACGCTCCAGGACCTCGAGTTCAACGCCGTGCTCCGTGCGACGGAACTCAACCGTGTCGCCGGTGTTGATGCTCATGCACGGGTCGTCGCCAAAGCCGTGGCCGTAGGGCACACCCAGCAGGGAGCACGCCGGTAAGGTGAGCGGGCAAATGTCCCGATTGACCACGGCCTTCGGCCCGAGGTCGGTGTAGATCAGCCCCATCAAGACGTACGGCGCAACGGTGGACCCCGAACCTTTTGGATAGACGAGAACGGTGTCGGCGATGGCGACGCCGTCCAGAGGATGGCCGGGTTCTTCGATGACGCCCGTGTCTCGGTTCACGTAACCGAGGTAGGTGATGGGGACATCGGTAACGAGGGCGCGTCCTCGCACCGTGAACGCCTTTTGCGACCTTAGACCGGACCCTGAAAGCAGAGCGTCACCCGATTGATGGGATTTTGTGGTTGCGTGCTGCGGCTGAGCTTTTGGGTTGAGGACCGGTGTCGGCCCTTCGCAGAGCGTGGGGTCAATGGCGTGAGCCACGCAGTCCGCAATGGGCATCACCGAAGTTGGCAGACGGTTCAGGCCGGACGTTAGGTAGTGTTCCGCCTTCAACGAGTTGGTGAGAAGATGGTTGTACTTGCTGCGGTTGTAGGGTGTGACCTCGGGACACGTGTCTTTGAGGATGAGCGCTCCACCTTCCTCGAGCAGCTCGATCGTTCCGTCGGCCTGTGCGAGTGCATGGTTCTCCCCGCTGGTGAACACCCAAAGTCGGTGGTCGGGGATGCGCCGGCCCATTTCCATGTGGGAACGAAGCGCTGATGCGGTGATGCGCAGCTCCTCCAGACTGGCTTGCGGGCAACCGATGACCACCAAATCCACCTGCCCTTTCGGAGCCAATTCATCGTACCGCTGCCTCAAATCTTCGTCGGTAAAGGTCAGTTCCCCCTGCCAGCCACCCTCGGGAGGGCGATGTGCGCCCGTGTCGTCGATCTCCAAAGGAGGGGGCGCCGAGTGCCCCTCGGCCCAAAGCATGGCGCAACCGTAGTTTGCCGCTGCGGCCGTGAGCGCTTTCTTCGATGCGAAGGACATGTGGGCTGGCAGACCGGTCAGGTACGGCATCGGACCGAAGGGCATGGACCAGTCCGGACGAACTTGTTTGCCGATCCAGTCGCCCAACACCGACCAGTCCGAAAGGTGCTGCATTTCGCAGGCCACGTGGACGCGCATGTTGGGCACGCGGTTGCTTTCCAGGTGCAGACCCCAACGTGGAGCGAACCCGGTCAGCGCGGTGGCCAGCGCAGAAAGACCCGATTCTCGGTTGGTGATGAGCGAGGTCCACGTGTTGGAAAAGCACACGGCGTTGGATTCCGCCCACGTGGCGATGCCGCTTTCGTCGTCGATGCCCCGGTCGTAGGGCGTGCACGACAGCGTGGCGTCGATGCCCAGACGTTCGTAGGCCTGGACGATTTCGAACTGTTGCTCGAGAAAGTCCGGCCACTCAATGTCCATCTCCTCCATCTTTTCCCGATCGCAGCCCGCCGAATTGAGCGTGGTTGGAATGGCGACGTGCCCGTCACCGTCGGCGGACAGGTCCTGCAAAAAACGCCGAAGGCCGTGGCCACCGGTGATGACCGAAACCCCCGAAACGTGAGCGTGGACGGCGGAGATGTAACCGTCGGCCTTGGCCGTGTCGGCCAAATCAACGACCAACCTGGCCGCTTTCTGTCGCGTGTTGCCTTCCGTGCCGGCCAACTGGTCCAACAGTCGTTTGGGAGGCTCCATGCCGTTGCCATGGCATGATGCCTCATGAACTCACCCCTTCGAAGGGTGGCGACAGGAACGTCGCAGGGGGTAGGTTAACAACCGTTGATGTTGATGATTCCGTTCATGCAAGCATCCGATGACAACGAGGAACAACAACCGCCCTTCAACGACGAACGGCCCGAGCGCGACCCTGCACCGCCCCCTCACCGCCATCGTCGTTGGTGGGCCGTGGTTCAATCTCTTACGCTGGTTGCACTGCTCGTTCTTGCCGCACATCATCATGCGTTGCTCAGCGAAGCTCCCGAAGACGACGCTCCCGTGTGGTTGGTCCAGTCCGAAGCCTTCCAGTCGGACCCGCCGTGCAACGAGGGTGGGTTCCGAGTGCACTCGGGTTTCGACCTGGACGGAAACGGGGCGTTGGACGCCGAGGAGCGCACCGACACCACGACCCTTTGTCATGGCCTTCGTGGTCTGTCCGGGCCCCAAGGTCAAGCGGGGCCGAGCGGTGTTGACGCCGTACCTCAACGCATGAACGCCACCCTCGTCCCGGTTGGAAACGACACGTGTCCCGAGGGCGGTGTCCGAATGCAAACCGGCCTTGACCTCGACCTCAACGGGGGGTTGGACGCCGAAGAAGTGGTCTCGGATGCGACGCTGTGCAACGGTGCCCGGGGCGCCGGGGGACTGAACGGTTCTCACGGCTCGAACGGAGCCAGCGCCCTCGTCGACAAGGTCGCCGCCCCGGCCTACCTTTGCGCCGACGGGTTCGTCGTTCGCTTCGGAGTGGACGACGGGGAGGGTCTGGACGCAAACAACGGGCGCTTGGATGCGAGCGAGGTCCGAGAGAGCCTGAACTTCTGTTTTGAGCCCCTTCGCTCGGCTCGGGCTACGGACCTCGTTCCGGGAATCGGAAACTCCTTCACGACCGGCTGCGAGGCGGCGGCGTGGATGGAACGTTTGGAAGCGTTCGTCTTCGCCGGAAACGACGGCGTCAACGGCTGTGAACTCCACGTGCACCGGCCCGGCAGCAACACCACGCATCTGATTGCCGATCTCAACGAGGGCGGCGACGCATCCCCCGGCAGGGACCTTGGCCTCCACCCCCTCAACCACGGCGATGCGGTGGTGTTTGACGCCGACGACGGTGTGAACGGGTGACAGCTGTGGGTGAGCGACGGAACCGCAAACGGAACCGAACCCTTGGGGGCGGTGGAAACGAGCCTCGCCCGCCCGTGGGCCGAGGGTCTGCTGGTCCGGTCCACCACCAATCAGCTTCTCTGGACCAACGGTACGGACCTGCGGGATTGGCACGCAGCGCCCGTTTGGAGCGAAACGGTCGGGCAGAACATCAGCGCTCAGCTCGAAGGGCTGACCAACATCGGTGAAGCTTGGTTGCACGCCGATGAACGCTTTCTTTGGTTCAGTGCGATGGACGCAAACGGAGATGTTGAACCCCATCGAGTGGACCGCAACGGAACCCTCACGGCGTGGGCGGTGAACGATTTTGGAAGCGCTCACCTCACCCATCTGGTCAGCTACGAGCAGGACGTGTTGGCTTCCGCCTCGCGCGGCGGGGTCAAGCAGGTTCTGCGGCTCTACGACAACGGATCCCACGCATGGTTGACGTCCATCGCACCGTCCTCGGGGGACACAAACCTCGGCCAGGGCATGGGCCTCCACCTCATCGGCCACAATTTGGTGTACGACGCCACCACGGTGGCCGGTGAGCCTCGCCTGTGGACCACCAACATGGCCAACGGCATCACCGTCCAGTTGAGCACCTCCTTGCTTGCCCCGGGCGCTCAAATCGGCGTCGCCAACACCGGAAGCCGGCTGATGTTCGACTGCATGACGGCGTCCACCGGACTGGAGGTTTGCATCACCGATGGCACACCGCAGAACAGCCGCGTGCTCCACGACCTATCACCCGGCATGGTTTCCTCGGACCTGCGAGGTTTGGCCGCCGTGGGTGACGGTTGGTTGTTCGTCAGCGACGGAACGGTGGAAGGAAGCCCCACGGGCGTGATGCTGTGGGCGGTGGAGGGTGAGTCGGTTCGACCCGTCTACGATCCTTGGCCCGGTGATGGAAATTCATCGGAAGCCATGACCTACGGCCGCCTTGTCGTCACGCCAACCCAAACTTGGTTCGTGGCTCATAACGGCGAGCACGGGCACGAATGGCATCGTTGGAGCCACGGCGAACTCTCGGACGACTGGATCGTCATTCATCGATGAGCGGAACGGTGGGCCCTCGCTCGATGCAGTAGGGGCACGAAACACCCACAGCGTAGTCCGGCGATCGCTGTTCTTCCACCGTCAGGGGCTCTCGACAGGCAAAGCAGACCACGACATCGGTTTCCTTGAGGGACGAGTCCACCGCTACCCGCTGGTCAAACACGAAACAATCGCCGTTCCAGTGGGCTCCACCCACCGCTTCGAAGTACCCCAGCACGCCCCCGTGGAGCTGTTTGACGTTGGTGAACCCGGCCTCCATCATGATGGCACTGGCTTTCTCGCACCGGATGCCACCGGTGCAAAACATCACGACGGGTTCGTCCTTCATCGAGCGAGGCAGGTTGGCGACGGCTTCGGGAAAATCGCGAAAGGTGGGCAGGTCAAGACTGATGGCGTTCTCAAAGGTCCCAATGCGCATTTCGTAGTCGTTTCTCGTGTCCAGAACGTGCACGAATTCTCCGTTGTCGAGCATGGCTTTGAACGCCTGCGGTGAAATGCGGGCGCCGGTCGCGTCGGCCGGTCGAATGTGGTCCAGTCCGACGGAAATGATCTCCTTCTTTTTGCGGATGTTCAGGCGATTGAACGGTTGGTAGTCGGTCAGCGAGCGCTTCAAATCGATTCCAGCGAACCGTTCATCCCGCTCCAGAAATTCGACAAAACCGTCGATGGAGGAGACTGGACCGGCGACGAAGAAATTGAGGCCTTCCGGTGCCAGCAACACGGTGCCTTTGAGGCCAAGGTCGACACACACGCTCCTGAAGACGGACTGCAGGCGGTCGAGGTCGACGAGGTCGACGACCCGGTAACCAGCAACGTTGGTGATGGCCGAGGGCACATCGCTTCCTGCTGCATCCACTTCTTGAGGGCACCGCCGTTAATTGGAGCGACGCCAATCGTGATTCGAAGCGAGGGGGCGGCGCCAACCTTGGCCGAACGCACGCGGAGAGACGCGCGGAGCGGGGGGCATCTGCCATCGCTTGTGTTCGTTCCGCTCAAGCCGTCGCAGCACGTCAACAACGACGGCCTCGTCAAAGCCATGCTCCACGAGGTCGTCCGCATTCAGTCCACCCTCGATGTGGTTGCGAAGCACATCGTCGAGCAGGGCGTAGGGAGGGAGCGTGTCCTCGTCGGTTTGGTCTGGAGCCAATTCAGCCGACGGGGGCTTGGTCATGGTTGATTCAGAAACCGGCGGTGGTGACCCCTTGCTTTGCGCCCGCTGGTTGAACAGTTCTGCCATGGCGTACACCTCCATCTTGTAGACGTCGCCGAGCGGAGCGTAGCCGCCCGCCATGTCGCCGTAGAGCGTGCAGTACCCTTGGGCAATCTCGGATTTGTTGCCGGTCGTGATGGCCATGCTGGCGTTCGCATTGGCGTAGCCCATCACCAAAATGGCTCGTAGACGAGATTGAAGATTTTCTCCGGCGACGGGGTGACCGTTGGAAAGCACGTCGTAAAGCACGTTCTCAACGCTGGTGTGCATGGCGTCGATTTCGTGGAGGTGGTGGTTCATTCCGAGGGCCTGAGCGGTGTGAACGGCGTCGTCGATGGAATGGTTGGATGAGTGCCGGCTGGGCATGGCCAGGCCGGTGACGTTTGAGGGGCCGAGCGCGGCCACAGCGACGCAGGCGGCGACGGCGGAATCAATGCCGCCCGAAAGACCGAGCACAACCGAACGTATGGATGACTTTCGACAATAATCGGCAAGGCCCGACACCACGGCGTTGGTCAACTCTTCGATGGTTTCAATCAAACCGGAACCGTCGTCGCCTGCTTCGAGAACGATGAGTTCGGCCTCTCCAACGTTCAAGGCATCAACCTCCGTGCTGCTCACCCACGAGCAAGCATCGGGGTCGTCGAGATCGACCATCAGGACGCCCTCCTGCCAGGAAGGTGCCACCACGGCACGACCGTCGGGCCACGCAACCAAACTTCGTCCGTCGAACAACAGGTCGTCGTTACCTCCGACTTGGTTGGCCAGAAGGAACGGGTGATTCAGCACGGAAGCAGCGTGGCGAGCGACCTCGAGGCGTGTGGTGAATTTGTCCGTGTGAAACGGGGAAGCAAAGAGGTTGTCGGTTGCGTTGATCTCAACCCCTTGTCGGCACCATCCTGCGATGTGCTCGATCGGATCC
>OCVP010001369.1_pt1 | contig 10207 bp, 10 predicted proteins | sample 1539171 | NCBI WGS metagenome assembly OCVP01 (sample SAMEA51879418, study PRJEB22527) | metagenome
TGAAGTATATGAAAATCTGCATGGTTGTTGTAAGTATCGTGATAACCCAAAATAATGAAAATTTGTTTTGGTTTCTGCAAAAACATCACTAAAGTTTAGAAAAGCCCACAGATATCTTGGCTTATTTTTAGGAATCCAATTTCTATTTTGGACAATAAGTGGCCTTTATTTTTCATGGACTAATTTAGATGAAATTCATGGAGATCAATTCAAAAAAAATAAGGTCCAAAAGGAATATAAAAATTTAATTAGCCCCTCAGACTTAGACTATAAAGATGGTATCAAAACAATATCTCTAAGAGATTTCAACAATGTACCATACTATTGGATAAATAGCGAACTTTTGGTAAATGCTATTAATGGGTCTATAAAAGATTCTATATCAAAAGAAGAAGCTATTTCAATTTCAAATGAAAATATTTTAGACCAGTATAAAATTAGCCTTGTTGAGAAGATATATGAGGTTGGAAATCATCACGAATACAGAGGACGTCCTCTTCCAGCTTTCGTAATTTCTTATGAAGGAACAGAAAATTTAAAATCATATGTTTCTGCGTTAGATGGGCAGTTCCAAACAGTAAGACATAGAGATTGGAGATGGTTTGATTTTTTATGGATGACACATACAATGGACTATGAAACAAGAGATGATTTTAATAATAAATTAATTAGAATTTTTTCTTTAATGGGTCTATTTACAGTAATGAGTGGTTTTATTTTGTGGGGAATAACTTCAAAAACTTTAAAGAAAATATTCAAATAACTTAATTGATCTCAAACTCTTTTGGAGGTTCTATGCCTTTTAAATTTTTAACGAAATAATCCCATTTTCTTCTTGTAAAATAGTCATTCATATCTCCATAGCCATGCCTTTTGTTTGGAAAAATAATTAGATCAAAATCTTTATTTTCTTTTATTAAAGCATCTACAACCAAAAGTGTAGAATATGGCGGAACATTATCATCTAAATTACCATGAGCTAGTAATAATTTGCCTTTTAAATTTTTTGCTAAAAGCTGATTAGCTTGATTATCATAATTAGTCTTTTTTAGATCATAATTATTTTCTCCATCGCTGGCATCATTATCAATATATTCTAAAAGTCCCTGCCATTTTTCTCCCCAGTCTGCTTCATAATTTCTATTGTCATGATTACCAGAGCTTGAAACCGCGACATCATAGAACTCAGGATACTCCAAAATTGCTCTGGTTGATGCAAAGCCTCCACCTGAGTGACCCCAAATACCAACTCGATCAGTATCCATACCTTTATAAATTTTTGAAAGATCTTTTATGGCTTTTATATTATCTGGCAATCCATTATCACCCATATTTCCGTAATACGCATCATGAAATGACTTTGATCTACCTGGTGTTCCCATTGCATCAACTCCTATTACTATAAAACCCAGCTCAGCTAATGCTTGAAAATCTCTTTTAGCAACAGAGAATGAATAATTACCTATACTTCCAGATTGGGGACCTGGATATATATAATTTAGCACAGGGTAATTGTGATTTTCATTGTAAAAACTAGGTAAGTAAAGAAGTCCATAGATATCTGTTATATCATCTCTACCCTTAACTGAAAATTCAATTGGCTCTTGCCAGTTATTTTTTAATAGTTCCGAAATATCAACTTTATTGACCTCTTTAAGTGTTTCACCACTTCTGTTTTTTAATAGTGTAATAGGTGGGTTTTTTGAAGTTGAATAAGTAGTTGTAAAATATTCCCAATCATTGGAAGCGTTAATATTGTGAGTACCTTTTTCGGGTGTTAAACAAGTTAAACCAGAACCATCAAAGTTTACTTTATATAGATAAACATGATATGGGTTTCCTTCTTCTTTTCCGCCACCAGTAAAAAATATTTCTCTTGTTACCTCATCAACATGTAACACATCTCTAACCAACCATTCACCACTAGTAATTTGATTTTTTAATTTTCCAGTTGTTAAGTCATGTAGATAAAGATGTCCCCAATCATCCTTTTCAGAATACCACAAAAATTCATTTGTTTTGAAAAAAACTCTCCAATTTTCACCATTAACGCCTGATTCATAATAAGTCTTAGTCACCTCTTTGTAAACAGATTTAACGTTTCCAGTTTTAACATCTGCTATTTTTAAATGAGCTTCTTTGTGGTCTCTTGTGGAAGAAATAAATGCTAATTTTTTTCCATCCTTACTAAAATTTGCATCAAGTAATACTCCACCTCTGCCAGCAATATGATCCGTTGTAGTTGACCTTTGATAATCTCTATTCATCTTAAAAGGGGTAACTTTTCCTGTCTCAACATTAATAAAAAGCCTTTCAATTTCAAATATGTTTTCATCACCAGGCAGTGTATATTTCCATTTTTGGAGGTTGGGGTGTCCTACATTGGTGGTAGTTAAATACATTTCTCCAACTTTTCTTGCATCTTGTCTGAAAGTAGTAATAGTTTTCGAGTCATCTGACCACTTTAAAACTGGCCGATCATTTTTAATCCATCCAGCATTATTTGTACCATAACCGTAATCTTGGTAACCATTAAATGTTAATTGCTTTGATTTGTTGGTTTTTAAATTTTTAACCCAAAGATTATAATCTTTTATATAAACACTCTTTTCTTTGTCAGGTGAAACAAACTCAAGATAGCTAACTCTTCTTGTATTATCAAAAGGATATTCTTCCTCAGTAAGCTCAAGGTTTGTTAGATTAATTTTATATGATTTAAATATTGTATCACTTTTTAATCTAAAGTGTAAATTATCGTTTTCCCATTTTTGAGAAATAATATTATTCTTCACATACTTATTCATGTTTTGAGACAAGTATTTGACTGCATTTTCATATACATCAGCATCATATTTTTGAATATCATCGCTGCATGAAACTAGAACGTTAAATAATACACTGATAAAAAATAATATTCTCCTCATAGTCTTTAAAATTAAAACATTTCTATAACCTAGTGTTGATTATGCTGTTATAAATTGATCCAAATGTATAGCTAAGGCCTAAAGAAAAACCTGTTCTATAGTCTGTTGCAATTTGCCTTTGCTGAAGTAGTAAATCTTCAATCGATGTATTTCCAGCTGCTAGGCTATATTGTTCTCTGATTAAATTTATATTTCCTGAAAGTCTAACTGCTAAACCTTCAAAGATTCTTATATCTAGATCACTTCTAAGTGAAAATCTTTTTTTTGATCCATCATTTAAAAATTGAGTTGCATTAAGATATGAACTTACGTTTCCCCATTTTTGTCTAAATCTAATATTTAAACTTAATGTTTGTGATGAGAGCTTTTGCTTTTCATAGCCATAAATAGTTTTTTCAATATAATTTCTTTTACCCGTACTAATTTTGTAAGCAAGTGTAATTTCCTTACTTAAAACATCTTTGTAAGGGTAGAAGCTGTATTCGATAGCAGGCTGTATATATCTATTGAAATCAATATTTTCATAAGTATTTTGATATGCGCCGAAGAATACCCCAGCTGAAAAGTGATCAGAAATACTTCTTACAACTCTGCCATTAAAACTTGTAGTTTTTCTATTACTCTTGTACACGTTATCATCCGAATAGAACTTTCTATTAGTTTCATTTCTTCTTAATTCCGCTCCTATTCTCCAATCTTCAGTTAGTTTATCAATTTCAAATTCAATCTCATATCTATTTGTCTTTCTACTTTCTTCTTGATCACCATTATAAGATCCTGATAATTCAAAAACCCAGTTTTTCCACTTATCTTCATTTGGTGGAATATCAGTATAATTTGAATCAATATCAAGTTTCAAATTATGGTCACCTTTATCTAAAAATGGAACGAGAACCACTTTTAACTTATTGACTAATTTATCTCTCAAACTACTGGATGTATCATTTGTATATCCTACAACTGTGCCTGTTGAACTTATTCCTTGATACTTATTATTACCATCGATTTTTATTTCAAATGATCTTGACCCAGTAGGATTTCTTTCATCTCTTATGAAAATCTCTACATCAGCAAGATCTTGATCTCTTACATATTCTAAGAATGAAGTTTCTTGTTTGATGTAATTCTCATCGCATCTGCAATCGATGTAAGCCTTAATCTTAGTTTCTTGAGTGAATGATAAAATAGAAAAAAGAGTAAGCAAATATGTTAAAAAGATTTTCATGTTAATTTTCTATTTTTAATATCAAAAGTTAGACCCAAATTATGATAAATGCGCTCGAAATTAAAAAATATCTTATATCATTTACAATTATCACAATATTAATTTTAATTTCATGTTCAAATCCTAATCAAAGTAAAGTGTTAATAGGTAAAATGAATAATGGAGAAGAGGTTCATAAATTTCTTCTAAAAAATAAAGATTGTGAAGTAGAAATTATATCACTAGGAGCTATTATCACCAGCATAAAAGTACCAGATAAAAATGGCAAGTTATTAGATGTTGCACTTGGTTTTAATTCTTTGGAACCCTATTTGAATGAGCATCCATATTTTGGTGCAATCGTTGGGAGGTATGCAAATAGAATTGATAATGGAAAATTCACGATAGATGATGTTGAATATAATTTAGCTTTAAATAATAATGGCACCTCACTTCATGGAGGCGTTACAGGATTTGATAAAGTAAATTGGAAGGTGGTAAGTTATGATGATAAAAATTACAGCTCTTTAAAACTCAACTATTTATCAAAAGACATGGAAGAAGGTTATCCTGGAAATTTAAATGTATATGTCACCTACATACTAACTAACGAAAATGAACTTGCTGTTCAATATTATGCTGAAACTGATAAAACAACTATTTTGAACCTAACTCAGCATTCTTATTTTAATCTATCAGGAGAAAGCAGCGGAGATGTATTAGATCATAATTTAGAAATTTATGCAGATTCATACTTGCCGGTAAATGAAAAAATTATACCAACTGGTGATATTGAGAAAGTTCAAGGAACACCATTTGATTTTATAGAACCAAAAAAAATTGGAAGAGATATAGATCTTGAAAATAGTCAATTAATCTTAGGGAATGGTTATGATCATTGTTGGGTTTTAAATGATTTTGATGGAGGTGTAAGAAAGATAGCAAGTGCATACAGTGACCAAAGTGGCATACAAATGGATGTTTATACTGATCAACCAGGTGTTCAATTATATACTGGAAATTTTTTAAATGGATCTATTAGCTCTAAGCAAGGTCTCAAATATGAAAAAAGATCTGGTTTTTGTTTGGAAACACAACATTTTCCAGATTCTCCTAATAAAGAATCATTCCCAAATGTTTACTTGAAAGCTGGTGAAGTATTTAAATCAAAAACAGTTTTTAAGTTTATTTTCTAATTGCAACTGCATCATCCATTAGATACACACCACTACTAACATCTTCTCTTTTTAGTCTCAATATTCCAACGACTTCCACGAGTTCATCCATATAAAAATCATCGTATCCAGGCTTAAGAGTTAATTCAATAGCAGATTCGGGACCTCCATATCCACAAAAGAAACAATCAGCATAGGGGTTTTGAGATAAAACAAATACTCCGGCATCAGGTGCAAGAGTTAGCATGTATCCTGTTATTTTAACATATTCATTATCCAAACTTTCAACTCCTTCACCAAAATATGGTGTTTGAAAATATCCACCAATCTCTTCCTTATATTCGGATTTATAATATACATCTCTGAGTTTAAACCAATCAATCTCAATTTGAGATAATGCATCATTTGTAATAAAAAAAGCTAAAAAGAAAATTATTTTATTCATCACCTAATACTTCAGATATATTTAAATTATAGACTTGTAATGCAGGAATTATAGATGAAATTAATCCTATAAAAATTGAAAGTATTAATAACCATAATTCTTCATTTAAAATACCAAAGGAATTTAAATTGTAATTTAAGCTTTCCTCCATCAGCGAAGATACAAACATAACTCCTAATCTACTAACCAGCAATCCTAGAAGAAATCCAACTGTAGTTAAAATTAAACTTTCAAAAATAATCATAAATGAAAGTTGACTTCTTGACGAACCAAGGGTTCTTATTAATGCCATTTCATATTTTCTATCTCGCATTGAGTTAAAAAGATTAATAAATAGACTAAATGCTGAGACAATTATAATTAGATATGCCAAGTATGTTAACGTTTCAATTCCAAATCCAAATAGTTTAAATAGTCTTGATATTTCATATGATGGAACAGCTGCTTGAAGATTTGTCTCTTCATTAATTTGACGAGGGAACTGAATGATATTCATTGGGTTTTGAAACTTAATTAACATCGCTGTAATTTCTTCATCATCATGTTCGTGGTCGTGTTCATCATCATGTTCGTGGTCGTGTTCATCGTCATGTTCGTGGTCGTGTTCATCATCATGTTCGTGGTCGTGTTCATCATCATGTTCGTGGTCGTGTTCATCATCGTGTTCGTGGTCGTGTTCATAATCATGTTCGTGGTCGTGTTCATCATCGTGTTCCTCCCCACTGTGATCATGTTCACCATGTAAATCCCAAATGCTTTCTGGAGATGTAACAATTAACTGATCAATCACAGAGTTTGATGGTTCAAGCAATCCAACAATTTTAAATAATTGATCTCCATGGGCTTCTCCAGTTTCTCTTAATCCGTGCGAACTCATTAATTCATCATCCAATTTTAAACCAAGATTCGAATATATTTTTGATCCAACTACAACCTCAAATGGATTCTCCCATTTACGACCATCTTTAATTTTTGCATCATAAAGGTCAAGGAACTCATCATCAGTACCCACAATTCTATAACCTTTATAATTATCGCCATAAAGAAGATCAATACTAGAGCCAACCATTCTATTATTTTTAATTTTTTTAGCATCTTCAACAGAAATATTCCCTGTTGGAGAATCAATGTGGTAAACTGCAGATAGTATTAGTTGAAGTGGACTTCCTTTAGCACCAACAACCATATCTATTCCTTTAAGATTATTATCCATTTGAGTTTTAATCAAGCTATTTAGTTGTAGTAAAAGAGAAATTATTCCTATACCAAAAACCAGTAATGCTAAACTCAAAAGTGAACTTAAAGGCTTACTAATAATATTCTTTATGCTTAATTTAAAAATATTCAAAGCTTGATGGATTTTTTAAAATGTTTCTTTAATCTGTTATCGTGAGTTATGACAATAAGCTGCGCATTAAAATCTGAAGCTTGTTTTTTTAATAATTTAATTACTCTTTCACAATTCTCATCATCTAAACTCGAGGTAGGTTCATCAGCCAATATCAATTTGGGTGAATTTACAATAGCCATAGCTATTGATGCTCTTTGTTTTTCACCTTGACTTAATTTTTTAGGATTTTTATTTTCCTTGTCTAAGATGTCTAAACTTGACAAAATATCTACAATCCTAGAATCGTCCTTTTTGTTCCCCAAATATTGAGCTAGTTGTAGATTTTCCTTGACAGTTAAAGAATTGACAAAGTGAGGTTTTTGAAAAACAATACCAATATTTTGTCCTCTAAATTTATCAATTTGATGTTGAGTTAATTTACTAATATCTTGACCATATAAATTTATTGAGCCAGAATTAGATTGAAGCAAGCCTGCAAGAAGGTGTAAAAGAGTTGTCTTTCCTATACCTGAACTTCCAATAATTAATAAGTTTTCATTTTTATTTAATGAAATATCAGGAAAATTAAATGAAACTTGATTATTGTAGTTGAATTTAAGCGCTTTGGTCTTAATCATTGTTTAAATATATCAATTTTTAAAATAATCATTAAAACTATTAATAAGTCAAATAATAAGAAATTTTAATCAAACTTGAAAATTGATAAATTAAAATAAATTAGTACATTATAAAGTACATTACAAATACTAATTAATTAGGAAATTGATTTAAAAGTCCGCCGTCAATTGGAATATTCGCTCCATTAATATAGCTAGCATATTCAGATGATAAAAACGATATAAGGTATCCAAATTCCTCAGGTTTACCAATTCTTCCTAAAGGTACTTGATTTCTCATTGTATCATATATCTCATCAACATCTACGTTAAACTTTTTTGCTTTATCTGAATTCAACTCTTTTAATCTTTCAGTATCAAAATAACCTGTCAAAATATTATTTACAGTAACATTATTATGCCCTATATCATTTGAAAGAGTTTTTGCCCAAGATATAACGGATGATCTCATAGAATTGGATAATGCTAAATAACTGAGTGGTTCTTTAACACTAACCGATGTCATATTTATAATTCTTCCCCAGCTATTTTTTTTCATATTTTCAATCGCAAGCATTGTTGTGAACACAGTATTTTTAAATAATAAATCAAAAGCTTTTTGGTAGTCATTAATTGATAAGCTATTCACATCACCTGATTTAGGACCTTGTGTATTATTGATTAATATGTCAATTCGATTATTAGATAAATATTGACTAATTATTTTGGAGTATTTTTCATGATCATTATAATCACATATTAAGTATTCATGTTTACAGTCAGTGAGTTTATTTAGTTCATTGATTGTGTTGACTAATAAATCTTCAGATCTTGCAACTAAAGTAACTTTAGCTCCAGACAAAGCAAGTTGTCTTGCCACTGCATTTCCTAGCCCCTTACTGCTTCCACCTACTAAAGCATTTTTAGATTTAAGTGAAATATTCATTTGTATTCTTCTCTAACAGGTGAAAAAACATCCATCAAAATACATTTAGTTAGAGCTCTACCAGAGTGAGGAATATTTGAAGGTATTACAATTACATCTCCATTTTTACAAACCATTTTTTCTCCATCTAATATAAATTCAAACTCACCTTCAACAACATGCATAATTTGTTCATGATGATGGAAATGTTCTGGAACTTCAGCATCTTTTTCAACATCCCAAAACGCCCACGTTATTTTGTCGCCATGTATCAATTTCCCTTTTAAACCTGGGAAAAATTCTTTTTGCTTTACACTATCTAAATTCATTTTACTTACTACAAATTTTATTGTTAACATATACTGAAAAGGAGATATTAGCTGTAGCCTCTAGAGTTTTTGAAACAGAGCAATATTTTGTAAATGAAAGTTCACTTGCCTTATACGCTTTTTTGGAATCTACTTCTCCCTCTATAAATACATCAGCATGAATCTGAGTAAAAAGCGATGGTAATTCTCCATCCTCTCTTTTTCCTTCAACTTCAATATATAAGTTTTTAAATTCTTGTTTTTGTTTTTTTAATATAGAAATTATATCAATGCTACTACATCCTGCAACCCCCATTAATAGAAGCTCCATTGGACTAACTCCTTTGGGATTTATATCAGATTTATTATCAATATCTATATAATTTCCATTTTGATTTTCAATTTTTGAATGGTAACCAGCTTTGTTGATTAGTTTTATTTTCATTTTAATACTGGAATCAATACTGCATTTAAATCTGGATCTTCCATATCTTTATCCAAAGGAAACATTGGTCTTTTTATTTTCTTATATCCCAGTCTATATAGATCTTGATCAACTCCACCAGGAGTCAAAGCCATGACCCAATCCCCTCTTATTTCATAAAGCTCAGGAACTAAATAACCAATTTTAACCATAAGAATATCTGCATTTTTTGGATTTAGATTAAGATTTGTAAAATCTGAAATATAATGATATGGTTTTCTTTTATTAGTTACAATCACCTTAATACTTCCAACTTGAACAACAACCTCTGCTTCAGCATTTTTATCTCCTAAATGGACTGCTTTTAAAATTCCATTTAAAAGAACAGGTGGTGAAAATCGATCATCAACTTTAGCTCCAACATAACCACTAACTTTATCTCCAATTTTAGTATTTAAAGCATTTAAAATCAAATCAGGTCCAGGGATTGAAGCATAAATTAATTCTGGACCATTTTCAGATTTAAATTCTTTAATCTTTAATAATTTATCTAATGTCCATGTTACATCTCCAGCACCCCCAGCAGTAGGATTATCACCCATATCACTAATGATAAATGGCTTATTATCAATTTTATTTTTTTGATAATTAAAAGCTTGATTTAATGCGCTATCCAAGGTCGTAGTTGGAGCTACAAAATCAAATTCATATCTAGCATCCCAAAAACTTTGAGCTAACTCTTCTGCTCCATTTACCACAGCTTTTTTATTATCACCAACAGTCATTACAACAGCGTGATTTCTAGGTGCGTCTCCCCAAGCATATCCTACCCAAACAGCAGCATCAACAACACCT
>OCVP010001372.1_pt1 | contig 10186 bp, 10 predicted proteins | sample 1539171 | NCBI WGS metagenome assembly OCVP01 (sample SAMEA51879418, study PRJEB22527) | metagenome
TACGTTGAAACCTTTAAGTCAGAATTACCTAAATATTTATAATTCAATTAAATTTCTCACTTTTTAAACAAATAAAATTAACCCTATTGAATAATAAATAATTCAATCAATAACAAGTAATTCTATAAAAAAAAACTAAAGGAATTTAATAATTCACCATAATTCATAAATATGATAATTGTTTTAAATGCTTATTGATGGTTTACAATATTGTAATTGGTCTGAAAAAATTTTCCGTGAGTTAAGAAATTCTAATGTCACCGCTATACACGTAACAATTTCTTATCATGAACAATTCAGAGAAACAGTTTCAAATTTTGAACAATGGAATAGATGGTTTGAACAATATCCTTCACTTATAATGCCAGCATATTTTGCGGAGGATGTCGAGCAAGCAAAAAAACTAAATAAAACAGCAATAATTTTTGGATTTCAAAATCCATCACCTATTGAAGATGACATCGGTTTGGTTGAAATTCTTCACAGACTTGGCGGACGGTTTATGCAACTTTCATATAATAATCAATCGTTATTAGCGACCGGTTGTTACGAAGAAAATGATCCAGGTATTACTAGAATGGGTAAAGAAGTAATAAAAGAAATGAATAGAGTGGGAATGGTTGTTGATATGTCTCATTCTTCTGAGAAATCAACTCTGCAAGCTATTGAAGTATCCGAAAGACCAATTGTTATAAGTCATGCCAATCCATCTTTTTGGCATTCAGCTAAAAGAAATAAATCTAATAATATTTTATCCAAACTAGCAGAAAGTAATGGCATTTTAGGATTTTCACTTTACCCACATCATCTAAATAATAGTAGCAGTTGTACGTTAGAGGATTTTTGTTCAATGATAGCAAAAACAGTTGATATTATGGGAATCAATCATGTAGGTTTCGGATCAGATTTATGCCAAGATCAACCTGATAGTATTGTAGAATGGATGAGAGTGGGTAAGTGGACCAAAAATATTGACTATGGTGAAGGCTCTGCTTCTAACCCAGGTTTTCCTAATATGCCAACTTGGTTTAGAGATAATAGAGACTGGCATAATATTATAACTGGGTTAAAAGATATTGGTTTTAATGAAGAAGAAGTTGATAAAATTAAAGGTAAAAATTGGTTAAATTTTTTCAAGAATTCATTTAGGTCAGTTTAAAAGATGGGCTTTCAAAACACTAAAAGTAATTTGGACTATAATCATCCTATAAGACCACCCTCAACAGTTATGAAACTTGATAGATTAGGAAGCTTTCATCAATCACGTCTATCTTTCACAAGGCGTCTTATTGATGATCTTAAATATCAAAAAAGTAAAATAGAAATTTACCAATGGGATATTGATAATAGTGGAATTGGAAGTGCTATTATTAAAATAGCTTTAAAAAAAGAAACTTTATCACTAGTAATCTTTTGTCATTCTATAAATGATGAAGAAAGAACTGATAGAGTTATAGCTGAGAAATGGGATATGACTTTCTCACTTTTTAGGGGTATCCCAAATAAAAATGAATTAAATCAATTATCCAAAAATTTGAAAATACAGGAATCAGGAAGACATAATTCAAAACAGTTAACTTTAAGTAGAGCTAACAAGTCTCAAAGAATATTTGAAAAAGTATTAAATGATTTATCAATTGGAAAACAGCCATCTGAAAAACTTATTAATGATGTAGGTTACCTTGTTAGAACTACTGCTGTATATGGCAATGGTAAATTTGGGATAGAAGATTTTTCTAAAACCAACGGACATATCTTTTTACAAAAACCTTTTCAGGCAGAAATGTTGACTGTGTATCTTGTTAGATATTTTTCAATAGAATTAATTAATTTTCTTGCTAAAAAAAAAGGAGGTAAAAAATCTGTAATTCTATCCAAACACCTGACAAAACATTTAGGAGTGGGCAATGCTACGGGTTTAGGTATGGCTCCATTTTTGGTAAACCATCAAGAGTTAATTCATCAATGGATTTATAATAGAGAAACAGCTATATCAAGAGTTTTTTCAATTAAACGACTAAATAAAAAAACACAAAATAAAATTATAAATTATATCCATCAAGCATTTAAATACAGCTTACAATGGAAAGTTGATGATAAATTACAGTCAAAAAAAATTAAGAAGCTAAACTCAGACCTAAAAAAAATTTTACAAAATAAAGAACTTACTAAGCTTTTGAATTTTCATTATCCTATTAAAAGATTTTTTAATTTCTTTAAAGATGATATCACTTTAGAAACACAAGAAATACTAAACTCTATCTTTATTGAACCTTTTCCTGAGTTATTAGAGGATTTAATAAATAATATGGGAGCAGAAGAAAAAAAATCTGTTTTAATAAGTTATACTGTTAATGATATACTAGAGATTATTAAAGATAATTTTAATTGGGCTATTAAAATAGACACTTCAAAACCTGAAGAAAATTATTGTTTCTGGTATACTTCTCAAACAAAATTAGAACCACGTCTTGGTATTACAAAAAAAGATGCTGGAATAGAAAAACAACTACCTTTTGATATTGCTCATCAGATAAAACAAGCAGTAAATACATTAAATAAATTACCTTCTAATATGACTGCTGCTGAAGTGATGATAAATCACCCAGAATTAAGGAATATAATTAAGAGAGTTATCATTAATAAATCAATGCCATACAGCGAGATACAAAATAATTTAATTGGCAAGGATATGAGGCCGATTGATATTTTGAGGTGTAAATTAAGTTTTTTTGGAGCCTCAAAATTTGATCCTAAATCTAATTTATGGACAAGAATAACTCTTTTTCAAGGAGCCCCATTGCCCAATGAATTAAGGAAATCGAACGTTAATGATTGGCTATTTCCAAATTTGTCAAATGTATAATTATGATTAGTGTTTCTTTGAATGAGATATACTCAGAAACTTATAAAGCATTACTAAGTGTTAATATTGAATGGAGTTTAGCAAAAGACTGTGCAAACAAAGCGAAATGGTTGGCACAACATAATCAAAGTTTTCTTGGATCAATTTTAAAAACAGCAGATTTTTATCAAAAAAAAGAAATAACTATTTCAATTAATGAAAACACAAATAAAAAACCATTAGCTTCTGCTTTAATGGGATTGCTTTTAGTAGAATATGTTTCTGCAAACAAAATTAATTGGGAGGGCTATATAGATAACTCAAAATTTTTACTTGCGGCTATGGGAATAATTGCAGAAGAACAACAAATTAATTTGACATTAGAAAATGAGCAAAAAGAGATAATTGCATTTACAAAAGAAAAAAAAATATATGTTAATTCAAATCTAAATACAAAAGTTACAAGTTATTCTTCATTAAAAACATATAATTATATAGAGGAAAAAAATACTAAATTTACTAGTTTCAAAAAAAATAAAGAAGTAACTAATCTTAACGATAAATGTTGGGAAAGATTGAAATCAATGGCTTTTGAAACTTATGTTCCAGAAAGTGAAACGTCCAAATCTGGAGCAGGATATTAATTTATTTTACAATGTAGTCTTTTAATACATTTACATCAGGTTCATATCCCAATCCTATACCACCATTAATTTTAAAAAAACCATCTTTCGGAGTAAAAATATCTTCAGGATATAGGTAAGCCTCAAGGTCAATAAAAAACCTCTCTAAAAGTCCTGGATTAGGCATTGATTGAGCAAGATGCAATGTGGCTAAAAACCCTGGCCCAAAATAAGGAGAATGCGGCATTACCTGTACTCCATAACTTTGAGAAATTGAAACAACTTTATTAAATTCAGTGATACCACCAACTTTTGTTACACTTGGTTGAGCATAATCAACAGCTTCAGCTTCAAACATTTTTTTAAATTCAAATGATGTACAAGCATTTTCTCCTGCTGCTAATGGAATAAGTGACTCAGATCTAATATTAGACAAACTTTCAAAATCTTCTGGTGGATTTATAGGTTCTTCAACCCAATATAAATTAAATTCTTCCCAACTATTTAGTATTTGTCTTGCTTCATCTTTTGTCCATGGACAATTTGTATCAACCATAACTGGGATCTCTTCACCAAGTGCTTCCCTAGCTGCTCTAACTTCAGATGTGAATACTTCATGTAATTTTATATAATTATATCCCAAATTTTTTGCGGATGAACATCTATCTTTAACTGCCTCCTTATTTTCATAGCGCCATAAACTTGCATATGCGGGTATCTTTTTAATACCCGCTGATCCTAAAACATTGCACAATGGTAAATTACTATTTTTGGCTACAATGTCCCACAAAGCAATATCTACTCCACTGATTGCAAACATTGTAATCCCATAACGTCCAAAAAGATGGAGCTTTTTTTGTAATTCAAAATTTATATTCTGAACATCTAGTGGATTTTTTCCAATTAGGTGTGGTTTAACCATATTTAGTATTACTTCTGAAACAGCTCTTCTACAATTAAATGAAAATGCGTCACCCCAACCAGTAATACCGTTATCTGTTTCAATTTTGATAACACAAAAATCCATTCCATCTTGTTTCAAAAAGTCAGCTGAGGATGATTTTATGCCTATTGAAAATGGTATTTTTAATTCGTAAACCTCTAAATTAGTTATTTTCATATTTAACCTATTATATTTTAATGAGCTTCGTTATCTGCCAACCATTTTATAACTTTAGTAGCAGGGTATAACCACAGGAAACCTGCTAAAATGTATATCAACCAGTCTATTGACCAGTGATAACCTGTTATATAATCAAAAATATACATAAAAAATGCTACATAAATAATTAATGAAGGGATTATTCCAATTACCACAATTAAATGACGCCATCTTTTCAAATTAAAATCCTAACTTTAACTTAAATTAACTTGGAATTAATCCACCATCAACATTATATGATTGACCAGAAATATTTCTAGCACCTTCAGAGGACAAAAAAACTACCATTGATGCAATATCTTCTGGATTATTTGGTCTCTTTAAAGGAATATCTCTTACATAATGTTTCATTATTTCTTCTTCAGTTTTATTTTGTTCTGAAGCTCTCTTCTTTACTATATCTGAAAGTATATTTGTATATGTAATACCTGGGCAAATTGAATTTACAGTTATTTCGTATTTTGCGAGTTCTTGAGCTGCTGTTTTTGTCAAACTAATTACAGCACCTTTGCTGGCGGCATAAATAGCATTAGACACATCTACAAAGCCTTTCCCACCTACAGAGGCCATGTTAATAATTCTTCCTCCTTTGTTTTGCTTTATCATTTGATCAGCCGCTATCTGTAAACAAAAGAATGTTCCTTTCGCATTAACATTATGTATCCAATCCCAATCTTTTTCAGTTAAATCCATAATATTCGATGTTCTAGTTACTCCTGCATTATTTACTAAAATATCAATTGTACCAAATTGCTTTACAGTTTTTAGGATCATGTTTTCTATATCATTAATTTTGGTAACATCAGTTTCAATTGAAATTCCCGATCCATTACTATTTAATATGATTTCAAGAGTTTCGTTAGCTTGTTTTAAGTTTATATCTGCACAAGTTACGTTATATCCCTGATTGCTCATTGCAATCGCAATAGCTCTCCCGATGCCACTTCCAGCTCCAGTAACACATACATTTTTAAAAATCCTATTTATCATTTTTTCAATTTAAACTAGACTGCCTGATTAATTTCTAACATGTTAGCATTATTGTCATAAAGATAAATCTGATGAAACCCAGGCATTGCGTATACTTTGGCATCAGAGTATAAAATTTTTTCTTCATCAAGTTTAGCCGTTAAATTCGATAAATTTTTAATTGTGAATGCTGGATGCCCTGCAATTGATGGATTATGTGCAAAATTATTTCTATAACCAAATCCATCGTCAGGCTTTATAACATGTAATCCTCTATTATTATTAGATAATGGTAATATTGCTAATTCAGATGGATCAATACTAAAATCACCCTTATTAATCGGTGCAACCCATTGCCCTTCCTTCATACCCAACAAATCACAAAAAAAATGAATAGACTCTCTAACATTCAAAGATTCTAAATTCATGTGATGAATTCCCCAATCCAAACCCATAGACCAACCATTTAAATGATCTTCAAAACCAGAAGTGTTTTCAACTAAATGTATTAAATTTAATGAAGGCTCTTGAACATATAGACTCTTAAATAACTCATTGTCTGATTTTTTATAAATAAACTTTATATCTTTGAGTTCTAATTTTTCTTTGATATTTTCAAGATTATCTACCAATAATGTAATATAACTTCTTCTACTTTGTATATGATTTGAAATTGATAAATCTGGAATTGGTTTGAATAATCTTAATCCAAAACCCTTATCACCAAAAAAAATATTTTCTTCATTTTTATATAAGGTTTGGTAAAGAATTTCTTGATTTTCATTATAACCAATAAGCATATCATAAAATTGTTTTGATTTTTGTAAATCGTAAACAGGAATGGAGACATTCAAAATTGTCCAATTCATCTATTATCCTTATTTTTTATTAATAATTTTGAATATTAAGTTGTTAACCTAACAAATGTTTACAAAAAGAACAATTTCAATAAAGTTAAATAATGAGTTTTTGTACAGGGAAAATTCACGATGGATATTAAAAACTTAACTGACGATTTTGGTGTAGAAGTAAGAAATTTTGATTGCTCAAAAAAAATTGGTTATGATGAATTAAATTTACTTAAAAAAACTATTCAAGATAGACATTTCATATGCTTTAAAAATCAAAAATTAGATGGTGATACACTTGCTACTTTTACAAAAAACTTTGGTAAATTAGAGGCCTATCCAGAAAAAGATAAAACAAAGGGAAAAATAGAAATATTTAATGTTTCTAATGTTTCTGAAGATGGTGAACATTTAGATCCTGATGACCAAAGAGTTATTCTCCAAAAAAATAATTCAAGGTGGCATACAGATAGCTCTTACAGATATTTACCATCTGTTTTTTCTATTCTTTATGGTCAAGAAACTTTACCCCCTGAAGTAGGAGGACAAACTCAGTTTTCAAATATGTTATTAGCATATGATCATTTACCTGAGGATAAAAAAATTCTTTTAGAACCATTACACCAAGTTCACTCTTACAATGATATTAGAAGATTAGAACCTGGCCTTCCAGAACTTACTTATGAAGAAAAATCTAACTTTCCACCCGTAACTCACCCTATAGTAAGAGTTCATCCCGACAGAAACTTTAGAAAATCTCTTTATTTTACTTCTAATACGAGTCTAGAAATTGGTGGAATGAGCTTAGAGCAAGGTAAAGAGTTACATAAATGGCTTGTTGATTATATTGGCCAACCTAAATTTTGCTATACTCATAAGTGGCAAAAAAATGATCTTATCATGTGGGATAATAGAGTGTTGTTACATAGGGTAATTCCCTATGATTACGCTAAATATAGAAGAGCAATGATTAGGGGAACTGTTGAGGGAGAAGTTCCTGTTCTTGGTCCATTTTCAAATGAAGTAAGATTAAATAATAATTAAAATTTAATTGTATGATTTAAAATGAATTCTGATATTTCTTATGACCCAGTTTCAGTTATAGATGAAAAAGAAGCTATTGGAGAAACTGCAAAAATTTTCAAAGATATTAGAGAGACTATGAATATTCCACTTATAACATCTATATGGAGAGGTTTGGCAGAGATTGATGATAGTTTAAAAAAAATTTGGACTATTGCTAGACCAATCTATGAAACACAGAATCCTGAAAAAAAACTAAAAGAAATTATTGAAGAAATTAAACTTCCTTTACTGCCAAAATTTACAGATGATGAACTTTCAAAATGCAGACTTACCCCTAAAGATTGGGAAGAAATTTTGATTATTTTAAAAGCATATAACCGTTCAAATGGGATGAATATGGTTGTATTGCACTCAATTATCAAACAAAATTTTCCAAGTTGCTTAAAGATTCCCAAAAATAACAAAAAAAAGATAATTTGGCCTGTACTACAAAAACTCCAAAAAAAAGAAGAAATAAAACCCAATATTTGGCAGTTAGTATGTAATGTTAACAGTATATGCGCGCCAAATGGAAAAAATTCTCATGTAGCAACTTTATGGAGACACTTGGCCCACTGGCCTTTTTTTCTTGAAATAATGTATATAAAACTCAGTAAGTTATCTGAGGAAAGAGTTCTTCAATCATTACTATTTAAAACTCAAAAATATTTACAAGACAGAGGTTTGATAATAGAAGCAAATTTTTATTTTAAAAATGATTTATCTTCAAAGGCTTATTCTGTAATTAAAAGTTACGTGTACGAAAAAGATAAGGTTATACGAATGGTTGTAATTGGCTTCATTATGCAAAAATGGATAGAAAAACAAAAATTCTTAGATTTGAATAACTAGAAAATTAATTATGTATTTTATTAAAATTTTAACTATTTTATTTTTATTTATACCAATTTTAGCGTCTGGGAACCAAAAATCTGATCTAAACAAATCAGAAAATTACAATTTAAACTCAGGAAATAAATATCTGAAATTCAAAAAAGAAGGTAAACCAGTAATTTCTGATAAATGGATGGTTGTCACAGCAAATACCCAAGCTTCTGAGGCTGCTGCTAAAATACTTAAGAATGGTGGGACAGCTGCAGATGCAATGATTTCAGCTCAATTGGTTTTAGGTTTAGTGGAACCTGAATCCTCTGGTCTTGGTGGTGGCGCATTTCTAGTTTATTTTGATAATAAAACTAAAAAAATCACAACTCTTGATGGTCGTGAAACAGCGCCATTACTAATTAATGAAAATGTATTTCAAGATATTAACGGGAACTCATTAAAGTTTTTTGATGCCGTTGTAGGAGGAAAATCAGTTGGCACACCTGGTACTCCAGCTTTACTTGAAATGGCGTATAAAAAATGGGGTAAAACTAAATGGTCTTTATTATTTGATGATGCGATTAATTTATCAAATAATGGTTTTGTAATTTCAAATAAACTTAGCTCTTCTATAAAAAAAAGTAGGAAATCATTAAGTAAGTTTTTGAAAACTAAATCCTATTTTTTACCCAATGGTATGCCACTAGAATCCGGTGACATTCATTTTAATAAAAATTATGCAAATACTCTTAAAGCTTTTGAAAAAAATAGATCGGAAGTTTTTTATAATGGTTATATTGCAAATGATATTGTCTCAACTGTGAATAATGCCAGTCATAATCCTGGAGTTTTATCTATTAAGGATATGATTAATTATAAGGTTATAGAAAGAAAGCCCATTTGTTCAAATTATAGAGGATATCAAGTATGTGGAATGGGACCTCCTTCATCAGGAGCTATAACAATTGCTCAAATTCTAGGAATGATTGAAAATTTTGATATTTCAAAACTTGGACCTAAAAATCCTGAGACTTGGAGAATAATAGGAGATGCCTCAAGATTAGCTTTTGCGGATAGATCTATCTATATAGCTGATAGTGATTTTATAGATGTCCCAGTTAAAAAGTTAATAGACTATAACTACTTGAAAGAACGCTCAAAATTATTAGACAGAAAAATTAAACTTAAGAAAATTAAAGCTGGTAATTTAACAAGTAATTTATCAATGAAATGGGGTCCAGATAATTCGATAGAACTTCCATCAACATCCCATATTTCAATAGTAGATCAGTATGGAAATGCATTATCAATGACTACTACGATTGAAAATGGATTTGGTTCTAGATTAATGACAGATGGTGGTTTTTTGCTGAATAATGAGTTAACTGATTTCTCATTTAAATCATTCAAAAATGGAAAAAAAGTAGCCAATAGTATTGAACCTAGTAAAAGGCCGAGATCATCTATGGCCCCTACTATCATCTTAAAAAATAATAAACCTGTTTATATTTTGGGAAGTCCTGGAGGAAGTAATATTATTGGATATGTTGTAAATGCAATAATTTCAATGATCGATTGGAAAAAAAATGCCCAGGAAGCTGCATCGGTAGCTCATGGAATAAATAAATTTGGAACTTATTATTTAGAGAAAAATACTATTATGAGTAAGCTGTTGCCTTCATTAGAGGATATGAAATATAAAGTTAAGTTAAGAAATTTTTCGTCTGGTTTAAATATAATTCATATTAATAATAAATTATACGGAGGATCTGACCATAGAAGAGAGGGAATAGCTATTGGTGATTAAGTAATTAGTCTAAACTTCCTAGCGGTTTTAACTTTTCAATAA
>OCVP010001377.1_pt1 | contig 10177 bp, 9 predicted proteins | sample 1539171 | NCBI WGS metagenome assembly OCVP01 (sample SAMEA51879418, study PRJEB22527) | metagenome
GAATATTTATGAGATTAAAAAAAAAGAAAACTGCTTTAATTACAGGTTTGTCAGGTCAAGATGGGTCCTACCTTGCAGATTTCTTATTAAGAAAAAATTACATAGTAGTCGGTACTAACAGACGATCTGCAAGATTTACTAATTGGAGATTAAAAAGGTTAGGAATTGATAATAAAGTAATTTATGAAGAAATGGAATTAAGTGAGATATACGAAATTCAAAGAATTTTTAAGAAATATAATTTTGATGAGGTTTATAATTTAGCAGCACAATCATTTGTTGGAACATCATTTAATAGTCCTCTTAATACTGTAAATATAACAGGTCTAGGGACTTTAAGAATTTTAGAAACTATTAAGTCAGTAAACCCAAAAATAAAATTTTATCAGGCATCGTCTTCTGAAATGTTTGGTGAAACTAAGGGAAGATTACAAAATGAAAAAACACAGTTCAATCCTCAAAGTCCTTACGCCATATCAAAAGTGATGTCACATCAACTTACCGTTAATTATAGAAAATCTTATAATTTGTTTGCAGTATCAGGTATATTGTTTAATCATGAATCTCCTTTAAGAGGTGAGGAATTTGTTACACGTAAAATTATTTTAGGATTAATTAAAATAATAAAAAATGAATCGAAATATTTTGAATTGGGTAATTTATATTCAAAAAGAGATTGGGGTTATGCAAAAGAGTATGTTGAAGCAATGTGGAGTATGATGCAACAAAAAAAACCAAAGGATTACGTGATTGCAACAGGAAATACTTACACAATTAAAGAGTTTATAAATCTGTCAACAAAATATTTAGGTTTAGAAACTAAGTGGATTGGTAAAAATTTAAATGAAAAACTTATAAATAAAAAAAATAACAGATTAATTATAAAGATAAATAAGAAATTATTTAGACCTTCTGATGTTAATCATTTAAAAGGTGATGCAAAAAAAGCTATTAAAGAACTTAAATGGAAACCAAAGACAAGCCTAAAAAAACTTGTAAAAATCATGATTGATGAGGAATTAAAATATTTTAAGTCTAATTAAATATTTATTTATAAAATTTATATTTAAATAAAACAATTAAAACTCTAAAAGCATCATAAATACCAATTTTTTTACCTTCATCATAACCCCTACCTTTATAGGAAATTGGGACCTCTGAAATTTTAAATTGCATATTTGAGATCTTGGTAGTCACTTCTGGACAAAAAGCAAAATCATTTTCTTTAGGATTTATTTTTTTTAATATTTTTGTTTTAAACATTTTATAACAGGTATGCGCATCTGTTAGGTTTTGAGAATTAAATAAGTTAGAAAAAGCAGTTAAAACATGATTAGAAAAAATTCTAAAATTAACAGGAAAACTTTTTTTAAAAGAATATCTTTTTTTGTTTAAAACTCTTGATCCATAAACGACGTTAATTTTTTTATTATTAAACATGGTAAGCATTTTTTTGTAATCTTTCGGATTATATTCTAAGTCGGCATCTTGAATTATAACAAATTCTCCAGTTACATATTTTAGAGCATTTTTTATACATGCACCTTTACCAAGATTTTTATTATGAAACAGTTTTTTTTTAATAAGTTTATTTTTAATATTTTCAATTTTTTCTTTGCTGCCATCAGAAGAAAAGTCATCTACAATAATAATTTCTAAGTTCAAATTAGTTTTTTGTATTTTTTTTATAATTTTAGTGATAGTAGAATTTTCATTATAACAGGGTATTATTACACTTAATTTTTTTATATATATGGATTTTTTAATCATTTATGTTTTTTGTATTTTAACTTCTTTTTGCATCTATTCTTATGGCTATTTTATTAGTAATATTATTTTTAAATTTAGAATTAATAATTTTTATGAAAATATCATATTAGGTATTATTTTTCTAACCTTTTTAGCTTTGTTTTTAAACTTTTTTTTTGATTTAAACTCAAGTATCAATACAACGATTTTTATATTAAGTTTTGTAATTACAATTTTTTATAAAAAAAATTTTGACATTGTCAAAATTATTAAAAATTTAATAATATTAAGTTTTATAGCTTTCTTAACATTTATTTTAGACCAATCAAACAGACCAGATGCAGGACTTTATCATCTTCCATATATCAGTATTTTAAACGAGGAGAAAATTATATTAGGATCTGTTAATTTACATTTTAGATTTGGTCATATTTCTTCACTTCAATATATTTTTGCAATTTTTAATAATTATATCTTTAAAGATAATGGTATTCTTATACCACTCACTATTTTATACTCTTCTTTTATTTTATTTTTTTTTACAGAATACAAAAAAAATTCAGATATAATTCTTAAATTATATTCATTACTATCTCTTATATTTATATTAACATCTATGAACAGATATAGCGGTTTTGGAAATGATGATCCCGCTCATATGTTTTATTTAATATCTACATATTACTTTTTAAAATTTTATTTAAAAAAAACTAATCTCCAAGAAGTTTTTAATCTTGTTGTAATCTATTGCATATATACATTTTTAATAAAACAATTTTATGTATTAGTAATTATACTTCCAAGTATTTTATTTTTATTAAATTTTAAGAAGATAATAATTTTTAATAAATCTAATTTTTTTTCAACATCTTTGTTGTTTTTATGGTTATTAAAAAATTTACTCACCACATCATGCATTCTTTATCCAGTTAATATTACATGTTTTGATGATCTTAAATGGTCACCAAAAAATACTTTTTCGTCTGCAGAAAGGGTTGGTATTGCAAGTGAGGCTTGGGCAAAAGCATTCCCAGATCGAATAAACAAAAAGAAAAATTACGTTGATCATTTGAGTGATTTTGAATGGATCAAGGGATGGTATCAATCTCACTCTAAAATTGTTATAAAAAAATTGTCACCACTTTTAACAATTATTGTTATTTTAATTTTGTTTTTAAATGTCAGAAAAGATTTTAAAAATAAAATTAAAAATAAAACAGATAATTCAGTTTTCTTGATTTTATTGTTAAATTTGCTTTTTTCAATTATTTGGTTTTTAAAATTTCCAACGTATAGATATGGGGCTGCTTACCTAGGGACTTTTGTAATAGCAAGTGCATTAGTTTTTTTAAGCAATCCCAACTTTTTTAAAATTTCAAGAAATATTATCAATGCTACTTTGATATTATTGACAATTTTTATACTAACAAAAAACCTAAATAGAATAGTTGGTAACTATAAATTTAAATATGTGGACTATCCGTGGCCAAAAAAGAATTCATTCACAAAAGAAAACAGTAAAAATATAAATTCACCAGTAATCAAAAATAATGAAATTATTTATTACACAGCTGATCCATATCCTCTATGTATGTATAGCAAATCTCCTTGTACATCTTTTAAAAATATTAAAATTAATAGGAATATAAATAAATTTAGATACAAAGTTTTTTTTCCCAATAATCAAAATAATTAATATATTGCCAATTATTTTTTAATTCTTTTTCCGTAGAAAAATAAAAATATATAACTAATTATTGAAAAAATTAACGAAATAAAAAAATCTTTATAGTAATAATAAATAATAATTGGAGCAAATATTGCTATCTGCACTAAAAAATTTGCTTTAATTGTTCCTAACTTAGAAAACAAAAAATGATGAATGTGTTCGTTGTCTGGACTAAACATGTGTTTACCTTTTGATAATCTTTGTAATGAAACTCTTATTAGATCATAACCTGGTATAGCCATACATAAAAATATTTCATCTACAAAAAATAAATTTTGTTTTGAGTATGATCCAATAAAAAAAATTGAGAATAAAATTGAAATAAATAAAGTTCCACCATTCCCAATAAATATTTTTCTTTTAAAGTTATTAACCAAAAAAAATAAAGCGCTCACAATAATAGCAAGATAAAAATTAACCATAATTCCCTTGCTAATAAATATTATTGATAAAAAAATTATATAAAGTCCAAATTGTAAATCTATACCATCAAACATATTACACGCATTAACAAAGCACAAAATGCAGATTACTGTAAATAAAATTGAAAAATTGCCCAATATAATTTTGTTTTCTGAAAAGCTAAAATTCAGATTCCTAATAGTGAAGTCAGAATTAGGTAAAACTAAGCAAAGACTAAACAGAATCATGAGATATAATTTTGTGTTAGAACTTAAAGTAAATTTATCATCAATTATTCCTATAATAAGAAATATAGATGATATTATAATTAAAGAAATATTTTCTCTGAATGTAAATATGCTTTCATTTATGCCAAAAAATTCGAAATTATTATAAATAAAAACTAAATAAAATAGTATTCCTCCAGATGCAGCTATTTTTTGTTTATGAATTTTTCTAGAAAAATCTGGTATATCGTAAAGGTTTAATAATTTTGAAATTTTAGCGTACGTTAAAATAAACAAGAAATTTAAAATTATTATTGTTATTAAGTACGGTAAACTAATATTCATTTTTATAAAAATCTAAATTTGTCATTAAATAGAATCCTAATGGAAAAAAGTTTAGAATAGAGATCCAATTATTAAAAAAATTTCCAGCAGGTAAAAAAGGCATTAATGATATAATTAGTGCTGATAAAAAAAATAATTTTGATTTATTAAGATTATTATAAGAATTTCTAATTCCTATTTTTAAATTTATGAAAAAAGATTTTAAAATATAAATAAGACTTGCAAAATAAAAGATTGTTCCGATTATTCCAGTTTCAGATAAAAATTGCATTATAGTATTATGGGGATGAGTTGAGCATGTAAATGCATTAATATTATATCTTTTATCACAAATAATTCTGAACATTTTTACTCCAGAACCAAAAATGATATTTTCCTTGAAAATTTTATATGAAGCAATGATATGATTATGATGGTGAATACTGAATATATATTTTTCTCCATCTCCCGTTTTTTCAAGTTTGTTTTGCGTTATACCAACTTGATAAAGTGTAGTTTCAATTAATCTATTTTTTACATCTTTGTTAAAAAAAATAACCGAAAATACAATTAAAAATCCAATTATGATTTTATTTAAAAAATTTTTTATTGGTAATTGAAGGAAAAATAAACCTAACAAAAAAGAGATTGACATAAAAAAGAATGCAACTCTTTCACCTGATAATAAGACCAAAATGATAGCTAATGAAAGAATTATAAATATAAAAAAATCATTATTTTTAATAAATTTATTATGCAGACTGTAAAAATATACACCTAAATAAAGTGGAAAAATTCTTGAAATAAAACTACCTAAAATTAGTTCGTCTTTAAAAAACCCACTTAACCTAACATTCTCATTATAAAATATGGTAATTGGATAATTAAGTATATTTTTTTTGAAAAAATATTGAATATATCCATCCAAAATTAATGAAATTAAACAAAAACTTAAGGCCAAAAAGAAGTAATAAGTGTATCTTTTATTATTACTAAATAAGTACCAAATGGCTACTGAAAATACTCCAAATCTTATATAAGGCAAAGAAGATTTTAAAGAAAAATACAGATCTTCTGAAAAGATAGATCTACAAACTATAATAATCCAAAAAATTAAAAATAACTTAAAAAAAAAATTATTAAAATAATTTTTTTTATCTAAAAAAGATTGAGACAAAAATAATATACATATTAAAACCAAAAAAAAATCTGCTAAAAATCTGCTAAAAATTAAACATAAAGGTATTAAACAAACTAAAACTAATTGTATTGAATTTATGTTTAATTTTTTTTTAGTCAAAATCATATTTTGAAAATAGAATTTTGATTATTTTTCTAGATACATTTGGAGTAATATATTCTCTAACATCTTCCTCAGATCCACTTAACTCTGTTGCAATTTTGATTTGTTTTTTTATATTTTTTTTTAAGCTACCTATTAAAATTGAAGATCCAGCTTCAATTGTTTCTGGCCTTTCAGTAGTATCTCTAATAATTAAATTAGGTTTTTTTAAAATTGAACCTTCTTCCTGAACTGTACCGCTATCAGTGATTATACAATAACAATTAATTTCCAAATATGAAAAATCAAAAAAATTTATAGGAGAAATTAATTTTATATTTTTATTTAATTTTAATTTCATTTTTTTAATTCTTATTTTAGATCTTGGGTGTATTGGCCATATGATTGGAATTTTTTTAATAAGAGTTATGTCATTTAATAATTCAATTATTGATTTTAATTTTATATTATTATCAACATTTTCTTGTCTGTGGGATGTTAGAAGAAAATAATTATTTTTACTAATATTAAGTTTTTTCATTATTTTAGAATTATTAATTTCATTTTTGTAAAAATTCATTACCTCAAAGATAGGATTTCCTGTTATAAAAATTCTTTTCCGATCAATACCTTCTTTAACTAAATTATCACAACTTCTTTGAGTATAAGGCAGCAAAATATCACTTGAGTGATCTATGAGTCTTCTATTTACCTCTTCTGGAACAATATCATTATATTGTCTATTACCAGCTTCCATATGAAAAACTGGTATTTGAAGCCTTTTTGCAATTATTGCTGCTAAACTACTATTTGTATCACCTAAAACTAAAAATCGATCTGGTTTTATATTTATAAGTATCTCTTCTAATTTTTTAAATATTATGGAAAGTTGATTTCCAAAAGATTTTTTTGCATTTAAAAAAAAATCAGGTTTTCGCAATTTAAAATTTTTAAAAAATATTTTATCTAAATTATAATCATAATTTTGGCCTGTGTGTACAATGTAGTGCTGAGAATACTTGTCTAAAAGAGGTATTATTTGAGACAGTCTGATAAATTCAGGCCTAGTTCCTACTACGGTTACAATTTTCATTAAAATTTTTTTAAATTACCAAGTTGGTTTATTTTAATTTTATTTTTTATTAAATCATAATAATCGTAATTAATTTTCTGATTAATTAAATTATCAATGTTTTTATAATTAAATATCCTTAATTTACACAAAAGATTAACAAATAAAAGCGGTAAAAAAATTTTTATAGCTTTTTTTCTTTTAATCTTTGCAATGTAATCGATAAAGGTATTAAAATTTAAATATTCTCCAGAAAAAAAATTAATTTTTTTATTTATAAAAAAATCATCATTTAGATTTAATAAAATAAATCTTGTAAGATCATTTAAAAAACAAAATGTAAATAAGTATTTTCCATTTCCAATAATTGGAATAGGTAAGTTAAATTTAAATAATTTCTCAAAAATACTAAAGCTCTTACCATCTTTACCACCAAATAAATTATTATTTTCATCTAATTTAATGATTGTGGAAGGTCTTATAATAATAAAATTTTTGTGTTTCTCTAAATTGCTTTCAACTTTATATTTTACATATGCATAGTGAGATTTATTATTCTCAGAAACATTTACAGAAGAGAGATATATAATTTTATTTACATTCCTTAAATCTGAAAAATATTGAATGTTTTCATAAACTTTGAGATTTAACATCAATTCATCATCAAAATTTTCTTTATGTATATGTAGACATGAAATTATAAAATCGACATTATTAAATTTTAAAAAATACTTTTCACAAAACTCTTTTGTGTTTAATGAGATAATATCACTTTCCTTAAAATATTTATCTAAATAAAAAATGTTAAATTTATCTTCTTTTAAAATAGTTTTTTTAATATCATTTCCAACAAAAGATTTATGCCCTATTAATAAAATACTTTGTTTCAAATTCTTCCCTGTGTATTCAAATTATCAATAATTCTTGAAACATTTATGCATACATTAAAAGTAGTGGGGTGCGCTGGCATATCCGGTAATATAGATGAGTCTAATAAAAAAATGTTTTTATAATTATTCAATTCACCATTTATGTTTGTATAATCTAATTTAGAGTTAATTGTTCCAGTCATTGGAAAACTTGATCCATAATGATAACTTGCACCTGTAAGATTTATATTAGTTAAATTGTTATAAATATAAAAATCTTCTCTTAAATTGTACTTTAAGTGAGATGTAATTTTATTAATAACATCTTTTATTTTATTATTTTTCTCAAAAGATAACGTGTACTTATATATTTCATTACTGTCGTCTATTAATGGTGACATCACAATTTTATTTGAATAGTCAGAATGTAAGTAACCAATCAATAAGTTGATTCTGCCAAATATAAATGGAAACATTCTAGGAAAGAGATATACTAAGTTACCAAAAATTTTTTCCAAAGGTTTTAAAAAAATATCAACAAATGTATAATATTGTAGATGAACACTTTTAGATATTATATTTTTATCATATAGCTCTAGGTACAATTCCGATAAAACATTTTTATTCTGTGATGTGCTATCTTTAATATTTTTTTTATTAAAAATAGGTAAAAAGAAACGTTGAGATTCCTTAAATACAACTTTTTTATCTTTAACTAAATTACTTCTAAATAAAAGAGCTGCTGTTGAAATAGGTCCACAACACAGAAAAATATTTTTTGCTGAGTATACAGATTTTTTATTTGTATAAATATCAATACATTCTAATGATTTAACATTTTCTGAAAGATTTATTTTTTTTGCAAACTTATTCCCAATGTACTCATAATTTTTATTATTTCGGTGTAAGTCTAATATTTGTATAGAATTGAACATACAATCATATGGACAGCCATAATGACATAGTCCACATTCTTGACATTCGACCTTATTTTCCGAATAAAAACTACCAACTGCAACCTTACTTCTGCCAAAAAATAACCCGTTTTTATTCAATAAATTTTTTTTACCCTCTAGACTCTCTAACAAGTTTTTTGCTGGGTTTGAAAGTTTAAACTTATGATCTTTACCAAAATTTATTCCAAAAAACTCCTCTAGATTATCTTTACAACCAGAAATAGGAATAATGTCTTCGACCTCTGATTTATTTTTATAATAATCATCAAATTTTATGTCCCAGTTATGTATATCTTTTGGATAAAAAGGAGCAACCATAGTACCCCAAATATTAGATAGGCCACCGTAAGCGTTTGATAAAATAAAATCTAAATTTTTTGGTCCAATAAAATTTTCATAATTATTTTTCTTAAAAACAAATTCTGATCCAAAAGGAAACTTGAGATGGGGATTCTTATATTTATTTAATATTTTATTTTTTTTAATAGATTTTAAAAATTGTTTTTTATTTTTTGTTTTTAAATAATCATTTTTTATTTTTAAATTTTTTTCTTCTATGTTGTTTCCTATATCTATAATTGTAACTTTTTTATTAAGCTTTAAAAGCTTATTAACCGCTGTTGCTGCAGTTGGGCCAGAACCAATTATAATATTATCATAAATCATATTTTTATATTAAGAGTATAAATTTTAATATAAAGGGTTTAAATTTTTATAATAAAAATTTACAATAAAGAAAATGATTATTTCTATTATCATACCTACATTAAATGAAGAGGGAAATATAATTAAATTATATGAAACTTTAAGAAAAAAATTAAATATTAGTAATTATGAGGTGATTTATATAGATGATAACTCAAATGATAAAACTCAGTCGAAAATTTTATCACTAAATAAAAAAAGGAAAAATGTAAAATTTAAGTTCAGAAAAGAAAGAAATCTTTCTACTGCATTTTTGGATGGTGTAAAAATTTCAAGGGGAAAATATATCGTTTTAATGGATGCAGATTTACAACACCACCCAGAAGATATAAACAAACTATTTAAAGAAATAAAAAAAAATGACTTAGATTTTGTTATTGGGAGTAGATTTTTAAAGAACTCTTCAAATTATTCGAAATCACTAAAAAGTGTTGTAAGATTATTTCTAAGCAAATTATTTATTGCAATAATAAACTACCTTTTTAAACTTAATTTGACTGATCCATTGGCTGGTTTTTTTATTTGTAAAAGAAAATCTTTAAAAAATAATAACCTTTTATATAAAAAGGGTTTTAAGATATTATTAGATTATTTAATTGTAAATAGAAAAAAAATCAAATTAAAAGAAGTTCCAATTAAAGTTAACAAAAGACATCAAGGTAACAGCAAATTAAATATAAAAATTTTTTTGTTATTTGTAAGACAGTGTTTTTTCCATCTTTTAAAATGAAAATAATTAATAAGATTTCATATAGGTCAATTGAGCTTATCGACAAATATATTCATAAAAAAAAAAATAATTTTTTTTTTGAAAAAAAACTTAAGCAAACCAAAAAAAATAATGAAGGTTGGGGCCCTTAAG
>OCVP010001378.1_pt1 | contig 10172 bp, 10 predicted proteins | sample 1539171 | NCBI WGS metagenome assembly OCVP01 (sample SAMEA51879418, study PRJEB22527) | metagenome
TATTTTTAAATTTCTTTAAATTTTAAAAAAAGAATTTGAAATCATATTTAAAAATTTCTAATATTTTAAATCCACCAATTTTTTTGTTTTTGATGAAAGTTTAATAGCTTCAATAACCTCAATAGTGTCTTTAGCAATTGAGGCAGTGATTATTGGTTTTTCTTTTTTTTTAATCACATTACAAAAATGTTCAATTTGATTTGCTAAAGGATCAGAAAATTTATAAGGATAATTTGTACTAGAAATTGGAGTGACCCAATGCCCATTTTTGGAATGTTGCCATAATTTCAAGTTTGGCAAAGACATGGAAGCTTTTGTTCCACCAATTAAATAACTTGATTCTTCTGTTGATGGATAAATCTCATTTTCTCTAGCTGTTAATTCCCAACTCCATGGTGAAACAACACTGTCAGATGAAAGAAAAGTAGCTATGATCCCACTTTTAAATTCTAAAACAGCTCCAGATACATCTTCATTTTTAAACCCTCTTAGTGAGTTTTGTGAAATTGAAAAAACCTTTATTATTCGTCCAAATAAAAAATTCATTAAGTCTAAATCATGAATTAGATTTACCAGAACAGGTCCAGCTCCATCCTTTTTTTTCCAAACAGCTTGTTTAAAGTAATTGTCAGGTTTATACATTTGGCAATTTATATTTATAGTCCTAACTTTTCCAAGTATATTGTTATCTATTAACTCTTTAGCTTTTTGCATTAATGGATTATGCCTTCTATGATGTCCAACTAAAATCTCAACTTTCATCTTTTTTGCTACAGATATTAATTTCTCAGTGTCTTTGGAATTTGTTGTAATTGGTTTTTCTATCAAAACTGTACATTTATGTTTAATAACTTCAAGACTATCCCTAAAATGTGATGCATTTGGAGTAGCAACAATAACACCATCAATTTTTTCAAATTTAAACATATCTCTAATTGAGGTATAAAAATTTGAATTAATTTTTTTTATGAATGAATTTTCTTTTAAATCAACTACTGCTGATAATACCGCACCTTTAGTTTTTTTTATCGCATCAATATGTTTCAGCCCCATGTCTCCAACGCCAACAACAGCTAATTTAATTTTTTTATAATTCATAAGTTTATGTTATAATTATTTCATATTTCATCAAATTTATAATTTTGAATGTATAGTTGTTTATAAAATAAACAGATCTACAAAATCAATCCGTTTTCTAATATAAGATTCATAAAATTTTAAGTGTTATACTTTTTTTGAAATTTATAATTTCTATTTTTTGTCACTAATATAATTATTAAGCCAAACGAAACAAAAGCTAATTAAAGTTTCTCTAAAAGATTTCACTCAAAATTTGATCATTTTTGTAAATCTTTAATTGATAATATAGGAGATTTTTCAATAGGAAAAAAAATTTATTAATCATAAATTAGCCATATTCATTTCAAAATTTTGTCATAATTACGGATTATTAAAATAATATTCATAAATCCTCCCAAAATTAGCATTAGTTTTTTAAAAACTAATGCTTATGAATTTTAATTAAAATCATTTATCGTAGTTTCAATAAAACCATGTTCAGTTTTTACATAATAATTTTTATTATTCTCCTTCAATATATCATTTTCGTAAGCTATTATAAATCCCATGTTTTTTTTGTATTTTGGAGAAAAAATAATCGAGGTAATATCACCAATCTCTTTTTTTTCATGATAACATTTAAGCTTGCTTTTAATTTTTAAATCATTGTCCCCAAAGAAAACACGATATATATTTCTTTTTTGTTTATTTTTTACATAATTAGTTAAAGCTACTTTACCTATGAAATCATAAGACATGTCTATTGAACAATATTTTCCTAAAGAACAATCATATGGAGTATCTTTTGAAGTCATATCATTCCCATAACTTAATAAAGAGTTTTCAACTCTTTCAATCATATTTGGACATCCAACTTTTATATTAAATGGTTTACCTTCCTTGATTAAAAAGTCCCAAAATTCACAAGCAATTTTCGCATTATCAAAAAGAAATTCAAATCCTCCTTGCTTGCTGTAACCTGTTTTAGAAACTAGAACTTGAGTATTCTTAAAATCAAAGAAATCAAAACTAAAAAAAGGTAAAGAAATGATTTTTTTATCAATTAACTCTTCAGTTAATTTTCTAGACTTGGGACCTTGTAAAGCTATTGTATATATATGTCTATTTTTTATTTCAACATTATGATTTGTATTAACTAATAAACCACTAAACCACATGAACATATCAGAATCAGAAATTGATACCCAAATAGTTTCCTCATCTATGGAATATACTAAAGTATCATTTAACAAACCTCCATCAAAGTCAGTCATAGGTGTGTAATAACATTTAAATTTGTCAATTGTTTCAAAATTTCGACAAGATACATAACGAAGAAAATTTAATGCGTCAGGTCCTTTAATCTCTATAATTTTTTGACAAGATACATCCCACATTTGAACATGATTGATAAGATGATAATAATCTTCTTCATAACTATTAAATATTGTAGGCAAAAGTGTCTTGTTATATATTGTATATGATGATACTCCAGCAAGAGCATTCCTTGATGTAAATGGTGTAGAGTCAATTCTATTGGATTGAGTTAATTTGTAATCCATATACAGAAAATATAAAAGGAATAAGATTTGATCAACAACAATTTCGAAAAAAAATTAAAAAGTAAAGAGTTTGTATTTACAGATGAAACATCACCTCCTGATTGAACAGTTAGATCTGAAATAACTGATAGAGTTCTATGTCTCAAGGATCTAGCAGATGCAATAAATGTAACAGATGGTGCAAGTGCAAAATCACACCTTTCTTCACTTGTGGTTTCATCTATAATAAAAGATATTGAAATTGAGCCAATTCTTCAATTAACAACACGAGATAGAAACCGAATAGCTATTCAATCAGATTTACTTGGAGCCTGGACATTAAATATACAAAATATTTTATGTATTTATGGAGATCAAGTAGAAACAGGTGATCAACCAGAAACAAAAGAAGTTCGTGACCTAGATACTTTAGGAGTTATAAATACTGCAAATTATTTCAAAAAAGAAAAAAAATTTCCATCTGGTAGATCTATAAAATCAGCACCTGAGTTTTTTATAGGTGGTGCAGATACTCCATTTGAAATAGATGACAAATTTGATTGTGCAAATTTAATTAAAAAAATTGAACAAGGAGTTAATTTTTTTCAAACTCAGTATGCTTTTGATGCTCAAATTCTAAAAAAATATATGGATAGATTGAAAAAATTTAATATTACTAAAAAGGCCTATTACCTTGTTGGTTTAGGGGTCATCAAGTCTGCTAAAAGTGCTAAATGGATGAATAAAAATCTTTTTGGTATTAACATTCCAGATTCAATAATTCAAAGATTAGAAGATTCTACAAATGAAAGCAAAGAAGGAATTAAGATTTGTATAGAATTAATAGAAAAATATCAAGAAATTGAAGGTGTTCATGGAATTCATTTGATGGGTTATCATCAAGAAGAACAAATTGCGGAAGTAATATCACATTTTAAAAAATAGAGGTTTTTATGACTGATTTACAAAAAATAAGAGAACTTCAAGGTAAAGTTATGAAAGACATAGCTGCAGGAGCTCTTATACCAATAATGATGATCGGAGATGAGTTAAATCTATTTGAAAAATTATATAAACTTGGCCCAATATCCTCTAAAGATTTTTCAAAAAAAATTGAAATGGATCATAGGTATATTAGAGAATGGTTATTAGCTATAAGTGCCTCTAATTATATCAACTACAATTCGAAAGAACAAAAATTTTATATGACTGAAGAACAATTTTCAGTTCTAGCTGATGAGGAAAGTTCATCTTTGATGATTGGTGGTTTTGAAAATTTAGTAGGAGCTGTTCATAATTATAAAATTATAAAAGAAAATTTTAAAAATGGACAAGGAACTGAATGGGGATCACTTCACCCATGTTGCTTATCTGGATCTGCTCGTTTTTTCAAACCAGCCTATTCTATTTTTTTAATTAAAAAATGGCTTCCAAGTATTGATAATGCAGTTGAAACTCTAAGTAATGGTGGAAGCTTCGCTGATGTAGGATGTGGTTACGGACACTCAACTGAAATAATTGCAAAAGAATTTCCAAAAGCAAAGGTCGTAGGTATAGACCCACACGAACCATCAATTCAAGAAGCAAAAACAAATTCTGCCTCTAAAGGACTAAATAATCTAACATATCAAGTTGCTTCAGGAGAAGATTATCAAGGTAAGTTTGATATCATTTCTTTTTTTGATTGTCTTCATGATATGGGTGACCCAGTTAGCGCAATAGAATATGCAAAATCAAAACTAAATACTAATGGAACTTTAATGCTTGTAGAGCCCTATGCGGATGATGAAGTTTCAAATAATTTCAATTTAGTAGGTCAGATGTATTATTCATTTTCAACTATTGCCTGTGTTCCTGCATCAAAATCGCAAAAAGTTGGTTTAGCATTAGGAGCTCAAGCAGGTGCAAAAAAACTTTCTAAAATTTTAAAAGAAGGTGGCTTTAACCATATAACAGTAACTTATAAAACAGCAACGAATATGGTTATTCAAGCAAAAGTTTAATAATATCATCACATATGTTAAGAAAAGAAAAAGTTAATTTTATTTCGGAAGAACTTAATAAATTATACCCTAAAACGCCTACTCCTCTTACACACCAAAATAAGTTTGAATTATTGATAGCAGTTCTATTAAGTGCACAATGTACTGATGAAAGGGTTAATAAAATCAGTCCAATTTTATTTAAAGTTGCCAATAATCCTTTTGAAATGGAAAAAATATCTAAAGAGAAAATCTACAGTATCATTAAACCTTGCGGTTTAGGGCCACAAAAATCAAAAGCTATTTCAGAATTGTCTAAAATTTTAGTTAAAGAGTTTAATGGTAATGTCCCAAGAACTTTTAAAGAATTAGAAAAATTGCCTGGTGTAGGTCATAAGACTGCCAGTGTTGTAATGTCTCAAGGATTTGGATTTCCTGCGTTTCCAGTAGACACCCATATTCACAGATTAGCTCAAAGATGGGGTTTAACTAATGGTCGTAGTGTTAATCAAACAGAAAAAGATTTGAAAAAGTTGTTCCCTAAAGAGAGCTGGAATAAATTACATCTTCAAATTATTTTTTATGGAAGAGAGTATTGTACTGCCAGAGGATGTCTGGGCGTTAAATGTAATATATGCAGGACATTGTATCCAAAAAGGATTAAACCCATAAAAACAAAGAAATAAATTTCTAAAAAGTTAATGCATAGTTTTTGTAAACTAGACTTATTTCTTTCATAATTTCATCATTTAAATCAACATCCAAACCTTTTATTACAACATCTAATTGTTCATCAGTTGTTGCACCAAATATAACAGATCCCATAAATGGTCTTTTTGTACAAAAAGCCAAAGCTAAATGTACTGGATGAATATTAAATTTTTTTGAAATTTTCATATATTCTTGAACAGCTTTCATGGCATTTTTATTTACCCTATCACCAATTGTTGACACTCTTGTTATTCTTGAATCAGTTGGCATTTCGTTATTAAGATACTTTCCAGTTAACAGACCTCCAGCTAATGGAGAATAAGCCAACAAAGATATATTTTCATAATAAGACATTTCGTTCATATCTGTGTCGTATAACCTACATAAGAGACTATATTCATTTTGAATAGAAGCGACTGGAAAATTTTCAAATTTTTTTACTGCATCAACATATTTAGTAACACCCCAACATGTTTCATTTGAAAGTCCAAAAGCTCTAATCTTACCCTCTGATTTAAAATCATAAAGTGTTTCTACTATCTCCAAGATATCATTTTCAACTTCGTTTTTATTACCATCAGACGGATTATAATCCCAATTTTTACGAAAGTGATAAGAGCCTCGATTAGGCCAATGAAGTTGATAGAGATCGATATAATCGGTCTGAAGTCTTTTTAAACTAGTCTCTAATGCAATTTTTAAACTTTTCCTATTTATTGGACCTCCATCTCTAATGAATGTATCTCCATTTCCAATAATTTTAGTGGCTAATATTAACTTGTTTCTCAAAGTTGGATTCTTTTTAATCCAAGTCCCAATAATTTTTTCAGTTTTACCAGCAGTCTCTATAAGGCGTGGACAGGTTGAATACATTTCTGCTGTATCAAAAAAATTTATTCCTGAATCAAAGGCTTTATCCATTTGCAAATGGGCGTCCATCTCACTAGTTTGCTCTCCATATGTCATTGTTCCTAAGCAATAGTTTGAAACTTTTAAATCACTTTTACCTAAAAAATTATATTTCATGTTTTACTCTTATTAAAATTATTACTATTTCTTATAAAATTTTTTCTTTAATACTCTGTATAGATAAATACATAGAACCCCTATGATCAGATACAAATATTTCAAATATTCTTCCATATCAATTAATTCAAATTAATTTTTTCATTGAAATTTTTAACGACTTTTTCTCTCCAAAAAGTATATAAACCTGAAGATACAACAATAAAAACACCAAGTAAAATAAAGATATCTAATCTTTCAGAAAACACAAAAACTCCAATAATCGCGGAAAATACTAATTGAAGATATGAGTATGGTTGTATCAAAGATGCTTCAACTAATTCTAATATTTTAACCATTAAAAAGTGAGATATTGCACTTAAAGTACACATAATAAAAACTAAGACATAGAACTCTTTTGAAATAATATCTCCAAAAAAAGCAATCATAAATAGCATAGTTATACTTCCACCAAGACCTGTCCAAAAAAAACTTGTTATGGCGCTATCTTGCCTTGATGCATACTTAGTTAATATCAAATATAATGCAAACATTGATGCGCCAATAAACGCAAAAATTGAACCTGTTGAAAAAATGGTAAAACCAGGTCTTAATATAATAAGTACACCAATGAAACCAAATGCTATTGCACTCCAACGTCTCCAGCCAAACCTTTCTCCTAAAAAAGGTACTGAGAGGCCAGCAACTATAAGAGGATAACATGCTATTACTGCATGCGTTTCGACAAGACCAATTAATGCAAAAGTATAAACAACAATACAATTGTTAAGTGACAAAATTAATCCACGGGCAAATTGTAAAAATGGTTGTTTTGTATAAGCAATTTCGTGAAATCTTTTTTTTGAAAAAATCCAATATGAAAATATAAAAACTAAAATGAACCAATACCTAAAGGCAACCAAAGAAATTACGTTATTATTTTCTGCTAAATATTTTGACACCCCATCCATGCAAGAAAACAAAAAAGTAGTCAATATCATAAGTGATATTCCAGTATTGGTATAATTTTTCATTTTATTCTTATAACAGTTAAGTAAAATTATGATATGTAATTAATCAATGTGACTTTAAAAAATTAAAGATTTTAATAATAAAGCTAAGTTAAAGTTGATATCAATTGATAAGCACCTATTTCTGCTTCATTAAAAATACTTTTTGCATCATCCATTAAAAATACTGCATCATTTCCATTAGTGAATTCCAAATATAAACAATTAGAAAACTTTTTGTCCTTACCTCTCAAGCTTTCTTCTTTAGATATTTGAAAATCTTTAATCTCTTTAGATTCCCAAATTTCGGAATATACTTGATTAATATTTTTAATGTTTTTTTGAAAATTAATTAAATTTTCAACTTCAATTTTATCTCTTATAGAAATGATTAAACAAAATGCTCCCCTTATACTCCCTTTAAGAATTGTTTTCTTAAAAACAGTTCTAGACATGTCTTGAAAAACAAATTCCATAACAAACTTTGTCTTTTTTGTAGGTTTATTTAATTTCTTTAAATACTCCTCAGAAAAAAAAGTTTTGTATGTTTTAGCCTCATAACTTGTAAAATAATTATAATTAGATTTTAAACCTTGAAATCTTCTTGCAACATTGATATTTGAAACACTTAATCTTTCAAAAAGGTGCTCATTATTATACCAATCTTCATAATCATGCAAAAACTTTTGATTAGCATTATTCCAAATACCTAACAACCCAGACATAACATAAAAATATATGAAATTTGAAACTAATAAAATAAAAAATATAGCTATTATTGCACATGTGGATCATGGCAAAACAACTTTAGTTGATAAAATGCTTCAACAATCTGGTACCTTTAAAGAACATGAGGAACTAAAAGAAAGAGTTTTAGATTCTAATGATCTTGAAAAAGAAAGAGGCATTACAATTTTATCTAAAAATACAGGTATAATCTGGAATGAATTTAGAATAAATATTATCGACACACCTGGTCATGCAGACTTTGGAGGAGAGGTTGAAAGAATTCTCTCAATGGCAGACTCTGTCCTTTTACTTGTTGATGCTGTGGAAGGCCCAATGCCACAAACGACATTTGTTTTAAAAAAGGCTCTTGAAAGCTCCTTAAAACCAATAGTAGTCATAAATAAAATAGATAGAGATGGTGCTAGGCCTGATTGGGTATTAGATAAAACATTTGATTTGTTTGTAGAGTTAAATGCAGATGAGAATCAATTAGACTTTCCAATAATTTATGCTTCAGCTTTGAATGGTTGGGCAACGAAAGAACATAACAAAAAAACAGATAACTTAAATGATCTATTCTCAATGATAATTGATAATGTAGAATCTCCAGATGATAAATCAAATGAACCTCTACAAATGCAAATAACTGCATTAGATTATTCAAATTTTTTGGGCATTATTGGTATAGGAAAAGTAAAAAAAGGTTTAATTAAAAAAAATCAAACAGTCAGCATAATTGGTAAGGACGGAAAGGTAAAACAGGACAAAGTCTCTAAAATAATGATTTTTCAGGGCTTACATCAAAAAGAAGTAGATGAGGCTTTTTGTGGGGATATAGTGGCATTAAGTGGTTTGGATGATTTAAAAATATCAGATACCATTTGCGATCCAGAACATTTGGAAAAAATGCCTAATTTAAAAATTGATGAACCAACTCTTTCAATGATATTTCAAGTAAATGATAGCCCATTCGCAGGTAATGATGGAAAGTTTGTAACAAGCAGAGTAATCAAAGATAGATTAGATAAAGAAATAAAGACTAATGTAGCCTTAAAAGTAGAAAGTACAGAAAGCGCAGATAAGTTTAAAGTTTCAGGAAGAGGAGAATTGCATTTATCTATTTTAATTGAAAACATGAGAAGAGAAGGTTTTGAAATTGGCGTGTCTTCACCTGATGTAATTTATAAAACTATTAATGGGCAAAAATGTGAGCCTTTTGAAGACTTAATTTTGGATATTGAAGAACAATACCAGGGTGTTGTTATAGAAAAGCTTGGTGAACGAAAAGCTCAACTTATAAACTTAACTCCTTTTGAAAATAATAAGCTAAGATTAAATTATGAAATTCCAACTCGTGGATTAATTGGTTTTAGGTCAGAATTTTTAACCCTCACTTCTGGAACTGGAATAATTAATCATACTTTTAAAGAATATAAACCTTGTGTCATGAATATTAATAGAAACAGAAAAAATGGAGCCCTTGTTTCTATGAGTCAGGGGAAAGCTGTACCATACGCTTTATTCAACTTACAAGAACGGGGGAAATTAATTATACCTAGTAACATTGAAGTATATGAAGGGATGATAATTGGTTTTAATTCAAGAGAAAATGATCTAACTGTTAACCCACTAAAAACAAAACAATTAACTAATTTTCGTTCAAGTGGAGCTGATGAAGCAATAGTTTTAACACCAGAAACTAAGATTACATTAGAAAAGGCAATTGAGATGATCAATGAAGATGAATTAATTGAGGTTACACCAAAAGAAATAAGACTTAGAAAAAGATATTTAAAAGAACACGAAAGAAAAAAAGATCAAAGATCAAAAAATTAGATTAATTTTTTTTTGATACAAATAAGTCTCTAATTGTTGCAAAAAACAAAAACCAAGATAAACGCAATTTACCCAATATTGACTTATTTTTTTTCAATGAATTGTATTGATCTATGCCACAAGATGTTTTTACAAAATTATCAACTGATAGTTTTTTCATTATCATTCGATTTTCTTGAATTGAAATAGATAATGTTTCTAAAAAACTTTTTTATCTTATTATAATTGAAATAGCTAATGCAAGCTAACAAAGCCAATAAAAAGGATGACAAAAAACTAGTCGAACTTATACACATAAT
>OCVP010001381.1_pt1 | contig 10163 bp, 10 predicted proteins | sample 1539171 | NCBI WGS metagenome assembly OCVP01 (sample SAMEA51879418, study PRJEB22527) | metagenome
CAAGAAAATTTGACACCATCAATTTCATTTAACCTAGCATCATCGAATAGAACTCTCACTCTTTGAATTGCACTATCAATATCAATTGATTGAATATCAATTTTATCTTTGACAATTTCAAATTGAGGTAGAGATAAATGAATCTTACTTAATGAAGACTCTGAAAATGACATTCGATTCAATACCATAGTAGCACCTACCATAGAGTCTCTTCCTAAGTGACATTCTCGAAGAATAACACCACCGTTACCTTCTCCACCAAGTTCAGAGCCCATCTCAATCATCTTATTTACAACATACGTTAATCTCTCCAACAGCAGATCGAACAACCGTACAATCATTCAATTCTGCAAGTTTTTCAATCGCCAATGATGTAGATAGATTGACAACAAATTTTTCTTTTCTATTTGTATCTTTTAGATATCCGTCCGCAGCTACAACAAGCGTGTATTCCTCACCAAGAGGCTCACCCAACTCATTTACAACTGCAAGACGGTCTGCATCTGGGTCAATCGCAAAACCTGCATCTGCTCCATGCTTCACCACCATTTCACCAAGCAATTTGAGATTCTCAGGCAACGGTTCTGTCCCCCTAGCAAACTCTCCATTTGGTTCACAAAACAATTCAATTACATCACAACCAAGCGAATCTAAAAGAACAGGCAAAGCGTTTGAACCAGCTCCATTTACGGCATCAATTACTACCTTGAATTTTCTCTTTTGTATTCTGTTTAAATCAATACAGCTAATACTTACACATGAAATAATATGTTTTTGGATGGCATTTTGCTCTGGCCAGACTAGCCCAGAGTCTGGTGCATCATCAATATGGATATTTTGATCAACGAGACTAAAAAGATTTTCACAGTCTTCTGGATGAAAAAATGTACTGTCTGATCTTAAAAATTTTAATCCATTCCACTCGATTGGGTTATGGCTTGCTGTAACAACAAAACCACCAACTGCCTCGGTATTATGAACCATAAACTGGACAGTAGGAGTTGGAACTATACCACAGTCAATTACCGTTCTACCTAATCGCACGAGTTCATCCATCATAACATTCTGAATCATCTCTCCAGAGGGTCGACTATCTCTTCCACACATTATAACTCCATCATCTAGAAAAGAGTGCAGAGCTTTAGCATATTTTTTTGAGACAGGAGGATTTAAATGCGAACCAGTAAGCCCCCTTACGCCTGATATACTACGAATTAACATTTTTTACGTTCTCTATTTTGTTTATCAATTAAATTCTCAAGAAGGAGTAAATGTTCCAAAAAGAAAAGCCCCGGATTTCCAGGGCTTGTCTTACTCCTTAGCAGGAAACTATTTTCGGCGTCTTCGGCGTCGCTGTTGATTTGCTCTTGGATTATTGCGCAATGCTTCAATCCTAGCAAGTCGCTTAACCCGCCTAACAGTCTTTTTCTTTGCCTCACGTTTCGCATCGCTTGGCTTTTCATAGAAAGATCGGTTTCTAATTTCCCTTAGAACACCAGCCCTCTCCCACATCTTCTTAAATCGACGAAGGGCTCTTTCAAAAGACTCTTTTTCTTTTACCTGAACTTCAACCACTTAAATCACCTCCAAAGTGTAGTTTGTGGTCATTTTAAAATTACTTTACTTCTTAAAAGCCGGCGATTTTACTCTTTTGACGACTGAGTTCCAAGTACTAAACCATTGACGCAAATTCATCAATGGATAGTGTTTCTGGACGTCTGCGAAAGTCAATATCTTCCTGTATGTGTTTTGGAATATCCCAGCCCTTGAGAGTATTTCGTAGCATCTTTCTCCTTTGAGAAAATGCTGCGCTAACTATTTTATTAAATTTCAAATATTTATCATCATTTATCGATGGTGATGCTTTTTTTGTAAAACGCACAATTGCAGAATCAACTTTTGGCTTTGGGATAAACACATCAGGCTTAATAGTAAAACACTGATCAATATCAAGATAAGCTCCAACAACAACAGTAAGCCTTCCATATGCTTTAGTATTAACACTTGCGGTGAGTCTGTCAGCTACTTCTTTCTGCATCATAATGAAAGCATCTTCCCAATAGTCTAACTGTTCTATTAACCAGAAAACTATTGGAGATGTTATATTGTATGGGATGTTTCCAATAACTCTGACTGGACTTTCAATGGGCATTCTCTCAATATCTTCAAGAAGTATGTCACCTTGTAAAATATCAATACCCTTTAAAATTTCCTTTCTTTTTAACTTATCCACAAGCATTGGGTCAATCTCGATGGCAACCATGCTATCGACAAGGGGATATATCTTTTCCGTAAGAGCTCCCTCACCAGGCCCAATTTCTAAAAACCGATCTTCTGATTCTGGATCAATTGTCCTCGCTATTTTATCAAGTAGGTTTGAATCTGTCAAAAAGTTTTGGCCCCATTTTTTTCTAAAGGGATGACTATGTTTATGTGTGCTCATAGATCACTCAATTGGAAGATTTCTGTTGCATTGTTTGAAGTAATCTCCGTTATTTTTTCAATTGGAATAGAATGAATTTCGGCTAATTTTTTAGCAACTAGACTTACCCTGCTTGGCTCATTAGTTTTACCTCTATAGGGATCAGGACTAAGATAAGGACAATCTGTTTCAACCAACAATCTGTCTAGAGGTATTTTCTTTGCAACATTTGGTAAGTGGCTATTTTTGAAAGTAAGGTTCCCAGAAAAAGATATGTAATATCCTTGATCTAGAAATTTTTGTGCTGTCTCCAGATTACTTGAGAAACAATGAGCTACGCCATTCACATCTGGGAATTCCCTTAGCACTGATACGAGGTCATTATCAGCATCACGATTATGGAAAATAACAGGTTTTTTAATATCCAATGCTATTTGCATTTGAGATCTGAAAACTTTTTTTTGAATCTCCGGACTAGAATGGTTTCGATAATAATCAAGTCCCATTTCTCCTACCGCTACCATCTCATCATGCTCCATCAGTTGGTGTATCTTGTCAACAAAATCACTAGGAGCATCTTTTGCATCATGTGGATGTATCCCCGCGGATGCATAAACATTTTCATGAGTCTTACTTATTTCTAAACATTCGTAAGAGTCACTAATGTTTGTAGCAACACATATAAATCGGCCAACGCCTTGTTCTTTGGCTCTTTCTAATACTCCAGAGAGATCATCTTTTAGTTGATCATAGAATAGGTGGCAATGAGTATCCGTTAGCATTTAATTATTCTTTATTTTATCCTTGGAAAAAGTGGCTCATGACTTTTTATCCTAGTACCCGCTTTAAGCGTTCCCCAAGAAAAGTTACTCTCTTTTACATTAAGCGCATCTAGTAATGTTTTGGTTCGATTAGGCATTATAGGAGATAATAATACAGCGCCTAATCTCAATGCTTCTCCTGCGGTATATAAAATCCTCCCAGCTCCATCCTTGTCTTCTTTTACCATCTTCCAGGGTGCGTTCTCTTCCATGTATTTATTAACCCCGCGAATGAATTGCATTATTTCTTCAATAGCATCATTCAATCGCATATCATCTACATATTGATGGACTGTTTTAGATAGAGCTTCCCCTTTTTTCTTAATGCTTAGGTCAAGATCACTTAAATCTCCAGGTTCAGGTATCACACCATCATAATTTTTCTTTATCAGCGTTGTTACTCTGCTTAGGAGATTACCAAAGTCATTTGCAAGGTCACTATTATACCGCTGGATGAAGGATTCTATGGTAAAACTAGAATCATGCCCCAAAACCATCTCTCTCATCAAATAATATCTTACAGGATCAACCCCATAATCCTTAATGAGATCCATCGGATTAATTACGTTCCCAAGCGATTTACTCATTTTTGATTCCCCAGTAAGCCACCAGCCATGTGCAAAGATGGATAATGGCAATGAGACCCCAGCAGAGAAGAGCATCGTAGGCCAATAGACTGCATGTGTTGTTAGTATGTCTTTACCTATTAAATGATAAGATGCGGGCCACCATTTTTTGAAGTTTTCACTTGATTGATTAAAACCAACGGCGGTAACGTAATTAATAAGCGCGTCAAACCAAACATAGGTTACATATTGCTTATCAAAAGGTAGCTCAATACCCCATTCCAACCTTGATTTAGGCCTTGATATGCATAGATCATTTAACGGCTTTCGAAGAAACCCTAAGATTTCATTTTTCCTATGTTCTGGTTGGATAAATTTTGGATTTGATTGAATGTGATCTATTAATTGATCTTGATATTTACTCATCTTAAAGAAATAATTTTTTTCCTTTAATTTTTTTATGCCTCTGAATTCTCCCGATTCTGCTTCTTTTTCTGTGATAAATCTTTCCTCAGATACAGAATATAGCCCCTCATATTCTGCTTCATAAATATCTCCATTATCCATAACTCTTTGTAAAATATACTGTACAATTCTTTTATGCCTGTCTTCAGTGGTACGGATGAAATCATCGTTCGAAATATGTAGCTTTTGCCAAAGCTTAATAAACCTTGGGGCCATTGCATCACAGTGTTTTTGAGGATCAATATCCTTCTGCTCAGCTGCTTCTTGAACTTTTTGCCCGTGTTCATCTAAGCCGGTTAGAAAAAATGTATCATAACCTGAATCACGATGAAAACGAGCTAATACATCCGCAAGGATTGTTGTGTAGGCATGCCCAATGTGCGGTTTGTCATTAACATAATAGATGGGTGTAGTTATGTAAAAGTTTTTTTTCATTGTTTTAAATTTTTTTGGGTTTCTAGTAATAGGTTTGTCAACACCAGGGGCATATAAAGATTCATAGAGATTGCTCTTACTACATCTTCCAAGTCAGAGACTATGGACAAAAGATCTGCAAATGGATAAGAATTTAAGAACCTCTTCATTCCATGTAACAAGCTCGTATCATGAAGAGGATCATTAAGGTTGTTTTTCAATCTGTTTACACTTTGATACCAGATCCTGAGTAACATAAAATGATATTCAAATTCATCCTTTTTTTGCTTCGACAATTTTGAATAACCTTCTATAAACTTACGCCATTTTTCAGGATTATCTCTTGTTGTAGTATCTACTAAATTTTTGATTAAGTCTTTTAGCTCAACTTTAGACTGAGAAATAAAAAATTGTGCATTGTGTAGGTTCCCTCTACTCAAACCAACTAAAAAGGGGATATCTTGCTCTTGGACCAATTTTGATTGAAGCCACGATGTAATATGAGAATCCTCTAAACGAGGAAACCCTATACGCTGGCAACGAGAAATGATGGTGGGCAATAGTAATTCAATATGGTCCGTAACTAAAATTATAGTTGTATTTAAAGGTGGTTCCTCTAATAGTTTTAGAAATGCATTTGCAGATTCCCCTCGACCTGCTGATAGAAGGTGTGCATCAAATACTAGTACAACTTTTCTTCCTTTAGAGTCTCCCTTTAAGTACAAATTTTTTCTTAATTCTCGTATAGATTGAATTAATATCCTGTTTGCCATTGGAATTCTAATCTTGTGATATAGATTCAGAGATTTCTCATGGATTTGTTGCGTTATTAAATCTAATGACTTTTTATCAATCCCCTGGTACGGATCTTCGTCATTTTTTTTGGGAACAGGCATTGGGAAAATTAGTTTGATATTTTCGTGCTGAAGCCTAGCAGCTCTCGTACAGGATGGACAGTCGCCACAAATATTTCCTTCTAAAATCTCACAATTCAATATTTGTGAAAATTTTATTGCAGCAGCTTCTTTACCGCAGCCAGGCGGGCCGTAAAGAAGATAGGCGCTCCCCACCCTATTCGAAGTTGAAATTTTTCTAATTCTTTCCGTAAAGAAGATAGGCGCTCCCTACCCTATTCGAAGTTGAAATTTTTCTAATTCTTTCCCAGATATCTTGTTGGAAATCTGAGACATTAAAAGTCTCTATTTTTTGATCAACCATTTCTCAGGATCTAACTTTTGTCCCTTCCCCCAAATTTCAAAGTGTAGCTTAGAACCATTTATAGAGCCTGAATCACCCATGTATGCAATTATATCTCCATTTCGTACTTGACCATCTACGACAGTTTGAATATTTGTAACATGGCTGTAAACAGTGTAGAAACCACCACCATGGTCAACAATTATTGTCGTGCCATATCCGCGAATGTAGGTTATGGTTGTTACAACTCCACCTAAAACCGTTCTTATTGGTGAACCTGGTTGCCCTTTTATATCAATGCCGGGATTTTCAGTTGTAGTTTTTAATTTTGAATTCCATTGTCTACCAAACTTGGCAATAATTCTACCCTCTGCTGGCCAAGGTAGCTGCCCTTTAAGCGCCTTGAAACTCTTTGTTTTAAGTGCCTCTTGCTGTTTCCTTATTCGAAGTTCTCTTTCAAAACGGGCTTTGTCTTCTAAAACCTTTTTAATTATACTTTCAAGTTGGATAATCCCGGCTTCCTTCTCCTCAATATAGTTTGAAAGAGCTTTCTTATCATTGCGGATTCGGTTCAGTTCTTTTTCTCTATCAATCCGCATATCTCTATATGAACTTATTTGCTGTTGTTTATCTCTTACTAGTTTCAAATTATTTCTAAGCACAGCCTCTAATTCTAAAATAGCCTTTCAATCTGATTGGTTAACTTTTTCTCAATATCTGATATAATTTTTAAATATTGAGTACGGTAAATAGCTTGGCGCCAGGTTGTGGAAGAAAAAACTTTTTCTAAATCTGTAAGCCTACCCTTCCTGTATGAGTTGACAACTCTTTTTTTATACCTAGCTCTAAGTGATTCTAATTCATTTTCATTTTTAAGTATATCGCTCTTCAATTGAAGAATTCGTTTCCTGGTTTTTTCTTCTTCACTTTTTAGTGATCGAATCAGTTTGGCGGTAAGTGAAATTTCTTCGTCAAGCGAAGAGATTCGTGTTGATGCTGATCTTTCTCTTGATTCAGCTGTCTTGATTTTTAATCGTAACTGATTAATTTCTGTCTTAAGTGCGTTAATTGCATTATTCTGATATTTTAATTCCTCATCATAATCCCTCTCATCTGACTGAGCTATGATAGATTGACAGGAGAAGATTAGAAAAATGATTTGAATAATGAATTTCATAGCATCAAAAATACTCGCTATTTGTTTTTTTAAATAGAAGAGAATTTCTATTAAAAATTATAATTCCTCTATTTTAAATAACTGAAAATTTTGAAAGGAAAGTTGGAGTGATTTCTGCTTAATAAAGTAGATCCATAATTGTTCCCCCGGATTAGAGCTATCGCTTGTTAATATCTGCTCATGAGGCTTCCCCAATAAAGCCTCCACTTGGGGTAAGGTTTGACCAATTTTCAGCTTATCCGATCTCGCACGTGTTTGCTCTAATCTCGCAAATTCCATTCTATTATCGATTAGTACCCTTGATTTGTATTCATCATAAGACCTAAGCCTGTTTTTCAAATCAGTTAATAAGTCTTCATTCCTTTTCCCAATACCTCCAGCAAGTTCTCTTGCATATTCTAAGGAATGAATTGCTAATTGAATTTCTTCAAATTCATCAGCCTCTTTCGCAAGCTTTGCCATTTGGATACCCGCTTTATGTTGTAATGCCTTTACTTCATATATTATATCAGCATTCAAGCTTAGTGCTTCAGTGTATTTCTCCATTGCCTTCCCAATGAACCCAAACTCTTGATATTTTTTCCCTTCGCCTAAAACTACCCAGGATTTAAATCGTCTAATCTCCTTTTTACCTAGAACTGAAAATTCAGCAACATGCTTTACAAGGTTATATGCCCTAATATAATTTTGCTCTTTTAGAAGTTTTTCAGCTTCAATCATCCATAAAAGTGCTATTTGATCAACCCTGCCGGAAAGCATATCAAATGCCACTGAGTCATTTTTTACTCTTGATAATGCGTATTTATAAGTATCTAAAGCATTTTGTGTTTTCCCAGCTTTTTCAAAGACCAATCCCTTTTCCATTAGCTGATATGGAATCTTATACTCACAATCCTCAATATACCTTTGAGCGCGATGCCTATTTGCATGAGATGGATATTCAGCCATAAACTTATTAAAATTAGGCAAGGCCGCTATATAGTCTTTCCTGTAGTAATGTGCTTTTGCCTGATCTCCACTTGTTTTGTTGCCTCCATAGAATGCAGACAAGGTAAGATAGATACCATAGTTTGATAGATCAAATCGACTTATTGGAGTAATATCATTTGGGTCGTTTATCGTGTGTATCTTTGTATAGGAATAGCGAAAATCCAGTCCAACTGTAAAACGGTTGTTTTTACCAGGATCTATGATAAATCTTATTCCAACAGCTCCAGCAGCAGAGGTCCCTGAACCAGTGAGGTTTTGGTTCCATGTCTCATTATCAGAGGAGTAAAATAGAGCAGAGGCTAGGCCATAGGAATATCTAAAATTTAGATACCAATTATCAAACGGCTGATATTGTAAGTGAGTTGTTGCAAGATATTCGCTTACTTTTGGAGAAAAGTATGCGGAGTCACCCCATGTACTCTTAGCTGCTCCCCATTCATCATTAGGAACAAGAGCGGGTGAATAAAGAGTACTTGACCTATACGATATTCCATTCATCACGTTCATCCAACTAGTTCCAACAATGTAGTGTGGAATATTAATTAGCCCAAGATCTATTTCGATGGAAGATCCCCAAATATTTCTCACACCCTGGCTCAAAGGGGATACATCATTCTCATACCTTATCTTTTTTGGATCATCCTTAAAGGAATCGCTACTTAGATTCGATGAGCTCCCGGTAGACTTGCCATTTACACCAACACCATATCTTATCTCAATTGGTATTATGTTAACGGGGGATGCAAACTCCCTAGCAAAGAGCCACTTATTAATCAAATACCCATCTTCGTATTCAGATTGTGTGTCAAATTTCAGTAGCCCAAATAAAAAGGTTTTTGGTTCTTTTGCTTTTCCTTGTGCAGTTAAAAAGGTACACAATATGATTATTAAAGCAGGGTGTATATTTTTTAATATAGACATAGGCGAGTAAAATTCTATTATCCAAGTGTTTTTTACAAGAAGAGACTAAAAAAAAGTGGCTAAATTTCAGTGTCTTCTTTTTGGAACAATTTACTGTATTATATCATTAAAAATTGATGAAACTTATATCCCTTATATCAATTGTTATCTTTTCCACTGTGAATGCACAATCGTTCTCAGTCGCAAGAGTTCATTATGGAGGAGGAGGCGATTGGTATAGTGACCCAAGTAGTATACCAAACCTACTGACATATCTAGAAGAAAACACACCTGTGTCCACGGTAAATAAAGATACACATTTAAAGCTCACTGACAAGGAAATCAATCAGTATCCATATCTGTATATCACCGGTCATGGGAATATAAGGTTAACTGAGAATGAGGTAATATCACTTCGAAGTATCTTGATGAATAATGGGTTTTTGCATGCAGACGATAATTATGGCCTGGATGCTTCATTTAGGCGTGAATTAAAACGAGTATTCCCAAATAAAGAGCTGGTTCCCTTACCCAATGACCATCCTATTTTTCATAGTTATTATAGTTTCCCAAATGGCTTACCCAAGGTTCATGAACATGATGGGAAACCCCCTCAAGCATTGGCATTATTTGATGAGGGTAGAATGATAGTTTTATATACTTACGAGTCAGACCTCGGTGATGGATGGGAGGATGCTAGTGTTCATGAAGACCCCTGGCCAGTTCGTGAAGCAGCATTACAAATGGGAGTTAATATAATTTATTACTCATTGACACAGTAATGCGAATAGAGAAATATTTAAAAAGAGTTAGAATTTTCCTGATAAAGAGGAAGTTCTATAGGTTATTTCTATGGAGTATCATATTAATAAGCGCTTCTCTCTTTGTCATGATACAATTAGAGTCCATATTTTACTTTCATCCTAAAGTTAAATCTTTATTCCTTAGCAAGATAAGATATCCTACTACAAACTTGATGTAATTGCCTCATCACTTGGAAAGCGAGTCTTTCAAAAAAAAGATGATCTTATTTTAAATGCCTTCCAACTAGAAAATAGTACAGTAGATAATGAATCAACAGTTTTAGCAAACTCCTACATTGAAGAAATAAATCAGAGGTTAAAGTCTGTCAGTCTCAAAGATTATTTCAAGAAGGATAAAGTAAATCAGATAAAATCAACTCTACTTATTATCTGGACAGGCATTCTATG
>OCVP010001399.1_pt1 | contig 10071 bp, 9 predicted proteins | sample 1539171 | NCBI WGS metagenome assembly OCVP01 (sample SAMEA51879418, study PRJEB22527) | metagenome
GGATTTGAACCTGCGAAGCACTACGCACTGGGACCTAAACCCAGCCCCTTTGACCGCTCGGGTACCCCTGCTCCGGCCCTTGCGAATAATTACCCACCAAGAAGGCAGCGCATTAACGCCTCTTCCCCCCATAGGGTCATAACAGGGTCTATGCGCCCCCCAAACTGGCAAAAATGGCACGAATAGGGGTTCTAGGACTAGGTAACTGGGGAACCGCCCTGGCCCTGGTATGGTGCAAGGACGGACACAACGTGCTAGGCTGGACCGTGGAGCAAGAAGTATACGAGTCGGTAATGAGCTCGCAGGAGAACGAGAAGTACCTGCCTGGTTACAAAATTCCTGGGATGGACTGTACCATGGAAATCACCGATGTCACCGAATCTTGTGAGATTCTGGTACTGGCACTCCCCAGCTCCGTGATTCTGGAAGTAGTAGACTTGCTCATCCCGAGCCTCAGACCATCCCATCTCCTCGTCGACCTAGCCAAGGGCCTCGCCCCATCCTCCGAAGGAGGCTCTGGAATGATCTCTGATGCAATAGAGAGGAGGCTGTCTGACGCTGGAATGTCGAATCAGGTCGTTGTCATGACGGGGCCAACCATCGCGCCAGAAGTAGCCAGGGGAGTGATAACCAACGCCCTCGTAGCTTGCAATGACACGTTAGTGGCTAAGAGAGTTGCAGAGAGGCTTTCAACAGACTCTCTGATCCTGACCCCTGCAGGAGATCCTCTAGGAGCTGAACTATGGGGCGCCTACAAGAACTGCGTAGCCCTAGCATGCGGACTAGTTGACGGACTCAAAGAAACAATCGGTGGAGATAATCTGAAGGCTGCAATGGTACTTTCCGGATACAGCGAAGGGTTGGTACTTCTTGGTGAGATGGGGGCAGACCCCAAAACGGGTTTCGGACCGGCTGGAATTGGCGATCTTTACGTCACGGCAACAAGCCCGAGGAGCAGGAACAGGACCCTAGGGGAGATGCTAGGTTCAGGAATGAGTCTGGAGGAGGCCCTGGAAGAGATGCACATGGTTGCGGAGGGGGTTAGGGCGACCAGAATGTTCCTCGACAGATCCGAAAGGTTGGGTCATCAGACTCCATTCCTCAGTACACTGGGAAGTCTATTGGACGGCGAAATAGAAGTTGAGGACGCGGTAAGGAGAATGGCCGGGTCATACGAACCAAGATGAGTGAGGGCTTCATTTAATCACTGGATTTTCTTCATTAGACTGAGCGTGTTTAAGATCCATTCCTGGACATAGTCTTCGTAGTCAACATCACAATCTATTCGCTCTACTACTCTGCTTCCTCCCTTCTTCTGAAGAATTTCATCCCACTCCTTACCAGATTCACAGAAGAATTCGAACGCAGTATCTCCAAGAGCAATGACAGCAAAGTTCACGCCTTCCAAACAATGATCTTCAGACCCTTTAACAGAATCATACAGTTTTTGTGCATTTACTGGCTGTTCGCCTTCGCCCCAGGTACTACATATCACAATCAACCTCTTTGAGGAGGATATATCCTCCAATGAAATGTCCTCCATATCAATTACTCTGGGAGTAAAATCTAGGTTTCTCGAAAGATGACCAGCATCTTCAGCCAGTTCCTCGGCATTTCCGGTCTCGGTACCGAAGATTAGGAGTAAATCACTTGCAGACATTTCCTTCACCGAATTCCATAACTCCTGACAAGTCAAAGCCTGCTTTCAATAATTGTTAACGAAGTTCGAGAATTTTTCCAATGAATTAGAATTCACAGAAAAACAATACTAGATACAAACATGTTTGAGAGCAAAGGGGCACTCGACAGCACATGCCAAGAGCCAATCAGGCCTACTTGCTTGTCGGGTTGTATATTCTAACCGTAACTTCGGGTTGTATTTCCTCATTGAACGAAGATGGTAATTCCAATACAGAAGTTTCCTATCCTTCAATTTGGGATAGGCATTCCTTGGAATGGCAAACAAATCACACTTTCTCATTCCTTCTCGAGCCAGGGCCATTCTACCCACTGGATGTACAGGAGGCATTCATCGAAGTGGATACAAGCGAGGTATGGGAGCTGGGGCCCTCTGTATCGACTATCCATCTTTCCTATTGGCTCCCTAACAATACGATAGACGGTGAAAGAGTACCAGTAATCGCCGTAATTAGTCCGTATTTCTCATATGGTCAGCCAGGTGACGAGTCTGGAGGCACCAACGTGGTCGGATCTGGGCGTGGGGAATTCATTTTCGAGAATTTCATTCCTCATGGTTATGCGTTCGCCCAAGTTAGTGTTTTCGGAACCGAGCTTTCGACGGGATGCTTTGATTATCGGGGTCTTGGAGAGGGATTAGGCATCCACCATGCGGTGGAATGGCTTGGAACTCAGGAATGGAGTAATGGAAATGTTGGGCTGTACGGGAAATCTTACGAGGGAGCGACACAGTGGGAAGCGGCGGCAATGGGTAGTGAATTCCTTAAGACTATAGTGCCTGTTTCCGGAACTACTGCCCTACATCCTCTTCTCTACAAGAACGGGAGTGCCGAAGCAAGAAGTCAGATTATGCACATGAACTATTTTTCCAGTACTGTCGATTATAATGAGGACGACTTGGATAATGTCTGTCCAGATATTGCGGAGGGACTCTTTGCAGGGCCGGTGACTTACATAGCTGGCGAAATGGATCCTTACATGCAGAACTATTATGATGACCGCAGTCACATCGACAAGGCGATCAATAATTGGCAAGGTTCGATATATTGGGTCCAAGGAATGCAGGACTGGAACGTTGACCCCCACCAAGTATTTGGCGGTCCCCCTGGAATAAACTGGTACCAGGAATATATTGACGAAGGTTTCCATGTAAGGGGGATGTTCGGACAGTGGGGCCATCATTATCCAGATCAGGTCTCGAGCCATGATGGCGTGAGTAGCGGGAATGGTTTGGAGGCTAGGGGGAATATGACTAGATGGGACTGGGCACAGGACCTCTTTGAGTGGTTCGAGTACTATCTCAAAGGAATTGGCCCAGAACCCGAGCAGATTGTCCAAATTCAACGCTCGGACGGACAATGGAGGATTGAAGAAACCTGGCCCCCAAGTGGTCTTGATTGGATTGATCTTTCCCTGGGAGATTGTACTAATATGGGAAATTCATGGGTAGGGGGTGCTCCAGTGATTGGAGGGGCAAGTGAAGTGATTGTTGAGTGTCCTGGGTTTGATTTCGACATGCATATCTCTGGTTTGGTTAGACTTCACCTACTTGCAACATCCGTGTTTGATGGAGGACAGGTCTTCGTGGAGATGCAGGATTCTTCTACGGGAGTTAGAATTGGCCACGCAACAATGGATATTCGTTACCATGAAGGAGGAAACGAGCCAACTGGAATAATCCCAGGGGAGACTGTGACAATGATGATGGAATTTCAGGGGCTTGATCATTTGCTACCTTCTGGACATGGAATCAAACTGGTAATGACTACATCCGGAAAGGACTACTTGGCACCGGCGTGTGGTGCGGTATGCCCAGTACATGTCCACATTACAGATGACAGCACTATTTCCATACCATTCATTGAGGGAAATAATAACAGAGTACTAATTACTCCACAACGAGAATAGAATTCCTGGTGTTTGATATCAGACAATTTTTGTTAATCACGAGGTATCTTGATTTGCCCTCCCCTTAGCCCCATGTGCATGGGCATAGGTGATCTAACTGAGTTTGAATCGAGGCTTCTTAAGTGGATTTCTGCGTCTGACTTCGTAGAGGTGGCATGGTCGACAAAAAGAGCTGCTGATGCTTTCAAGGTAGAGGAGAAAGAAGTCTACGAAGCCCTTGCTTCTCTGACAATGAAAGCTAAGGATCACATTCAGATATTCTATGACGGCGGTTCCATTAGGATAGTCGCGGACTATTGACGTACCTTTAACGGGACTCAAAAACCCATTGTGGGATGAGAACTGATATCCATTTTGGAGGGTTTATGTCACCTTCATCGTTGAAGAAGGAGCGAGCATATATTGAAATGAAATCAATTATGATAACAACCGAGAAAATAATGATTAGGTAGGCAAGTACCTTGTCATACTGTAGAAATTTCAGATAGAGATTGATGTAGTAACCAATACCCCCGGCACCGACAATCCCAATCACGGTCCCATGCCTAACGTTGTACTCGAACATGAATATTGTTTGTGAGATCAAGTTGTTTGCCTGTTCTGGAATTACCACACCTATTGCTTTCTCGATCTTTGACAGACCCATCGAATCGGCTGATTCTAAGGGGATATTGGACATTCCCTCTATTGACTCGTACTGGAGTTTACCGAGGTAGCCAACAGTGTAAATTGTCATTGCTAGAATTCCCGAAAGCGGCCCTAATCCAACTAGTATGACGAAAAAGATAGCCCAAATTATGCTAGGGAGACTCCTGCAAGCAGCGAGAATAAATCTGGAAGGGAATGTGATGAATATAGGATTCAAGTTTCTAGATGCCAGGATAGAAATTGGAAGGGATACCAATGTTCCGAATACTGTGGAAATGAAGGCTATCTTTATTGTCTCTGTCATTCCAATCCAAGCAGTAGAGCAGGTAAAATCGAATGGAGGGTATGCTGTACATACAGGATATGCTTGGGGTTCTATAACTCCCCAATCCGGAGGCCATAGTGATTCATTGATGAACACGATTAGATTCTGTCCCCCCCCAGATAACCTCCCCCAATCGTTAACCAATCCATCCATTAGCCAGAACGATAAAGCGAGTAGGACTGGAATAGTAATTAGAGTCCAGTTGATCCTCACTTTTTAACCTCCAAAGCAGTAATCTGAGATATGAATGGGTTCACCCTGCCGTCGTCGATCACTAGCATCCTATCTGCAATCGATTTAGCTCTGGAAACATCGTGCTCAACAACTATCAGCGTGGAGGACTCCTTTCTCACGAACTCCACAACCTCTGTCTTTACCATCTCAAGAGTTTTCTCGTCTAGTTCGCTCAGAAACTCATCCGCAAGAATAATTTTTGGCGACTGCGCCATGGTTCTTGCAATTGCTACTCTTCTCTGCTGACCTCCTGAAAGTCTCCTAATGGGTTCGTATATCTTCTCGGATAGTCCCATCCTACGGATAGAATCCAAGCATAAATCTCTGATTTCTTTGTTGGGGAATATACTGTAAGGGTTGGAATTACCTGCTCGTGCGCCCAACTTGACGTTGTGCAACACGCTGGCATGTCGAACTAGTCCCAGTCGTTGAGGAATATAGCCGAGAGAACCTCTTTTGGGCCTAACTCCGAAAGGCTTTCCAAAAAGACTAACCTTCCCTTTTAGTGGCCTTACCAAGCCCGAGATAGTCCTAATTAGAGTAGTCTTTCCGACTCCGGAAGGACCAGTTATCGCGATTATTTCCCCGGACGAGATTTCTAGTCTAGGTATCTCCACAAGAGGATTTTTCTTCGAATAACCGATGGTCAATTCATTTATATCAACCACAGTAGAATTCATTTTCCACCCCCAATTTGTATTTTAGGGGGCCCTAATACTATATTTGGTGTTGGTGGGGGCGTGATTTGGATAGTGTTGATGCTGCTTGCCCCCACCAACTTCTCTTATGAGATCAGGAGTTAATGTCGAATTTCTCACCGTAGTAGGCAGAAATCCCCGGAATATTGACGATCAGACTAGAATAGCTACCCAGGTGCTCTTGCGTGTTTACTCTTGTCAGTCCCGGCGTATTTAGTACATTGAGGAGGATTTCATCCCCGCACTGGTTCTTTTCGAGTGTGGAATCTATCTGGTGAACGGTGATATCATAGCACCCCGTGTAAGTTTCCCCCCTCATCGTGTAATTCTCCAAGTACATCTGATTATTCAATGACATCAAAGCGTTGAGAACAGCTGTTCTACTCTGCATATTCAAATAATCTGGGTTATACATCACTGGATGACTGGGAGCCTTTCCAAAGGCGGGGAGTGCGACGTACTGGTCCATTTCCAGGCACCAGGCCTCGTTATCTGCTGGGTTCTCGTTGTCGCAGTACGATGCTATGGTGCTATCCTTGGCAAAGGCAACGTCTCCGAATCCCTCAGATAGGCACTTCACTGCCCCAGAGTACCCATAGTAAGGTGTACCCGACTCAGGGATCGAGGCATTCTCATTGAAGAAGGCATAGATGGTGTTCCTCATTGTCTCAACATCATTTGGATCGCCGATGACGTTGGCATAGCCGTGTCCGATTAGATAACCCATGGGAAGAAGCATCCCTGCTGACTTTAGCCAACCGGTGTGACAGGAGGTCTTGCCCTGTAAAAGTGAAAATGGATCAGTGTAGGGGTTATCGTCAAGATGCGCCTCAGCCATCTCACTTCCTGCAAGTACCCAGGCATGTGCACTGTAGTGAGTTCTACCATCCGACTTTTGACCAGCCGCAAGGACCTGTAGGTCATATTGCTGCCAGCCAACCCATGCGGATCCTCCGTCCATGAGAGCTATGTCGGCATTTCCGAACCTGAGAGCCTCAAGCATCGCACCCTCAGAATCTACATTGTAGAGAGAGACATCGTAGTTTAGTACTTCAGACAAATAGTCAGCGAAAGACTGGGGATTCTCGTCTATGTTTACGTAATCATCCCTTACTTCGTAAGCAATCACCAATGTGTCGATTGGATCTGCCTCGTTATCATCGCCTGCACAGCCTGCTAGCGAAGCGCTAATCATCAATATCATCATGAAGCCTGCCATCTTCTTTTCTTCGAGCATTTTGGTCACCCTAAAAATTTTGAAAACAAATTTACTTATCAATTTTAGGTTAACCTAAACTAAAATTAAATTCCGATATAATCATCATCTTCTGCCTGTTCAGGCGGATAGTGAATACTACGGCGAGAGCGTTGTTGCTCGTGATTGTAATCATATTTTCCGCATCTGTGAAAACTCTTGAAGGCACGCATGAATTAGATATCCAGGCGGAGAGAATGGAGCAGTTCGGAGGAGGAGGGTCGCTGGAAGAGCAGTGCGGCTCGATAACGTTCGAGGATATTTTCATGTACAATCAAGCGATTTTCGAGGTTCGCGTGAACGATGACTGGCAGACTGCTGAAGTGGATGCCAGAGCATGGATTAATTGGTCCCTAGCCGATGAAATCAGATCCGATCTAGATTCTTTCCTAGATGGGATTTTGCCTTCTGGAGGTGATGGCTGGTTGTCATCGGATGAGATTGAGGCCATGGTCTCAATTGCCGCGGACTGTCTTGAATACAGTATCACTCGAATTGGGATTAGGGACGGGGCCTCCCATAGAGGAGGAGTTGGTGTGGACTGGATGAATACTTCATGGGAGAGTGACCAAACCAACATAGGTCACTTCAACGGAGTTCCCGAGAGGCATTCACAAGTTAGAGACTGTCAGGGATTCAGCCAGGAGGGTTGTTTTGAGGTTCCAGTGGTTCCATCAAGCTCTAGAGACTGTGACATGGAGATTGACCAGTCGTCAGGAACTGATGAGTGCAGGATCGAGTTATGGCTCAATGCGACGATGGTGATAGGGGGAGTCTCGGACCCCAATGACTTCACTGTAGCATTTAATTCATCCAATATGAGTAATGCTAGACTAGACTTCACCTTCCCGGTCATGCCCGAATTGAGGATGGACATGTGGGAGGAGTGCGAGGGGAGATTCGTAGGTGTAGACGAGGAGAATCCACAAACCGATACCGCACCGATCAGAGGAAGTTGCATAGGAGACGGGTCAGCAAGTTACGATCTTCGAACAAATGATGATGGGAGTCTCACATACACACTAGATTCGAACTTCTCTAGGGAGAATTGGCCTTTGGGAGAAGACGTTTTCGCTGACTTCACCACTTCCCCGATCCCTACTAATGAAGCCCCTGAATGGACCCTGAATGCACCTGCTAACGGGACCTGGTTCCCCGTCTTTGAAAATGGCCCCAACAAGTTGTCAACATGGGAAGAAATTGCGTCTTGGTTTGATGACGAATCCGGGGTAGCGAGCCTGGAGATTTCCTGCACCTCTGGACAGAATGAGCTATCCCAGAGTATTGATGGTTCATTGTGGATTAACGTTGATGGTATCACTCAGGTTACATGCCAAGCCTCAGACTCCTCAGGAAAGACTTCGGGTAACAGGACATGGATGATCGGAGTCCCTGTTTCAATTTCCACAACTAGCCTGCTTCTAGATGAGGAGCACCCCCTGACAATTACCCGCTCCGAGTCATGGGAACCGGAAACCACCGTTCGTCTTGCTTTGTCGCAGGATGGGCAACCAAGACAGGTAATAGAGTATAATGGACGGATCACGGGAACTCATGAAGTACTAATGCCGTCTCAAGGTATTGTCCCTGGTTCAGTACAAATCTGGATTGAAGTTATTGTTGGCAATCAGTCTTTCAAAAGAACGTTCGATCTTGGAATTGTTAAGGAAAGCGAACCCCCGTTACTCACACTGGGAGTGGCCTCTTTCGATGGATGGATGTGGAGGGTGGGGGGCCAATACAGCGATCCAGACGGAGAGGTGGTAACTTTCACAATCGAGATTGCGGATATCGTCCACCAAGTCGAGGTAATGGGGAATACTTGGGAGTCTGAATGGGTGGACCTGGCACCTCTAGCATTGGATGGAGAGTATGACCAGATGATTATTGACGTGGAGATTACAGGTTGTGATCAGTCTGGTAAATGTACCACTATTCAGACATCTATAGACACTTCAATGATCGAAATCCCAGAAGTTACGGACCCATCTGAAGGTGGCTCTTCTGAAACCAGTCTTCCAGCCTCAGGCATCCCCTCACTGTTGATCGCATTATCGATAGCTATTTTCTTCAGAAGGAGATCTTAGAATGAGTTTCTCGGGAAGAGTGGACCGTGAGTCTCATGAGGGAGGCCTGCTGATTTCCTTCGAAGGGAGGCCCCCTCGTCTCGGTGCCAGAATGAGAGTTAGGGGCGGTAAGATATTGGGAAAGGTGGAGACTGTTCTAGGCCCCATTGAGTCGCCTCTGATACACGTACATCCCCTTTACGATGGAATAGACTCCAGAGCATCTGTAGGATCCCCTGTCGAGATTGCCCCCCGGGAAAATTCACGGAAGAGTCGCCCAAGGGGAAACTATGGTAGAGGAAACAGATACAACAAGAGCCCCGGGGGAAAATCTAGAGGACGGGGGAGGCATGATTCAAGGGATAATAAGAGGGGAGGGAATTCTGGAAGAGGGAATAATCACCACAGAAGAGGGAGTAAGGGCAAACCGAGGGCTTCCGGTAAATCAGGACGGAGGTCACACAGTCCCGGCAGAAGGAGAGGACCCAATAGGGATAGTAGGGGCAAGAGGCGTTAGCCTAGCACCCGAGCATTCTTCATCGAGGGTATTCTGCGAATATCATGACGAGGAGTGCCGAGATGATATGGCTGGATGCCATAGAAGCCAATGAGGCAGGGGATAGGGAGACTGCCCTATCTCTTGCCGAAGAAGTGGTTTCTATTGACGAGAGCCACGCAGACGCTTGGTTTGCTATCGCTCAGTGGGTGCTGCCAGTAGATTCTAGGGGGAAGCAGCAGATGCCTGACATGATTCAGTCTTCCAAGTCCATGGCCGCAAGCAGGAAGGCTGTCGAGCTAGATCCGGATAACGAGCATGCATGGAGGATTGGGGGAGAAATCATAATCGCTCACCTAGGAATGCTAGAATACGGACTAAAATGGTGGGAAGACAGGAAGGAAGTTGCTCCAACTGATGTTCTTCCCTACTTCGAGCAGATTTCCATTCTCATAAGGATGGGTTGCTTCGAGCAAGCTGGGGAATTTCTGGATGTCCTCGATAGAATGGTAGAAAGGCAGCCCAGTAAGTCTCTCGAGACTAGGGCAAAGAGGCTCAGAATAATCTACGAGGAGCAGAGTTCTATGGAGGAGGAGTTGTCTTTCGAGCCCCAGAACAGCAATGATGAGTCGTGGGGGCTAATCAGCAGGATGAGGAAGAAGAAGCCACTAACTGAGACCTACTTCCTGCTGATGTTCGTCATGCCAATAGTGTTCTTGTTGGGGTCACTTGCGTCGCATTTG
>OCVP010001400.1_pt1 | contig 10065 bp, 4 predicted proteins | sample 1539171 | NCBI WGS metagenome assembly OCVP01 (sample SAMEA51879418, study PRJEB22527) | metagenome
TATCATTTCAAGAAATAGAGTCTCTCTAAGCGACCCGTCATCATTCAAAGCTTCATTAACAACATCCCACATATCGACCTTGCCTTTAAATCTTGTGACCATTTGAAATATGTGATTTTTTAAATGTCGGTTGAATTTAGCTTTGTCATTAATTTCCGAAACATATTCAGGAACTTGATTGTGCCAAACCAAGGTGTGGCCTAACAAGTACATGTTATTATCTTTGGCAAAATCTGTTATTTTCTGAGCATTTGAGAATGTAAATTTTGAATATTCTGGATGAGAGTGCATCCACTTCATTGAGTTTTCAGGAGTTACCGAATTAAAGTCCTCAGAGACGATTTCTAAAATCTTTTCATCTTTATCAATTAATTGATAATCTTCTTGATTTATAGTTGCTCCAATTAAAAAATAATCTTCAAATTTTTCTTTTAAACTTTCTGTTTGTTGTGAGCACATCATCAACGGAAAACATGCAAAAAATAAAAACAAAATATTTCTCATATTTCAATGATTAATTATTCTATAAATATACAAGAAAGGGCATTGTATTAATGCCCTTTCTTGATTATTGTTTATTTAATTTATCTACTTAATTGCTAACTTGAAGGTTTTTGTTTTAGAATTATTTCCTTCAACGTTTACTATATAAATAGAACTACTTAAACTTGACAAATTCAGTAATGCTGAAGTGTCGTTCAAGTCTTGATTTAAGACCTCTTGACCAAGCATATTATAAATTTGAATATTTGATAACATCTCCTCTGAAGTTACTCTTAATAAATTTGTCTCTTGATCAAATGAATAATCAATGTTCTGTAGAGTGAAGTCTTCATTACTCATTGTACTAGAAGTAACCGAAACATCATCGACATTTAAAACAAACACATCAGTAACATCATGGTGTCTAAATCCAATATAAACCAAACCACCAGTGGCAGCTGAAATATCTAGTGATCTTTCAGCAAAAGTATTACCACAAGCATCGCCACCATTAGCAATAGTTTCATTGTAACTAACAGATCCGTTTATCAAATCATTATAGTTATTAGATGATCCAACATATACAGAGTAGTTTTCTTGACACCATGCAGGGTCAATACCTCTAACTTTCCATTCTAATAATGCATCTGAATGATCTGTTAAATCAATAGGACCCATTATTACCCAATTGTCAGGGGTCAATGGTCCTAATCCAGAAACCCATGATGCAGAAGCAGCAACATTATTTCCTTCACCATCAATATCAGTATAGTTAACATAATACCAGTAATTTCCATCAGCGTCATTATCATAGAATGTTTGACAAGTAGTCCATGCAACAGGGTCATTGAAATCATTTAGATATGGAAGTGAGTAGCTGCTTGGGCAACTATTTGTTGTCCATGCATCAGGACCGTCATTACCATTGTCTGTCCAGTCTGAATAATTATCATCTCCACAAACAGATCTAATTGTAAAGTAGTATGTAGTATTTGACTCTAAGCCCGTCAGAGTATGAGGGAATGAATCAAACTCATATACAGTTGCAGTACCATCACCTGGTGTAAATGTAGAAGTACTATATTCAATTTGATATCCGATAACTCCATCTTGGTTATTTCCATCAAATATAGCTCCGTCACCTGTCATTGACCAAGAAGTGATGTCTGGCGCCGGACATGGTCCAGCTGAACATTCAACAAATGGGTATGGACAACCTGAATCACATGTTGTTGTTGAGCCGTCAGTACAGTTAACTTCACCATACGTCCACGCTCCCTCAACTTTATATGCCCAAGAATCCATGTATTCCCAAGCTTCTCCGGTACCATCAACATCAACATCACCGAATACTTCGATAACACTTCCGCCAAAGTAAAGCTCAATAGCATCATCACCATTTTGTGAAATATCACTACTTGCTTCTAGTACCTGATCGAATCCAGTCATTCCATAAGCTTCCATAGCTTCTGGAGATCTTGCAATTAATATATGTTGACCAGCAGTAGCTGAACCTTCTGGGAAGAAATACTCTTCACCGTCAGTACCACCACCGTTGTTAGCAACACCTATTCCATAGTTAGACAGGTCAGCAATATCCGCAGTAACTAGTACATGTATTGCTTTACCGTCAGAACCAGCACTTGGAACTGTAAAGTCAATGATACCTTGTAGTACCATCATACCATCTTCTGAAGCAGCACAACCTACACCATCACCAGAGCAATCTCCGAAGCAGTGTAATAAGTATGTATCACCATCAAATTCTGGTAGGATTCTATCATTGTAGTTATTTACATCAGCACATTCTTGGCCAGCTAAGTCTTCTTTAGCACCCCAGTCACCACCGTCACCAGGTCCGTTTAAGAATATATAGTTAGATCCAATTTGATCTGTATTAACTTCAAGTGTAACTTCATATATTCCGTCTCCATCATCATCTGACATTAGGTGACCTTGTGCATTTCCAAATCCACCACCACCTAAGTACATACCACTATCACCAACGGTAATATTAGCTGTATCAACAGCAAATGTTACATTGTAAACTTGACCAGGTGTTTCACCAGGACATAAGTTCCAGAATACTGTTTCTAATGTCATGTCAGCACCAGCGACTGTAAATGCTCTGTTGGTATATGTACCATCGGTAACCGTACAACCTTCAACAGCTCCGATTGATCCAAATTCCTCCTGAACACTCCATCCGTTAATAGTGAACTTATATTCATAGTCACCATCTTCTAATGCAACTGTTACAGTCCAAATTCCGTCTCCATCATCGTCGTTCATTGGAGTACAGTCTCCACACCATCCAACAAAGTTACCGTTTAAGTAAACGATATCACTGTCAGCTAATCCTCCAGGATAGTTACTCATGTTTACGTTGAATGTAACGTCATAAGTAGTTGATGGAGCAGGACATTCACCTGTACCATTACCTGAACATTCACCAAAGCAGTGTAATAATGTATAATCTTCTTCTCCTACTGGATCTAAGATTCTATCATCATAGTTGGCTGGATCAGCACAATCTTGACCATTTAAATTTTCTTTAGTTCCCCAGTCAGATGAACCGTTAGGGCTATTAAAGAATATGTAGTTTCCTGTAGTACCAGGCGCTAAAGCAATAGTAGTTTCCCAAACACCGTCACCATCATCATCAGATAATGCGTAAGCGTCAGAACCACCAAGAACTCCACCACCAACATAGATACCATTTGCACCTACTTCAATGTTTTCAGTATTTACACTAAATGTAACATTTGTTAGTGCAGCGCCACAAGTGACAGCAAAGTCAAGTGAGTACCCACTAATAGAACCATCAGAATCAATTTCTACTGTGATTGTACCATCAGAAGAAGTAATTGCCTGACCAGTATGGTCACCAGAAGCATTATATAACTCGTTTCCAGCACCATCTCTGATGATAAGGTAATCATAACCGCCTTCTGTTTGACCTGTAACCGTTACAGTTACTTCTCCACCAGGATTAGAAGCGCTAAATAATGTACCTGATTCATTATCTCCGTAAGTGTATGAGTAAGAATCATCACAAGCTAAGTCCGGAGGCATAATAGATTCAGTAGCAAATAAAATTTGCTGAATGTCAATAATACCAGCTGAGGCAACTGGTCCATCTCCTGGATTTTCAACCAGTTGAAGCCACCAATTTGCTTGAGTGCCATTCCAGTTTGTTAAGGCAGTAAGGTCTAACTCATATGTTTGAGCAACACCATCATTTGCTACCATATCCCTAGTTGAATACTCATTTCCACCACTGGGTGAAACAAGCGTTAACTTATTCTTTGGTGAGTTATTTACCAGTGTTACTTGTACATATTTATACGTATCAGCATCAACGCTATAAAGGCCAGTTTGTTCCAACTTTGGATATGGGCTCTGTGCGGCGATGTCTAAATGTAATTCACCAGCTACTGGCTGTGTAAGTGTAATCCCATTGACACCAGAAAAACCTTCGCTATCTGAAGTATCATCAAATGTATAATCAACTCTTGGAGTAGCAGGAATTGATTCTACAATTTCAATATGATCAATCAAAATATCTCCTGCAAAGGTCTGATTGTTGACACCATTACCTTTTTTAAACCTAAAAATTATTTCACTAAGTGTTCCAGTCCAATTTGAATTTGCACCTACATTTATATAATGAGTTACAAAATCTGCATCATTTGCAGAAAGCGTTTCAAAATTTACATAGCATCCACAACCACCTCCTGGTGATCCAAGAATTGCCTGCATTTTGTTATTAGCAGTTTCATTTTTCATTGTAATTGCAATAAAACCTCCTAAAGACGTATCAATTCCTGCATCTAAATTTCTAAAATTTGAGTTTGGTGATTCTGCATCTCCATCTCCATCAGCATCATTCAGGGTAAAAGTAACATAAGTGTCACCAACTGTTAATGAAGCATAATTTTGTGCAACAAATCCGTGATCAGTTCCGTTAAAATCCCAAGGTGGACCATCTTGGGCAAATAAGCTTAAATTGAAAAACATCAAAAAAGCTACAACGATTGAGTAAAGTTTTTTCATGTGTAAAATTTTTATATATAATTTAATGATTTATTTTGAGATTGATACATCATCTAAGAAAAATTCTGTTCCCTCAGTCATATACCAAAATCTAATTGCTTGATTTGAGCTATTAGATTTTAAATTAAAAGTGTGTGAATATTTTGTCCAATCTTCAGTAAGGGTAAAATCCTTTCCTTGATAACTTCCTTGAACATCAGATTGCATCACTAATTTCATTTTTCCTCCTCCATCTTTGTTTTTTGCGTGAAAAGTTATTGTAACCGCATCTCCTTCTTTTCCTTTAAACTTTTGATTGAATTGTGAGCTTAGATGATAACCCTTTTCACCCAATCTATGAGTTTGTACTTTGAGGGCTTTTTTACTGCCTGGGTTTGTATCAAAATCCTCCACAGAAAATGTAGCATCAGCTCCTTTCCTTGTGACGTCATTCCACCACCAAAACTTACCCTCGGGGCTTACTCCTTCCAAATTTGAATTCTTTAATTCAATTGTTTTTTGAGAAAATAAGTCAGCGTAAAAGAAGACTATAAGAACTGTTAAAATAAATTTAATTGTTAGTTTCATAATTGATTTTTTAGTTTATATAATTTTATTGTTTTATTAATCTTAAAGTTTTTAATTGTCCTGTATTGATGTCTTGAATTCTTATAAAGTATATCCCCGTTTCTAGGTTTGACATATTTAAAGAAAGTCTGTTGTTTTCAAAATCATTTATAACATTTATCTCATAATTTTTACCTAGTATATCAAACAGAGATATTGTAGAATTCGAATAAACATTTTGAATGTTAAGTATGTCTTTGACAGGATTCGGATACACAAACATATTTTCAAAATTATTTTCCGAAATAGAAAGCGGGTCAAAAACAGTAACCTCAACTTGTATACTCGCAGAATTTCCTGAATTATCAGAGGCTGTAAAAGTGACAAAATATACTCCAACTGTTGATGTGTCAACATTATGAGAAACGTCATAACTTATGTCACTATCACAATTGTCATTTACTGTTGGTAGTTCAATATCATTTACATCAAAAGTTGAATTTATTTCATATTCATAACTACATCCTGACCCTCCACAATCTGACAATTCAATTACCGGTGGTGTTGTGTCATTTGAACATTCATTAGTGCTAAACTCATATGCTCCGATATCAACTATATCTCCAGAATTTTCAAAATCAACCGCTGGAGAACCTTCAGTGACAAGTGAGAAATCATCTATGTAATAGCTAGCACCAACACCACCTTGTACAGGTGGTCCTTTCACATACAAAAAGAAATTATTTGAAATATTATGTGTAAAATCTGCAGTTAATAAAGTCCATTCTTGATCAGTGACCTCAATAGCTTCGGTTAAATTATAATACTCATTTTGATCAGTATCCTTTATTGTTAACTGAGATGTACCAGTCTCGCCATCAGCTAATTTAACCCAAACATAAAATGTGTATGTTTCGCCTTGATCAAGTAGATTATTTAACACGATTCTTGGGCTATGCCAATTTGCTGTCCTGTCTGTTGTGAATAAGCTTCTTTCACCCGATAATGATTGTTCAGATGTTGTTTCAATTGTTGCACCAAATGCTGTCCAACCTCCAGTTGCATTTTCAAAACTTGTTGATGCAATAGCGCTTGCTGAAACCGGTCTTGGATTGCCGTTAATATCATAACTAGGGCTATAGCTTGGATTTCCAGCATTTATTGCAGGAGAACCTTCCATTAAAGAAAAATCTGTCCCTTCAATTGTCAATGGGCCATTCACAGTTTCAGGTGCTGAGTTGAACATAGGGTCGACATCGATAAGATTATTACTTTCAGTTGCCGGCCATGCATAAGTACCATTAACAATTATATTGTCAACAGCCACTCTTGTACCATAAACATTATTTAGCTGAAGGGCTGAAAACTCATTGTCTCTGGTCATTATAATGTTATTTACCACAGTAGCATTTAATACATGGTTGGCTTTTATACCGCCTACTTTTTGTCCTCTGTGTGCTGGATTACCTTCTGCTTCAGAAATGTCTTGTATAATTTCATGAACACCATTATAGTAAAGTGTATTATTTTGATAAATCGCCGAGGCTGAGTGTGAATGGTCAAAATTAATTCCGTTTTTACCATTGTTTAAACACAAGTTGTTTTCAAATAAAAATGTGCCAGCATATTCTGGATCACTTCTGGTTACATAAATACCTTGACCGTCCCAAATTGATTGAAAATTTGCCGTACCATAATTTGGATTGTTATTTCCTGAGTTGTCTGGAAGTTGTGTCACATAAAATCGAATTCTATTCCAATTATTATAAACAATATTTCCTCTAATTATCATTTTAATATCGTCTGTGTTATCCCCAGAAACAGCAACAGATTCAGCTAGAACAATTGCACTTGATGCAGAAGAAGTCCACCAATTTGAATTATATACTATGTTGTTTTCTATTAATATGTGATCACTGTCATTGAATCTAATTGCAGAACCACACGTGTCGTGAACAATATTATTTCTTATTATGATATTGTGGTGGGCTCCATAGCCACCCCAAATTCCTTTTCCTGAAAAGTATGAATGGTTATAGTTTGTAGAATCATCTTCGTCTTCAGCCACTTCAATTTTATAATCTCTATCTGCCTCAGCCATTTCATAATTAATATCTTGTGCAGGACCCTCAACTTCAAAGCCTTCAACAATTATATAATTCATATTATTAGAAATAACTATTCCACCTCTTCCGTCAAATTGAATCTTTGGAAGGTGACCAGGATAATTACGCAAAGTAATATAAGCGCCCTCAGAACCAGATTTATTTATAGTAACCACGTGTTGATTGTCCATATTAGTATTAGTTGAAGGATCTACATTACCATAATTTTCATTTTGGTAAATACCATCCATAACATAGACTGTCCCACCGGCGCTTACCATTGAAATTCCTTTATTTATTGTTTTAAAAGGTGCTTCAAGTGTGCCTGAATTATTGTCTGATCCATTTGAATCTGAGACATAAAAATCCTGTGCAATTATAAACTGCGTGCTTGTAAACATTAATATAAAACACACCCACAATACTTTATAAGATTTTGAAATCATCATAGTTAATTTGATTGATTTTGAAACGGATCCTTATTTACATAATTTCTCATCTCTTCTAATTTAATACTATATTTTTTAATAAGCTCTTTGCTTTCAGGCAAATTAGAAATGTCAATATTTTGATTTTTATCGTTTGTCATGTCATAAAGCATATTTCCTAAATATTTATTGCCTTGAACAAACTCTGTGTAAGCGTAATTTTTATCAATAACCGCTTCCCCTTGCTTATACCTTGTGTAAATTTCATCTTTCAAAATAATTTCCGGGTTTTTAAGAACAGGCGTTAAACTTTTTCCTTGTAAATAATTCGGAGGAATTATTCCTGCAAGCTCACAAAGGGTTGGATAAATATCAACCAGCTCAGTAAAAGAGTTTGTTTCTTCCCTGGAATCAAACTTAGGAGATGATATTATTAATGGAATTTGAACTGCTTCATAAAATGTACTATGCTTGCACCAAAAACCATGTTCACCTAAAAAGTATCCGTGATCACTCCACAAAATTATTGTGGTATTTTCCCTTAAACCGGCTTCTTCTAATCCCTCAATTAATTTTCCGATCATTGCATCCATGTATGAAACACTCGCATAATAACCATGAATCAAATCTTTTGATAATTCATCGTCAAGTAGACCTTCAGCGGGAATTCCAAGATAATTTTTTCTGAGTTCAGCTGAATTATGTTGCGCTTCAATTGCTATGTCAGGGGAATTTAAAGGCTGATATGTATTATCTGCTAATTTTATTTTATCGTGGTCATACATATCCCAATACTTTTTGGGCTGTATGAAAGGAAGGTGTGGAGAAACATATCCAATTGCCATGAAAAAAGGTTTTCCATTGTTACTAAATTGCTTAAACTTTTCAATTGCCTTTAGTGTAATTTTTCCATCATTATATGCAAAGTCGTCTACGTCAGGATATTCAATGATTGGATTTTTCTTGCCATACTCACCTGTTTCAGCATTATCTCGTAATCTTATAGATTCTGGATCCTGAAAATCAGCTTGAGCTGCACCGTTATCTTTTTCTGTCCAATGTTCTGCAAAATCGTCATTGTGATGGTAAATCTTTCCATATGAAATAGTTTCATATCCATTTTCTTTAAAAATCTGATTAAGCGGAATTGCATCTGGAGCGTCAACTGAAGCTCGAGTTGAGAAATCATTAAATCTCTTCTCGCTTGGTCTTATGCCAGTCATAATACTTGCTCTACTTGCACCGCATACTGCAATATTTGTAAAAGCATTATTAAATTGTACACCCTCAGAAGCTAGCTTATCCATATAAGGCGTAATCATTTTCTCATTTTCATAATTATAAGAATTCATAGTTGGCCTTAGATCATCAATTGAAATAAAAAGTATGTTGTGTTTTTTTTCAACATGATAATTGCATGATATTAGAAATACTCCTGTGATGATTACAAATATTTTTTTCATTCTTTAATTTAATTTGATGTTATTTCTGATGCTTTATATCCTATTCTTATAGCCCTCGCAACAATTTTTTGTTTGTCTCCAAGCAATATAGGTTTGTGATATAAACTCCAGCTATTTGTTCCTATTTGATCTTCAATTTGATAGCCTATGGAAGCTCCATCTGTTATTGATGTCAGTTCATATAAACCATCATCCCTCATTTTAAACTCAACATTTTCTGTCTTTGGCTGAATTAGATTTGGCCAAAATGATTCTACTATTTTATTCTCGGGAATAAACCCTTGGTCATTAATTTCATTTTGCCAATTTTCTAAAGCAACTCTAAAATCATTTATCCTATCAGCATATTTTGGATCATCAATAATATTGTTAACCTCATACGGATCAGTTTCAAGATCATAAAATTCCTCATAAGGTTTTGTTTTCATAAATATATATTTTGCATCTCCTTCTAACATGTCCAAACTATCCATTTGAATAAGTTTAGAATTCATAGTAATTCTTTCTCTGTATTTGTTTGAGTAGATTAGAGGTAGTTCAGGCATAAAGTTTTTTATGTAAACATACCTTCCATCCAAAACCGATCTTTGCATATCTGTACTTTCGTCAAATCTATCGGCAGTACCAAATGCATATTTCCTTGGACTTTCTTCATATCGACCAGCTATTGCCTTTCCATCATAATGTTTTGGAGGTTCGATGTTTAAAAGAGATAAAACCGTAGGGCCTAAATCCATCAGAGATACAATTCTATCATCAACTGTTCCAGCATCTATTTTATTTGGATATCTAATTATTAAGGGAACATTTAATCCACTATTTCCAACAGCCCTTTTTTGCCTAAGCAGGTTTCCCCCGTGATCGCTCCAAAACATAATAATTGTATTCTCTAATAATCCGTCTTCTTCTAGTTGACTAATTATCTCACCAACTTTTTCATCCATAGCTTCAATATTAGAATACTTTCTAGCGATATCATTTCTG
>OCVP010001414.1_pt1 | contig 9965 bp, 9 predicted proteins | sample 1539171 | NCBI WGS metagenome assembly OCVP01 (sample SAMEA51879418, study PRJEB22527) | metagenome
AAAATCCATTTCATTAGGGCTGTTGTTTGTATATTTTATTATTTCTTTACCCTTAACAATATTTGAAATAGTATCTAGCTCTACATCAATAATGTAATCAGCTCTATTTTGCCAATATTTGTTACCAGGTTTTCCGCTTGCGGACCTTGTTTCCGTTGAAGGAGTTGAGTAAAAAGCCGTTTCAAAAGCTTTTACATAATCATAACTTGACTCAATATCATTTTGAGAAAAGAAAATATTGCTTGTAACCAAGGTAGTGATCAAAAAAATAATATGCTTTTTCATAAAAATCAAAATTAAAATCTGTTTCGACCAACTAATTTACAATAAGTTAACATCAATTAACAAAATATTGATATATTATCATTTGTAATTAAAATCAATGACTAACTTAATTTATTTAACATGAAAAATTTATTATTTATGCTTGCCGCGCTGGTTACATTCGCGACAAGCGCACAATCAATAGTTGAGGTTACATATCTTGATATGCCTGCAACTAAAATTGGTCGATTCGTCGAGCTCCATAAAGAAATGTTGGAAACGATGAATGGGGACCAAAGAACAAGCAAGGGCCACTGGGTTTATAGACACTGGTATGGCTCTGGTGCTGCTATTGTTATATACGAAGTATATGATTCTGCAGAGGACTGTGTGAACGATAATCCGCTTGCCGCTTTTCAACAAAATGTAGCAAAACTTCCAGAAGAAGAAAGAGCTAAAATGGCTGAAAAATTTCAAGAATGGTGGTCTCACTATGATGGACATTGGGACGAAATGAGAGTTCTCGATATGGAAAATTTTCATGTCACAAAAGAGAATGTAGATTGGGATAAGCCTTTTGTTTTTGTTGCAGGCCAGTATAATGCTGAAAATATAGCTGAAGCTGCAAACGCTTATATGGATTGGCAAATAAGACCTGGTGTTGCAGAAGGCCCAATTATGGGTGGAGGAGTTTCTTCACACTTCAAAGGTGCTGGACTTGACATTGAAGTATACCAATCATATGAAAGCCTAGTGGAATTTGCCAAACATGTTGAATCAGGTTCAGCTGGAAATGCTGAAGCTAGAAGAACATTTTGGGGCAATATACAAGGACAACATTCAGATCAAATTTATCTTCATATAGGACACATGGAAAACGGCGTTTTTAACTTAGCAGGTCCAAACAGATAAAAACCCCTTAATTAAAAACAAAACCCCCACCTTTTAAGGATGGGGGTTTTTTATTAACTAAAAACTTGATTTAGTCCAGCACAATTGGAGCACCGGCCTCCTCCAAGATCTTTCCTACTTTTTCTACATTTTCAAAGTAGGCGTCCATTTCAGGTTTTACCCTCTTGAACATTTCTTTTGCACTATCAAAGCTTTGCATGTGCAGCTGAGTTGGACCATATGAGTTGGGATACCAACCACCTCTTGCGGTTGACAACCTATCACTAATGGTTAAGAAGTCTTTTTCACCAATCTCTGCCTTTGCTTTACTTCCTCCAACTTTTTTCTCAAGCATATTCATGGTCTCAGTTAACTCATAAAGAGAACTGCTAGCTTCAGGAATGTTGGTTGTGATTTGCATTAGCATTCTTTGATATGTTTTTACTCTAGCATTTGCTTTTTCAAACTTATGCTGATATGATGTGACAACAGTAGAAAATTCAGCTAAATCAGCATAGTACTTATCATGCTTGTCTGCCATTGGGTTAGACAAGGTTCCAGACCTAATCTTTTCAACCTCTAATTCAACAGGACCAGCAAGATCACTTACTACACCATTAACTCTTTTCTTTAGAAATAAATCATATTTCCCTGGATCCACTTGAGTTGTTATTCCTCCTCCAGAACCTCTCCAACCTCTTGAACTTCTTGATGAAGCTTTAACAGTTGTTGGAATAGAGCTTGTAAGATTCCAGTTAACTCTTGAAACCCCTTTTCTTAGTGGCCCAGAAATTTTAGAAACAATTTCACCTGCCTTGTTTTTTACAACAAGAATAACCTGGTTTTTTTGCTCTGCATTTTCCTTGTCTAATGCATCCCAGCCTGGGAAAGGAATATCAGCATCTTTTTTAGCTCTTTCTGATTTTTTTCTTTTAGATTTCATAGATTCAGGAGCGTCTTTTACATAGTAAGTAATATTTGCTCCATATTGAGGATTGCTTGCGTAATATGTTTGTCCTCCGTCACTGCTTGTACCTCCAAACACTTGGTTGTATTGTAAAGCTTTTCTAGGCTCAAAAATTACACCTTCATTTGAAAGGTTTTCTTCAGTCATATCCCTAAGCGGACTATAGTCGTCAAGAACATAAAAACTTCTACCAAAAGTAGCAAGCACTAAATCATTCTCTCTTTTCTGAATTGCTAAATCCCTTACAGGAATTGTAGGTAGTCCGTTAGAGAATTTGTGCCAATTATCTCCCTGATTTAAGCTTATATAAACCCCGTATTCAGTTCCTAAAAACAGCAAGTTTGGATTAACATGGTCTTGAACAATTCTCCAAACAAGAGTTCCATCAGGCAACCCGTTTGTAATTGAAACCCATTTTTTGCCTCCGTTAGTTGTTTTGAAAACATATGGCTTGTAATCTCCAAACTTATGATTGTCTAAAAGCACATAAGCTGTTTCAGTGTTATGAAGATCAGCTTTGATATCATTTACAAAGGCACTTGAAGGAGTTTCTGGTAATTTATCAACAGTCATTTTAGTCCAATTTTGACCGCCGTCTTTTGTATATTGTATAATTCCATCATCAGTTCCTGCGTAAAGAATGTTTTCATCAATTCTAGATTCAGAAAGCGATGTGATTGTATTATACGTTGACATAGCATATACATCCCAAGCGTTATCAAAACTTTGAACTCTCCCCATAATTGGTAATGATAGTCTTTCTTCATCTTTAGTTAAGTCTCCAGAAACAGCTGTCCAGCTATCTCCTCTGTTTTCAGACCTCCAAACTCTTTGAGTTCCAAAGTATAATCTTTTAGGGTCATGATAACTAACTAAAATTGGCGAATCCCAGTTAAACCTTTCATAAGGCTCATCAATTCCTTCTTGAGGCCTAATACTCACAGCTTCTCTGTTTGTCATATCAATTCTGTTGATATATCCTTGCTGAGATTGAGCATATATAATGTTTGGATTTCCAGGCTCTGTTGCTGGCTGGTGACCATCACCACCTAAAACTACATACCAGTGAGCATTTGAAATTCCACTGTATTCAAAAGTCCTTGAAGGACCCCCTTGCGTATTATTATCTTGAGTACCCCCATAAACATTATAAAAAGGCTCAGCATCATCAACCGCTAACTTGTAAAATTGAGTAAGAGGAAGGTTTCCAACAAACTTCCAGCTTGCAGAGTCATCAAAAGATTCGTAGATACCACCATCAGTACCTATCAACATATAATTAGGGTCGTTTGCTTTGAAAGTTAAAGAGTGATTGTCAGAGTGCTTTTTTCTTTCTGTCATTGTGTAGAAATTTTTACCACCATCTTCAGAAACTAAAACCCTAACATTCATTAAATAAATCTTGTCAAATACATGAGGAGAAGCCACAAGTTCTTGATAGTAGTGTGGGCCTGTACCACCAGAAACGGTATCAGACATTTTTTTCCAGCTTCCACCACTATTATCAGACCTATATACAGCACCTGCTCTTTTATCTAGCTCAACAGCAGCATATAATACATTTGGTTGCATTGGAGAAATAGCTAATCCTATTTTTCCTTTATTTGACCTAGGTAGTCCTTTATCAATTTTTGACCAATTGTTTCCACCGTCAACACTTTTATAAAGTGAAGTTCCTGGACCACCGCCAATAAGAGCAGCAACATTTCTGTGTTTTTGCCAGCTTGCAGCGTATAGTACATCAGGGTTTGTTGGATCAATCACTAGGTCTGTAACACCTGTCCACTCATTAATATCTAAAGTGTTCTTCCAGGTTTTACCTCCGTCAGTTGTTTTATATAAACCTCTTTCACCGCCTGGACTCCACAATGGCCCTTGTGAAGCAACCCAAACAGTATTAGGGTCTTCAGGGTGAACTATTATTTTTGAAATGTGCTCAGACTTCTTTAATCCCATATCTTTCCATGACTTACCACCGTCTTTACTGTGATAAACTCCATGTCCAATACCAACATGTCTCCCACCAACATTTTCTCCGGTTCCTAGCCATATTGACGCATTGTTGTGAGGGTCAATGGTGATACACCCAGTAGAGTAAAAAGGCATGTTGTCAGCAATAGGACTCCATGTTGTTCCTGCATTTTCAGTTTTCCATACACCACCGGAACCGACAGCAACATACCAAACATTTTCATTCATTGGGTCAATTGCAATATCTGCGATTCTTCCAGACATGAAAGCAGGTCCAATACTTCTAAATTTAAATGCATTTAGTGCAGATTTCACAGCACTTTTCTCTTTGTTCGAATCTTTAGAACCTTGCCCCATAGTGAAGTTATAAGAGAAAAGGATTGCTAAAGAAACTAATAATAGCTTCAAGTTTTTCATAAAATAATTTTTAAATAGTGTCCACTTTATCCTGCTACAATACAGGACGGCCTGCTAAAATACGAAAATTTTGTAAAACCCTACCTTACACCCAAGGACACTCCCAAATTAATTGAATTGTATTCTTGCAAGCTGTAGTCAATAAAAAGATTATAAAAAGCAAAATTAAAAGCTATGCCAATATTTTTTCTTAGAAAATTTAAATTATTTTCAATTGATATCGGGTCTTGAACTTGAAAGGCTATTGCTCCAATTTCGTCAGAGGATGTTTCATAACTTAACTCGTATGACCCTTTTATTTTTAATGAACTTTTGCTATACACCTGCATTATTGAGGCATAAACACTCACAATTTTTAGATCCACAGAACCCAAAAGACCAAGACCATAATTGCTAACTCTTAAATCAACAGATTGGTTCTCACCCGGAATTTGAGAATTTACCCCAAAGCTATATCCCCCTTCTAATCTTGAATTGTTAGCCAGTACAGAAAGGTTAAAAGGAGTTACCTTTGAAGCTTTGAAATACTGAGATATACTATGTTTTATTCCCAGCCCTATGGATTTAAATTTTGCACCCTTATTTGTTGTCTCTGGCATATACCTCACAATTAATTCAGTTTTAAAAGGTATACCAACCGAAAATTGAAGATTAGGCAATATAAGCCTCCCACTAGAAAGTAAATCATTGTTTCCATTTGGAATCTCAAAGGAAGTTGACATTGAGTAGTCAGAATCAGGAGGATAAAACTCAACTAAATAAGTTCCATTTGAGTTTGATCCAAAAATTGTAGGGCTATGAGTTGAAGTTGAAGATAAATTATTAAATATTTGATTACTAAAACTTAAATCGCTCTCAGGAACATTAATAGCTGATAGGGAGAAAGTAAAATCAAAACCAAGTTTTTTATGGGTTTTCGCAGATTTAACCCAGCCTTCTCCCATAGAAATTTGCAATGCGTTAAATAGAGGGTTAAAATACTCTTGAACTAATATTTCCTGGTCTTGCTGTGAAGCTAGAAGAAAATTCTCCACTCCAGCAATATTTTGGGAACGGTTATTTAAATAAAATAAAAGTACAAAACATAGCAACCAGTTCTTCATTTATCTGAATAGATCTTTAGGAATTGAAGGGAAAAGCTGAAGAGCATTTTCATAATATATTTTCCTCAAAACTTCATCAGGAAGGTTTAAGCCATACATTTTCCAAAAAGCATGTCTTTTTCTAAAATAATTAAAGTATTCATCGTCTGATTCTAAGATTCTGAAATAAGTGTAAAACTCCTCCTTATTATAGGAGTCTTTTCCAAACATGATTCTGTCTTGGTAATCAATAAAAAACTTTCTTGCTGTTTTTGGCTGTCTGCCGAGTTCAGCAATAACAGCACCAAATTCTGTCATCACATTTGGGTATTTGTCGAGATGTTCACCAAGTTTTTTTAGATCATTGCCCATCCACCCCAAATGTGCATTTATGAAAGTGGTATTCTTGTGTTTTTCAAATATTGTATGCTGCTCTCTAATTATATCTTCAAAGGGAGGAATAAAGTCGGAATCACCATAATACCTATTTGGTTTTTCCTTTAGCTCAAACCACCTTTCGTTTTGATTATCCTTTGGTAGCCAAAATTGAAATGGATCTGCGGAGTGAATTAACACAGGAATGTTTAGCTCTCCACAGACATCCCAAATTGGTGCAAGCCTCTCATCATCGACCCGAACTCTTTCGCCTTTCGAGTCTTTATTAGTCAACCCAAGAGATTTGTACACCTTTAAACCTATAGCCCCCTTAAAAACAGCATCTCTGATAATATTTACCTGATTTTCAACATGATTTTCAACATCAACAGAGTTGAAATCAACATTTACAAATAAGCCAATTCTACCAGGCTGATTCTCTTCAATATTTTTTATTGATTCGTCAGAATACAGGTCTTTTGCTGCTTGAGGTCCAAAACCAGACCCGCTTAAATTTATAATAAACTTCATGTTTATCTCATCCATTTCAGAGACAAGCTCGTTAAGGTCCATTGTTGGCATTCTCCACTGGTGACTGTGAACATCAACAAACGGATATTTAGCTTTTTTAATTTCTCTACCTTCTACAACAAGCGATGAAGGAGGGTCATAATCTTCAAAGCTCATTATGTTTTGTTTGTCTTGAATTATATCAATTGCAAAATAAACAGAGAAAGCTATGACCAGAACAAAAGACAGGGCTTTAAAAAGATTTTTTAAACTAAACATAAAAAAACTAGCTAATAGGTATTGTTAAAACAGTGGTATCCCAAACTAAATTCATTTCAACCCCTTTTTCGTTTTTTGCAAAACGGATTGTAAACTGTTCTACAATATTTTTAGATTTTATCTCAGGCTTAACACTAGCTATAAGTACATCTTTTGAATAGTCAGGTTCAGAAATAGCAAAAAACTTATCTCCCTCTGAATTGAGAACAACCTTCCATTCATCTTTTCCTGGAACAGTGTAAAGCCTGTATTTTCCAGGCTCAAGTTTTTGACCGTTAAAAGAGATTCCGTTTGAGGTTTCGAACGTGGTAGCAGCGTTAGCCCCAGTTCTCCAATATTTTCCAAAAGGAACCAATGCGCCATCTTCCTCTGACCCAAAAATTAATCTATCTTTTTTATAAGGACGACTGTAAACCACCTCAAGATTAGAAATTTCAGAACTGTAGCTTACAGTTTCTTTTGGGCTTACAGGATTTATTACCATGTACGCAACATAGCCAATAAAAGCCAAAACTAATACTCCAATTATTTTTAAAACATTTTTCATTATATATTATTTTAATCGTTATTTATTAAATCTTGCAAGATACTTGCCAATCATATCAAATTCAATGTTTACAATATCACCTTCTTTTAGGGTTTTAAACGAGGTGTTTTCATATGTATAAGGTATAATCGTAACCTTGAAAGTGTTTTCTGCAATGTCAAAAACTGTTAGACTAACTCCATTAATACAAATTGACCCCTTTTCGATTAAAAGCATTTCATTGGAAATATCAAATTCAAATTTATATATCCAGCTTCCATCGTTAACTGAAACACCAAGACATTTTGCAACACCATCTACATGCCCTTGAACAAGATGACCATCGAGTCTTTCGCCAAGCTTCATTGCGCGCTCAAGATTTATAAGATCGTTGACCGAAAAGTTTGTCAGAGAGGACCTATCTAATGTCTCTTTAACTGCGGTAACAGTATGGGTGTTGTTATTTGTTTCAGTTACCGTTAAACAAACCCCATTATGGGAAACGCTTTGATCAACTTTCAGCTCCTTCGATATATCACTTTCGATTGTAAAATCAATGTTTCCTCGATCAACCTTAAGATCAGTAATTTTTCCTAAACTTTCTATTATTCCAGTAAACATTATGTCTGTTTAATTTGATAAATTTACAGAAATATTAAGGATATAGCTAAAATCAAATTGAAAGATCCAAAAAACAAGATTAAAGTAGGGTTTACAACAGGCGATATGAATGGAATTGGACCTGAAATTCTTTTAAATTCTTTAAAAAATACTGAGCTGCTATCTCTTTGTACGCCAGTCATATACGGACCTGTAAAAAACTTAAATTATACTCTGAACCATTTGGGTTTTGAGCTTACATTTAACAGAATAAGTTCAGCGGAACAATCTAAAGAAGGCAATATCAATGTAGTTGATAGCTTTAAAAACCCGCCTGAAATATCGTTTGGAAGCCTAAATAAAGAGATTGGTGCTGCCGCTTTTGAATCCATAAGAAACGGGGTTAAAGACTTGAAAGATGGTAAAATTGATGTTTTGGTAACACCACCTATTAATAAAGAAGCCATTCACTCTAATGAATTTAAGTTTATGGGTCATACAGACTACATAGATAGTCAAATTAATGGTAGCTCAACCATGATGATGGTTTCAAATGATCTTAGGGTAGCTTTATTGACTGAACACATTCCTATTTCGAAAGTTACGGATTCAATTACAGCTGATTATGTGGAAAATAAAGTTAATTCCTTAAACGAAACGTTGATGAGAGATTTTCAAATTGAGCGACCAAAAATAGCGATTCTTTCTATAGACCCTCATGCTGGTGACGGAGGGGTAATAGCAGAAAATGACAAAAAAATAATAGTTCCTGCCATTAAAAAGGCGTACGATTCGGGTATTTTAGCATATGGCCCTTTCTCAGCTGATAGTTTTTTTGGATCAGATGAATATAAGAAATATGACATTGTAATTGCATCATACCACGATCAAGGCCTTATTCCCTTTAAAACATTATCTTTTGGTATGGGAGTAAATTATACTTCGGGCTTGGATAAGATCAGGACATCTCCAGACCATGGAACAGCATATTCAATAGCTGGAAAAGGCATTGCATCCAGAGATTCGTTTCTTTGTTCAATTTATCTTGCCATTGATATTTATAGACGAAGAACTATTTATGACGAGTTTTCTAAAAACAAACTAGAAATATCAAAGTAGATTAAATCAAGCTCTTTTCTGTTAGTTTCTTAAGAAAATTTATATATTTGCTCGCCTTAAAATTTTAGAGATGAAGTCTGATAGCAAATATAAAATTGAGTTTGCAGGTTTAAAAATCGGAAGTCACCAATTTAATTTTAATGCAGATAAAAAGTTCTTTGATAGATTTAATTTTTCTGATTTTAACGATGTTACTGTAAATATTGACATTGAATTGACAAAAAAATCAACATTGCTTGAGTTAGACTTTGTTCTAACCGGTGGGGTTAATCTTAATTGTGATTTGACAAATGAGCCCTTTGACTTTCAGATAAAACATAAATCCTCACTTGTTGTAAAGTTTGGACAAGACTACAATGATGAGGATGATGAAATATTAGTTTTACCTCACGGGGAGCATAAGCTTTATGTTGATCAATACATATTTGAATTGATTGTATTATCTTTGCCGCCTAAGAGAATTCATCCTGGTGTTGAAGACGGAACCTTGAAGTCAGAAATATTAGATATATTGGAAGATCTTAAACCAAAAGAAAATAGTAATTTTGCTGACCCAAGATGGGAACAGCTTAAAAGTTTAAAAAAATAAAATAGTTTACAATGGCACATCCAAAAAGAAAAACGTCAAAAACTAGAAGAGACAAAAGAAGAACACATTATAAGGCTGAAATGCCTCAGATTTCGGTATGTTCAAAAACCGGTGAAAGCCATCTTTACCACAGAGCATATTGGCATGAAGGTAAACTATACTACAGGGGCAAAGTGCTTTTAGACAACAATTCTGAAGTTGAAGCTTAGTTTGTTGTATCTGGCTAAGTTCTCTTACCAATAATTTTTAATAATAATTTGTAGGCAAGTCTTAACAATAAGATTGTGGGGCTGATAACACCTAACAAATAGGAGGGTATAATAGTCAGCTCTCTAAATACACCAATAAATACATTTTCTATTTTCAGAAGATTGA
>OCVP010001428.1_pt1 | contig 9919 bp, 12 predicted proteins | sample 1539171 | NCBI WGS metagenome assembly OCVP01 (sample SAMEA51879418, study PRJEB22527) | metagenome
TCTTTTCTTTTATTCCAATTTCCAAAGCATATTCTTTCCAAACCTTAACTGATGCCATTGATTTTTCTTTCATTCCATATTCAAAGCTCTCACCTGAGGGTAAAAAATAATTTGCCATATAAATTCCAACACAATCCCAAGCTTTGTCTTTATTTTCTTTACTTAAAGTTTCAGCATTAGCAGCACTGGTAAAAATAAAGAATGTTAAAACCAAAAATATTTTTTTCATATTTATATCTCCTAATATTAAGACTAAAATGTTAAGTATTTATTATAAAGTGTGAAAACTGACGCTGTGATATGTTAAAATTGCAAAGCTTTGATTGATAAAATTATTATAAGTTTCGGAACCTTAAGTTATTTCTATTTAATTCACTAATTTTCGTACAACCCATAAGCTTCATATCTCTCTCTAATTCGGTTTTATATTGACCCAAAGCTCTTTCAACTCCTGCTTGACCCGCAGCTGCTAGTGCATAAAGATATAATCTTCCACCTGCACATGCTTTTGCACCAATCGATAAAGCTTTAAGCATATGTGTTCCTCTTTGAAATCCGCCTTCACAAATAACATCAATCTTATCACCAACTGCATCTACTATTTCTGCTAACTGATCAAAAGGTGATCTTGATCCATCAAGTTGTCTTCCACCATGGTTTGAAACCATTATTCCTGTACATCCAATATCGACTGCTTTTTTTGCATCCTCGACACTCATAATTCCTTTAAGTGCGAAATGACCGCCCCACTTAGAGCATAATTTTTCAGCATCATTCCAATTCATAGACTGATCTAACATTGTTGAAAAATAATTTCCAATCGAGGAATTTGTGCTTGTTCCTTCTTTCACAAAATCTTGAAGATGAGGTAATTCAAATTTTCCTTTTGTTAAATAATTTATTCCCCACATAGGTCTTGTCGCAAAACTATATAAACTCGACAAAGTTAGTTTAGGTGGTGAAGTAAATCCTGTTCTTAAGTCTCTTTCACGATTTCCACCTGTTATCGTATCAACCGTTAAGGCCATAACATCAAAATTTGCTGCTTTTGCTCTTTCTAAACAAGAGTCATTGAGACCTCTATCTTTATGAAAATAAAATTGAAACATTTTTGGAGTATCAATCATTGATGATATTTCCTCGACACTTACTGTTGCTAAAGCTGAAACACCAAACATTGTATTAAATTTTTGAGCTGCTTTACCAACTGCTCTTTCACCATCATAATGAAACAATCTTTGTAAAGCTGTAGGAGAACAATAAAATGGTAAATCTAATTTCTTTCCAAATATTGTTGTTGAAAGGTCTATGTTTTCTACACCTCTTAAAACATTTGGTACTAAATCTACATCATCAAATGCACTTGTATTTCTTTTATATGTAATTTCATCATCTGCAGCACCATCAATGTAATGAAATATTGGAGAAGGTAATTTCTTTTCAGCAAGTTTTCTAAAATCCGCAAAGTTATGACAATCTTTTAATCTCATATCACTTTAATATATCAATTATATCCAATTTGGATACGGTAAACCTTTTTCTTGAAGGAATTTTTTATTGAATAATTTGCTGTTATATTTATCACTCTTGTCGCAGAGTATCGTTACGATTGTTTTTCCTGGTCCTAATTCTTTTCCTAATCTTATAGCACCTGCAATATTTACACCACAACTAGTCCCCAAACTTAATCCTTCATTTTGAATAAGATCAAACAAAACTGGTAAAGATTCATTATCACTAATAGAAAATGCACCATCGATCTTTGCTTCTGCAAAATTAGCAGTCACTCTACTTGAGCCAATACCCTCAGTAATAGAATTGCCCTCACTTTTTAACTCACCATTATTTATGTAATTACAAAGCGATGAACCTGCTGGATCAGAAAGATAAATTTTAATATCTTTATTTTTTTCTTTTAAGTAACTACTAACACCAGCAATGGTACCTCCAGTTCCGGACGCACATATGAATGCATCTACTTTACCATCTGTTTGATCATAAATTTCGGGACCTGTAGTTTCGTAATGTCCTTTTAAATTTGCAGTGTTATCGAATTGATTTGCCCAAACAACACCATGATTATTTGAACTTCTTAACTCATCAGCTAATCTTCCAGCAACTTTAACATAATTGCCGTCATCTTTATATGGTTTAGGAGGAACTAATCTTAAATCGGCACCAATATTTTTCAGCATATCTTTTTTTTCTTGTGTTTGGTTGTCATTCATTACTATTACAGTTTTGTAACCGATTGAGTTTCCAATCAAACAAAGTCCGATACCAGTGTTCCCTGCAGTTCCTTCAACAATTGTTCCACCCTTAGAAATTAATTTTTTTTCCTCTGCATCTCTTATTAATGCAAGTGCAGCTCTATCTTTTACTGAACCTCCAGGATTTAAATATTCTGCTTTACCATATATGTTACACCCTGTTATCTCGGAAGCAGCTTTAAGTTTAACCAATGGTGTATTTCCAATACCATCAATAAAATTATTTTGAGAATTCTTCATTTAATTTTTATCACTTTGTTCAGTAATACCATAAGGTTTAAATGTTTCATCATCAGCTGAACTTTCACCAACATTCTTAGCTGGAATTCCGACCATGATCGCGTTTTCAGGAACATTTTTAGTAACAACAGCATTGGCACCAATCTTAGCATTTTTTCCAATAACAACTGGACCTAATATCTGTGCACCAGAACCAACAACAACATTATTCATTAAAGTGGGATGTCTTTTTGTATTTCTTTGATCTTCCGAATTAATGCTTGGAGAAATTCCACCAAGTGTAACCATATGATAGATTGTAACATTATCCCCAATATCAGAAGTTTCACCTATTACAACACCCATACCATGATCAATGAAAAGATTTTTTCCTATTTTTGCTCTTGGATGAATTTCTATACCAGTTAAAAATCTTGAAAACTGAGAAATAATTCTTGCTATCAAATCAAATTTTGCAATTGAAAAAAAATTTGCAATTTTATGAAAGAATACAGCCTTTACTCCTGGATAAGTTAAAATAACATACAGCTTAGACTTCGCAGCTGGGTCTCTCTTAATAATAGATTCTAAAAAATCATTCATAATTAATTTGTTTTTTGATTTAAAAAACTACTTATTGCAACAACAAGAAGTTTCTTCAGGTTCACAACGACAAACTATTGTGCCATCACATCTGCATTTATCGTTCAGACAGTTTGAGCATTTGCTTTTTAAATTTTCGCAAGGCATGCAGGATATATAATTGTTCAATATAAGAATTCAATACTTAAATTGACGCTAAGCTACATCTGATCTGAAGTTAAACCTTTAACATTTGCAGGAACCGCTATATCCATCATTTTTGGATTAGCTAGATTTAAATTGTTCATGATTTCTATATATTGATCAACAGAATCAACTTGTAATCTTGGGTTATTTTTTAGCTCGCTACCAATCGTAGATGAGGTTTTACCATTATAGTCATGAGCAGGTAATACAATTGTATTTTCAGGTAACTTTAGAAGCTTGTTAAAAAGAGAGTCGTATTGATCTTTTGCACTTCCATTTTGAAAATCTGTTCTACCAGTTCCATTAATTAATAATGTATCGCCAGTAAAAACTCTATCATTCATAAGATAACTGTATGAGCAGTCAGTATGACCAGGAGTATAAATTACTTTAAGTTCAATATTATCAATTTTAATTTTATCATCCTCTTTGACATGTAAGTCAACAACTTCTGATTTTGATTTTTCACCCATGATCTTTGTACAATTAGTTTTTTTACTGAGTTCATTCAATCCAGTAACATGATCAGCATGAATATGTGTATCAATTACTTTTACTAACTTTAGATCTAAGTCATCCAAAACATTTAGATATTTATTTGTATGTTCAATTACTGGATCTATTATTAATGCTTCTCGTCCTTTATCACTTGCGAGGATGTACGTGTAGGTTGAAGATTTATCATCAAATAATTGTTTAAAGATCATATCTAATAATATTATTAAAAATTGCATGATTATTCAATCTTTCATATAATTATAAAATAATAATTCATTTAGGAGGGTAAATGACTTTAAAAATAAATAGTTTGGCTCCAGATTTTACTGCTGAAACTTCTGAGGGTAAATTATCTTTTCATGAATGGTTAGGTGATAGCTGGGGTGTATTATTTTCTCACCCAAAAGATTTTACACCTGTCTGCACAACAGAATTAGGTGCTTTAGCTAAAATGAAACCAGAGTTTGAAAAAAGAAATGTAAAGGTAATGGGGCTAAGTGTAGATCCAGTATCTGATCATGTTAAATGGCTAGAAGATATTAAGGATGTGTGTGGTTTAAAACCAAATTATCCAATTGTTGCTGATGAAAAGTTAGAAGTAGCAAAACTTTACAATATGTTAGAAGGTGATGCGGGAACGACATCTATGGGAAGAACAGCTGTAGACAACGAAACAGTTAGAACCGTCTATATTGTAAGACCAGATAAAAGAATTGGATTATTCTTAACCTATCCAATGACTACAGGAAGAAACTTTAAGGAAATTTTAAGAACAATAGACTCTATGCAGAGAACTGCAAAACATAAAATTGCAACACCTGCAGATTGGCAACCAGGAGATGATGTTATTATAGTTCCCAAAGTTACAAATGAGGAAGCAAAAAAAATCTATCCTGATGGATGGGAAACTGTAAAACCATATTTACGAAAAGTTCCAGATCCAAATAAATAATATTTAAATTATAAATTAAACCAACAACTTTAATTAAGTTGTTGGTTTTTTTAACCTATAGTTTCCAAAACTTTATTTTCATCAATAAGCCTCATAAACTTTTCATGATGGTTATAGTAGTCTTTAAACTTTAGATTTTTAAAATTGTTTATCGGGTGAACTAATTTATCTCTATTCTTTCTTTTTAAAATAAGCCCTAAGCCTTGATCGGCTTTGATTGTATATGTGTCAATATCCTCCCTAGTTCGGGACTGAACGATTGATTTCCAAACATCACCATTCCAACTCGAATGAGTTTGTGGAATCGTTTGATGCCAAATTTTAGCAGGAAGACAATCATGCAGTAAAATGACTCCATTTTCGTTTAAAACATTTAAAGAATTATCTATATCTTTTAATACTTGCTCATGGATATGCAGACCGTCTATAAAAATTAAATCAAAAGTATCTTTATTCTGTGAAAAAAATTCATCACTGGTCATACGTAATGTACCACCTGATTGAGGATCAACACCAACTTTATTTTCAATTTTGATTTTTGAAAAATTAACATCACTTTGACAACCAATTTCCAAGTAACTTTTAAATTTTTTTGAATAAATTAATTTATTAATTATATCAAATCGTGTTTGTGTTTTATTCCAATCATAATTGAATTTTTTGCTAAATCTTTCATTTTTAATGTAGTAGTAAAATCTTCTTAAATAGAGTGTAAATTTACTTGGTAATGCATCATTTCTTATCATTTTTTCAAATATTTTTTCATTGATACTTGTGCGAGTAATAAATTTGGATCTATAAATATTTTAGACTCTCTTATTTTTTTAAATGACTTATAAGCAAAAATAGCAATTGGTAGTTCTGTACATCCCAAAATAATTTTTTTACATTTAATTTTAATTAAATAATTAACAGCAGGCTTTAAAACTTTTTCAGCCTCTCTTACCTTACCCATTTTGACAAATTTAATTGCCTTATTAACACTATTTTTTTGTAATTTTTTTCCAGGAGAAACTAATTTAAATCCTTTATCAAAATATTTACTATAGACTTTTGTCTTAATAGTAGCTTCTGTACACAAAATACCAATTTTAGAATTTTTTTTACAAGATTGTTTTGCGTGAAGGTAGACTTCTTTTGGCATACTTACCAAAGGTATTTTTATTTTTTTTTGAATATCTTCATGCCAATAGTGAGCTGTATTACATGGCATGACTATAAATTTACATTTATTTTTCTGTAATAATAAACATCCTTTAACCAATTCTTTTAAAACATTGTAATATTTTTTTAAATTTTCAGGTCGTCTTGGTGTGTCTGATTTATTATAAAGAATAAATTTTGGATAGTGTTGATCTGACTTTCCTCTATTAAGCACAGCTATCTTATTACAGAAATCTAGACCTGCTTGAGTTCCCATTCCACCAAGTATTCCAATCATAAAAGAAAGTTCTATTTAAATTGTTTTATTTCTTGATCTCATAAAAACTAAAATTAAACAACCATTATTTGTATGAGATGAGTGTGTAGTTCCGGGTTCAAAGCTTACAAAGTCTCCTTTTTTAAAAACTTTTCCGTCAGCATCAATCAATTCTCCTTCCAACATGTAAAACTCCTCGTAGTTTACATGTTCGTGTGGAACGCTTTTAGATCCAGGATCCATTTTTAAAATGTAGCTTCCTTGGCCTTTTTCTTTATCATAACTAATTTTATGCCAACTCATTCCTTTTATTGGTTCACCATAATTATCAAATGGTTCAAAAGATAAATTTTTTGGATCAATTACAGTCCGTTTGTTCATTTGAATTAAATTATATCTTTTTTAGAAAATAAGAAATAATAAATAAATATGGAATTTTTATTTTTAGGATTTTTTACAGGTTTAAGCCTAATTCTTGCTCTAGGTGCCCAAAATGTATTTGTAATTGAGCAGGGTTTGAAAAAACAGTATGTTTTTATCGTTTGTTTAATTTGTTCTATATCCGATTTAATTTTAATTTTTTTAGGTATTTTTTTATTTGAATATTTTAATGATGTTTTTACTAAACAAATTGAACTTTTATTTAATATTTTATTATTTATTTTTCTTATATATTTTATTTCAACTAAAATTAGGTCTAATTATAGCAATATCAATTTTGAGATAAAAACTGAGACATATAAATTAAAAAATATTTTTTTAAAAACATTAGCATTTACTTATTTAAATCCTCATGTTTACTCAGATACAGTTTTTTTCTTAGGCAATTTATCTAAAAATTTTGAATTAGCTGATAAATATTCGTTTGGGGTAGGAGCTTCAATTTCTTCTTTTCTATTTTTTTTTATACTTGGCTATCTCTCAAAATTTTCATCTAATTATTTAAAGAATCCAAGGATTTGGAAAATTATAAATAATTTTATAATTCTATTTATGAGTGGAATAGCTTTATACGTGTTGAGAGAGATAATTAATTATTATTGAAAAATCTAGCTTTTAGCAGACCATAATAACTCATTGGAAATTTGAAATTTACCACTAAATATAAAGTATGAGTCTAGACAAACATTATATGCCAAAAAATTTAAGTGACAAGGTTGCACTTGGTTTCACTAAATTTTTAAGATTTCTTGCTGATACTTTTTTCAAAAAAAGATACGGCCATAGAGCTGTAGTTCTTGAAACGGTTGCAGCAGTGCCAGGTATGGTTGCTGGAATGTTACTTCACCTTAAATCTTTAAGAAAAATGCAAGATGATAAAGGATGGATTAAAATTTTATTAGATGAAGCTGAAAATGAACGAATGCATCTAATGACTTTTATACATATTGCAAAACCAACTATGATTGAAAGAATTATTATATTGATAGCTCAATTTATTTTTATTATCACTTATGCTATAATTTTTATTGCATCACAAAGAACAGCTCATAGAATAGTAGGATACTTCGAAGAAGAAGCTGTTAGAAGTTATACAGAGTATCTGAATGAATTAGAGATGGGTAAAATTAAAAATATCCCTGCACCTGAAATTGCTATTAATTATTGGAACTTACCACTCAATGCAACTTTAAAAGATGTTGTAAAAGTTATAAGAGACGATGAGGCAGGACACAGAGATGTAAATCATAGTTTTGCAGATATAATCAATAGCAAAATTAAACCAAAATCAGAAATAAATAAAAATAAAGAGCAAATTAAAGATGCTCAAACATTAAAAGAAAATAATTAAAGGAGACTTATGAAATTTTTAAAATTAGTAATAATTTTTATGCTTTTTAATACAGCATCCTTTGCTGATAAAAATATGAAAATTGGTTCTAAAGGAAAGTTAAGCGAAGTTGACAGAGTAATTAAGGTTAAAATGTATGATAACTATTATGAGCCTAAATCTTTTAGTATTAAAAAAGGTGAAACAATAAAATTTGAAGTCATTAATGCAGGAGAACTTGTTCATGAATTTAATATTGCAAATGCAATGATGCATAAAAAACATCGTCCAGAAATGGAAAGGATGGTTGAAAATGAAATATTACTTGCAGACTCAATTGACAGAGAAAAAATGAAGAAGATGGCAAAAATGGATAAAGCTATGGGCCACTCTCACAGCAACAGCGTTCTATTAGCTCCTAAAGAAAAAGGTGATTTGGTTTGGAAATTTGATAATGCAATGAATATTGAAATTGCATGTAATGTACCTGGTCATTATGAAATAGGAATGATTGCTAAAGTGCAATTAGACTAACTATTTCAATTATTAATCTCAAATAAATGAGCTCTGAAACTATAAACTTTAATTGGTCGTGTAAGCATACATGGAAAAGAAGTGCTAAAAATACAGCTTGGTGTTTACTTGGTTGTGCAATTGGTGACTTTGGAACTATATTATTTTTTCAAATTACAAAAATACCATTTCCTGTTTTAGGAATAATGACCCTTGCAATCATTAATGGTTTGATCACGAGTATTATTTTAGAAACTATAATTTTATTAAGACAAAATTTTAAATTTTCTAATGCTTTAAAAACAGCATTAGGAATGAGCTTTATCTCAATGATCAGTATGGAGGTTGCAATGAATTTAACTGATTATCTACTTACTGGTGGCGCGATACTTACATGGTGGGTGGTGCCAATTATGCTTATCGTGGGATTTTTAACACCTTGGCCTTACAATTATTGGAGATTAAAGAAATTTAATATTAGTTGTCATTAAAACTTTACTTTTAAAAGAAATTAATCATAAATTGGAAAATAATTTTTGTGTGATGTCATCAAAAAATTTTTTTTTATTAGTTGTATTTTTCTTTTTTATATTAGGTTCTAAATCATTTGCAGTTTTACCGTTTAAACAATCAAAAGTAATATCCACAGGTTATTCTCCTAATATCAAAGCAGTAAGAGGTATAAATTTTAAACCTGATGGAACTAGGATGTATATAACCAATCGTATATCTGATACAAACGAAAATGCACGAGTAACTCAATATACACTTACAACACCGTTTGATATAAGCACGGCAATAGATCCTGTTTCAACAAACCTAGTAGGCGATGGTGGTTCTATTCCACAACTGAGATTGCCACACGCAATTGAATTTAAACCTGATGGAACAAGAATTTTTGTTACAACCAATAAAGACCCAACTTCGGTCTATCAGTTTAAACTAACTACTCCTTGGGACACTACCACATTAGAATTTGAATTAAGATTTACAGTAGATTTAACAGGTGCTGGTAATGAAGATCAAGTAAGAGCCCTGGCATTTAAACCTGATGGAACGCGTATGTTTGTAGGCGGTAAAGATCAGGATGTTATTCGAGAATATATATTAACAACTCCCTTTGATCTATCGGATGTCTCAGTAGGAGCTATATCAACAGTCGACCTAGAGGATGCTGATGACAGCATGAGAAATATTCAATTTAACTCTGATGGAACTAAGCTTTATATCGCTGGTGATGATAACAATGACATGAAGATGTATTCTTTGAGCACACCTTATGATGTTACTACTTTATCATCTACTTTTACTACATTTGATTTAGGTAGTAGATTTTCTAATATGAGAGGTTTTATATTTGCATTTAACTTTACAAGACTGTTTGTTACGGATGATACCGGAGCAACAAATACAATTTTTGAATATAGCTTAGAATGTGCTGGGACAATTACTTGTAATGATCCATCAAAAGACGATGATATAAAAGC
>OCVP010001432.1_pt1 | contig 9899 bp, 7 predicted proteins | sample 1539171 | NCBI WGS metagenome assembly OCVP01 (sample SAMEA51879418, study PRJEB22527) | metagenome
CTTGCGTCGTGCCTTTGGAGACTGCTCGGGTGGAGATTCACCGTCAAGCAGCACGGCGTCGCTGACCAGATCGCTTCGGTCGTGGCCAGCGAGGGATTCGAGCGTCTTTGGCTCGTCAATGCGAGCGCCTTGGACCAGCAGGCCGAGCAAAATAAGGACGACCAACACGGCGCTCAGGGTGACGAGGTCAACCCCGAGGCCACCGTCCCCGGCCACGCCCTCACCGGTGCCCGACACGGTGGTAAACACGGGAAGAGAGGGTGCACCTTGCTCGTTTAAGCCACGGATTTCGACGGACTGGTTGCCGGCATCGAGTTGAGCGGGATCCAAGGCGACAACCCATTCGAACCGTTCGAGTGCCCCAAGACCCCCCTCAACCGTCTCGTAGGTGGCTTGAGCCCACGAGCCTCCGTTGATTCGGAATTCCACGCTGGCGATGGAGCCTGCCTGGCCCCAAGCCAAACCGCGGATTTCGTGAAGGCCGGTGGATTCGTTCACCGATGAATTGCTGATGTGAACTTGGGACGAAACGTCGACCGTCCCGGTGAGGTTGGCCTCAGCAAGGTACATTGAGAGCTTCACGGCTTCGTAGGCGTCGACCATGCCCCATCCGAAGTCACGGTTCCAGAAGGGATCAACCTCGGGTGCAGAGGCTTCGCCCCGGCGTTCCGCTGTGAGCTTGAGAATCTCCTTCATCTCCGCCGTTGTCAAATCAGGGTTGGCCTCGATCATCATCGCAAGGATGCCGGACACGGCGGGAGCGGCGTACGACGTGCCGGAACCGCGCCCGGTGTAGCCGTTGTCGGCAGCATCGCCTCCGATGAAATTGTTGCAACCTCCCGAGGAGACGCAGCCCTCGGCTTGAACAATGTTCGTACCCGGTGCGGAGACCTCCGGCTTCAATTCATTGAGTGGGTTGCCGTCTCCGTTGTCCCTGCGATCGCCTCGAGAGGAGTAGGACGCAACGGTGTCGTCGGTTCGGTCAACGGTGTTCTGATCGTCGGTCGCACCCACGGTGATGGAAAGGCTGGACGACCCCATGCCGGAGAGACCGTCGTTGTTGGGACCGTCGTTCCCTGCTGCTACGCTGACCACCACGCCTGCTTCCATGGCTTCGTTGAGGATCCGGCTGTGCATGTCCTCGCCGTCCGAGCCCCCGTCCTCATGGGACGTGATGCCCCACGACAAGGAGATGATGTCAATGCCGTAACTCGCTTCGTCGGCGCCCTGCCAGGCGGTGTCTTTGTTGTCAATGATCCACTGGAGGCCGTTCATGGCGGATTCGTAAAATTCCTGTTCGATCACGTAATTCTCAAACGGACCTGCGCCCAAATCCGTTCCGATGCGAACATCGATGAGGTCAGCGTCGGGCGCAGCCCCGTAGAAATCGGTCTGAGCCCCGCTGGCATCGATGCCGGTTGCGGCCGCCATGCCCATGCACGCCGTTCCGTGTTGGTGTCCGTCGTCGGGATCGAACGTGCCGTCGGTTTCGCGGAACCCGCCGCCCGCAAGAATGCAGATTGGATCCGAAGGTGTGTAGCAGACAGCATCGTATCCAGCAACGAATTTCTCACTCAGGCCCGGGTGTTCGTTGTCCACGCCGGTGTCCACCATGGCAATGTTCACGTCTGCACCCCTGAACCCGAGGTCCCAAGCACCCACGGGGTAGAGACTTGAGTTTCGGGCTTTGACGGCGGGGGTCTGGATGTCGCCGTAAAAGACGAGGCTTCCGTACCGCTCAACCATGACAACGTCATCAAGCGATGCGAGGTCGAACACCAAACTGGCGTTCACCTGTCCGAGCAACACGGCGTCCACCGATTCGATGACGTCGACCACGCTGAGGTTCATGGACTCGAGTTGTGCGAGATGGTGGCTGGACACCTCGGTGCCGTAGGAAAGACCGATGCCCGTCGTACCGATGAAGGATTCAAGGCTGTCGTGGACGCCGTTGCGGTTCTGGTCAAGCGCGGTGCGTTCCCACCACGGGGTTTCATCTTCCAACCACGCAGACGCTGCTTGTTCCGGCACGTCAAAACCGAAGCCATCCGGTGCCCACTGCAGGCCTTCTGCATCAACAGCATGCCAACCGGCCGGCTCAGATTTCATGAACAGCGAGCCGGTGATCGGCCCCATCAGCAACGCAAGCACGACCACGGCCAACATTCGACGCATGTTCTTCCCCTGAACCCTCCGAGCCTCGTGTGGGGCATCAACCTAACGCTGACCCAGCGGACGATTGGCGACCGGAACCGTATCGTGCCGGGCGAACCTTTTACTGCACGAAACGGTGGTGAGCACCCATGGAACCACGGCACAGGTTCGGGAACCTCACCCTCCTTCTGGCACTGGCCTCCCTCACACTGGCCGCATTTTCTCTGGGTTCGGTGTGGGCAACAGCCGACGACAGTCACGTGACGGAGGTCTACGACCCGGAGTTCGGAACGGTTGACGTGACCGTTGCAACGTTAACGGCTGACTTTGAACTGAAGGAAATGGAGTCGGTTCTGACCGTTCAGGACACGTTCTTTTTCGGATCTCCCGAGGCCTTCGCCGACACCAAAACCTACGAGGAGATCGCAGAATCCAGCGACGGCGATGTCAAAACGACGTTCGAAGACATGGACCGGGCCGGCTCGGTCGCTTCCCTCATGATTTGGATCGGGCTCATCGGCTTGGTTCTCACCGCTGCCCTGTCCGTTGGGTCACTCGGACAGGTCACGAACAGCCGACTGACAACCCTTTCCGGTGGTTTCGCTGCAAGCATCACGATGTTGGCTCCCATCGTGTGGTATGTGCTCCTCCCCTCGAGCGGAACGTACGCTTACGTGGACGATTCCTTGTTTGGGTTTCTCTTTGCCTCGGAAGAATACACGGTCACGTTCGAACCCTCCCCGTCGTATGGTTTGATCCTGTCCATCCTCAGCGGCATCACTTCCGTTGCCATGGTGGTCATGATTTACTTTCACAACCAGGCCGAACCGGTGAGTGAAAAGCCCGGGTGGATGAAATCCATTCATCGCCTCGTGTCCCAAACCGAAGACGACGTCGAAAAGCCACCGACGTTCACCGAGAGGAGAGAACAAGCCGGACGCTTGCTGAAAGAATACACATCGACGTACAAGTCCAACCGGAAAATGCAAGTTGCCTCGGTGCTCCTCGTTCTTGCACTGAGCGCTTACCCGATGTATTCCCTCATCAGCGATTGGTTGGAGGAAGAAGACGCTTACCAGCGAGACTTGAACTACGCCATCTTCGGGGAGGAGGAGTACATCACATGGTACGACAGTGAGGTGGAACTCACCGACGGAGAGAGTCTGATGCTTTCGTTCACCGAAGCGGATTTCCCTGAGGAAGTGTCGAACAGAAACGTCATCGGGTTGGATTTGGTGGTCGCCGTTTACGACAACTACGAAGGCGATAACGAAGAGACCAACGGCGTGGGTTGCGTCGCTGACCCAGGCGAAGCGGCGTTCGATTCAGCCTCGTTTACGGCCGAGACGCCCAACGGCAGTGCGTCCGATCAAACTCAAGAGAGCATCTACGTCGTCTTCATGCTGGCCGACCTACCGGATTTTGGACCTCAACCGTACGTGACGGGCTACACCGTTGCAGAACTGGAAGCCATGTACGACGCATCGGACGACGTTGCCGGTGATTACGAATTCACGGTCACGGGGGACCCTGAAGCGGGCGATGCGACCTTCCAGTGCGAGCGGGACGACCCCAGCGTCACCGTTCGTGTCTGGGTTGACCTGATTGTGTATGACGTGGACATCGTCGAGATGGTGTAAGGTGGGAGCAGAGGGATTTGAACCCCCCCCAGCGGATTTCTTCTGAAACTGCGCATCAGATGGGCAGTCTGCAGGATTGCAACGGGTCGGCGCTCCAGTTGGTCATCAACTTCAGCAAACCCACTCGTCGTCATTCCCGTGCAACTGGAGCCCGCGATACTACCAAGCTATACTATACTCCCTTGTGTTACCCAAAGCATCAGTTCTTTGCCTGTCGGCGTGCACGCTTTCGGCGTCGCAATTTCTTCTTGCGCCACTTCCAACGTTGGTTGCCGGTTTTTTTCCAAGCACGTGAGCCTCGCTTCATGGTGAACAGCCCTCCCACTTGCCTTCCCTATATGAGAGCATCGGGCGGGGCAGGAACCGTCGTCAGGCGGTCAACTGCGCTCCATCTCCGACGTTGATGGTGCGGAGGACGGTGTGGCCAACGGCTTGATGCCGAACAGAACGCGCGTCGGTCGTGTTCGTTTCAACATCTCAAACGCAAGCCAGCAACCGAGAACGACGAGAACCCATGTCGTCAAAACGGCCAGCGGTCCTCGCAGACCGATGGATTTGCAAAACCAGAGAAAAGCAAAGGTGAGCGGCATGTGAACGATGTAGAACGGATAAACGCCCTGATTGAGATAGGCGAGACGAGGGCTTGGATGATTGAGGTAGCGAGCACCCAGCGCAAACACGAGCGCACACCAGCACCATGCATGGAACGCATGAATGAAGCAGGCGAGAAGCGTCATTGTGTTGTGGGGAACCACGCCGGATTCCACCCAACCACCGTCGACGTAAGGCACACCGTCGACGTGTTGTTGCACGCGCAACCAAAGGAACGCCAGCGTAAAGAGAACCGTCATGCCGACAATGGCGTTGAATCGCCGGTCGAGCAGACGATAGTAACCCTCGCTGGCCGTCATGCAGGCATAACCGAAGGCGAAAAAGCAGAGGAACCACATCCATTCATATCCCGATCCGAGGAAACCCGGCATCCAGGGTTTGAGCGTCCACTCCACAACGGTCAGGACGAAGGGGAACACCAACAAAACGCCCCAACCGTTCAACCACTGAAACGCGTGTTGGAGAGCGGAAACCAATCGCCCCTGAGGGTTTTTTTGCGCTGCGTGAAAGAACGGAATCAGCAGGAAGGAGTACAGCGCCAAATTCCAAAGAAACCACAGATGACCGAGCACAAACTTCCCGAGGATGGGCACCCAAAACAGCAACGAGGTCCAGACCATGTGTTCCAACCACACCTCAACGACGCCGTTCATCCCCGCACCACGGGTTTCCCACGGAGCGGTCAACACGCTGTTCAGAAACCCGATGGTCCACATGCCGAACACCATGGGGACCAGAAGGCGTTTCACGCGCTCGGTCGAAAACATACGCCACGTCCGGCGCCGAAAGGCAAAGGCCGTGCCCATGCCTGAGATCATGAACAACGCAGCAAGGCGCCACTGATGCATCCAATGAAGGAACAAGCTCGTCGGGTCCACGGTTTCGGTGGTGTAGCGGTTTCGCTCATCGTCCTCTTGGGCGGAGGTTTCCGTCCGTTCATCCACGTTGGGGTTGAGGTGTTCTCCGTAGGCCGTCCAGTAGACGCCGATGGCGATGTGAAACGGTATGAGCAGGCCGAAGAGGAGGACGCGAAGCCAATCAACGTCATGACGGCGAACCCGAGCGGGGGAAGCGGGTTCATCCATGGAAGTGGCCTGCCCTTCAGCCATATAACCACTCCACACGCGACCTTCGACGTGGGGGCCAACCCGTCTCAGACAAGCGGCACCGAGGGAACACTAATGACGGTCTGCCCTGAGGTTCCGTCATGCCTCAGCGACGTCGAGCCCTCTGCGCAGTGCTCGTGGCGCTGATGTCCCTCCAAGGTTGTCTTTCGGCAAACACGGCAACAAACGATGAAGCCATCGCCAGCGATGAGAACCCCTTCCCCAACCACAACCCCGACGAATACGAGTGTTTCACCCACAACGACTGGGAGCGATGCTACATCACGCACGTACCCGATTCGGTGAACGAAGACGCCAACGCACCCCTCATCGTGGAACTTCACGGTTGGGCTGGCTCAGCCTTCGAAACAAGGGCGCTGACCGACATCACCCTTCTGGCGGACGATGTGGGTGCCATCGTTGTCCACCCCGAGGGCATCATTGTGGACAACACGACCCTCACCACGGGTGGAAACGAAGAAGCATGGAACGCAGGCTACTGTTGCGGGGATGCGCTCTACTACGAAATCGACGATGTGGACTACCTGAGGACCGTGATCGCTCGGACGATTGAAACCTTCCCCGTAGACGAGCAGCGCATCTACATCACCGGATGGTCAAACGGATGCATGATGGCGCAGCGCATGGCGCTGCAAGCCAGCGACCTGATCGCCGCCGTAGCGTGCACCTCGGGGTACCTGAGCATCCACGACGCCGAAGGCTACACCCCCGTGCCGGTCATGGAAATTCACGGCTTCATCGACGAGAACCAACAGTACACCAACACGGTGAATTGGGGCATCGTGGACGAGAACCGAAGAAACCTGGAATCCATGCAGTCGGGAGCGATTGAGAACATGTACGACTGGGCCGGCTACAACAACTGCGAGGGCGTCGTGCCCGACCGAAACGAACCCGGCGCCGTTTACAGCATCCAGGGCTTCACAAATTGTGCTGGAGGCAGCGAAGTGGCGCTCATCACGGTCCATGCAGGAGGTCACAACCTCTACCCGAACGATGCGTGTACACCCGGCTTCGTATGGAACTGTTTCGGGAGCCAGGGTCTGTGGGACGTGAACCAAATGGAATGGGATTTCCTTAGCCGGTTCAGCAAGGACGTCGTGCCTTGACGGCGTCCTTCGTGTCCAGGATCAAATGATGTCGATGCGCACGGGTGCGCTGGTGTCGTTGTTCTCGGCGGTCTTGGGTTGAGGTTTTAAAAGCAACACGCAGAAGACGGGGCACACGAGCGGGGGCATCAGAAGCGGGAGGAACATGGTGAGGGATTGCTGAATGAAAATTGCAACCACACCAAGGAATCCAAACACAAATCCGAGTCCGTTGGCAAGTGGAATGGCTCCGGCGTTGTCCATTTTTTCGGGCGACATAATCTTCCCATGTTCAAACGGGGTTTATATGGCTGTGTATTTTTTCGCAAAAATCAGCCCTTTTGCCCGTCAATCAGGCTTGAGTCCAAACGCAACGGCGACATTGGTGGTCAACAAGGCATCGTCGTAGGCAGCGCGTTCTTCAGCGTTCATGTCGCCGCAGGCGTGGGCAGCGTCGAGCACCTCTGAAACCGCCTCAGGATGGTACTGAACAGTGAAAATCGGTTTCGATGGATGGCGGCATGCTGCGATGTCACAGTGTGCCGCAGAGGCGATGACCTCCAATTCGCCGGCATCCACCACGTGCTCTTGGTGAGCGAAGGAGGCGAACACCGACCGGCCGTTTTCTTCCCGAACCTCCGCCACAAAATGCGAGTCCGTGGGGGCGCGAACGATGCGCCCACCAAACGCATGAGCGATGATCTGGTGCCCGAAGCAGATGCCGTACAGCGGAACCTCCGCTGAACGAATAAGGTCCACGACGTCGTCCATCCACGGCTCCCACATGGACACGTTCCGTCGCGACCCCGTGATGATGACCGCGTCGGCCTCAACAGGGTGGTCGACCACCGTGCCGTACCCGTAGTCCAGGCGCTTCTCGACGTGGGGCGACCAAAGGAAGACCTCCTCGGGCGAGAAGTGATGCACGATTTCGCGAACACCGGCCCTGCCGAAGCCCTCCCGCTCCGCCAGAAGATCGACAACGAGAAGGCGCACGGCTGTAGGACACAGCGCAACTCATTGAACCTTTTTCACCGCCAAACGAGGCTGGGGGAACCCTGCACAGGGGTGTTCAATCGTCCTTGTAAGCGTCTTTCTGACCGGCCACGTCGGCCTTTCGCAACTCTGCGAGTTGTTTGAGCGCCTCCAGCTTCACGGCAGGGTCGTCGGAGGATGCAGCGATTTCCTCAAGCACGGCGATGGTCGATTGCGAGGCTTTGGCGTGTTGCTCCAACCGCTGCTGTTCCTGCTCGTTTTGGAGTCGCATTCGCTCCTGTTTTTTGGCTTGAACCTGTTCAAACATGTTCATGGCCCGATTCATTTTCTGGTCCTCTGCATCGTGTGCCACCGAAGCGAGCGTTTTCTGACGCTCTGCCTCGAGTTTGGCGAGTTCCACATCGGCCTGTGCGACCTTGAGGGCCTCCGTCCGGGCAGCGTCCATTTGCTGGTCGTGAAGATGTTGTTGCTGTCGCCACGTTTGCAAATCAAGTTCACCCGCGCCCTTGATGCGCTCCAGTTCCAACTTGAGTTCGGCCGCTTCTTTGGCCTGAACACCCACGAGTGCCATCCTCGCATTGACCTCGTGCTTGCGCTGTTCGGACTTGATGAGGTGGTCGAGTTCAACGGCTTGTTTGTCCGATTCAATGTCCTTTGAGAGTTGCAGGCGTTCAAGGTCGTGTTGATGTTGGAGCTGCTGTTCAGCCGCCGTGGTGCTCCACGTGATGAACCCACTGCGGAAGGCCATGCCGTGCTCGTCCAGGGTCGCTCTCAGAGCCGTCTTGACGGCGTACATGACGTCCTCGTTCGCTTGGACCGTGCGCATCGATGCGGCGTCCATGCCTCGAAGATGTTGAAGGGCCGCCGAACTCACAGCCGGCGAAACGAGGGCGGCAATGTTCCCCGCCTGCACCGTCATCGTCCCTTTGGCGGGGAAGGAGATGAGGCGCGGGGCCGTTTCTCGGGTGATCTCAAGTTTGAGGGTGATGAGGCAGTTGATCTCGTCGCCGTTGTCGGCGACACCTCGTACTTGAACCAGGACGGCGTGCGGCCCGGTGAAGGCGAAAATGAACGAACGGACGGGGTTGCTCTTTCCAAACAGCGTTCCAAACAGACCGACCTGAGGACTGACCTCCATGTGCGTTTGGGAGACGGAACCGACGATTTTGCCGTTCTCCAAAACGACACAAACCTCGTTCGGTTTCAGCGTCACCTCCGCCTGCCTGGGGACGTCAGCGTCGTTCATGTAGTGTGCGATCACGGTCGGGTTGGTTCTCCATCTGAAATGCATGCTCTTCACCTCTTGGTCAGTCCGTCGATGTACATGTTTCTCTCCAGATACATGTTTCGAGTTCGCGTCAATTTTTGATGCCAGTCGGCGATGCGTGCGTTGACGGCATCGTCGTCCAGACCACTCATCTCGTCGGCCAGAGCGTTGGCCATCCGGGTGGTCTCAACGAGCGCATTCAAGACCGCGCTGTCGTGGTCGACAAGCTTGCGCACCGCTTTGGATTTCAGTTTACCAATCCCGGTGTGTTGAGACACGTGGTTGCTGGTGATGGAAAATTGGGCTTCGTTGCGCAGGATGTTGATGGATTCAATCATGGTTTCAAGACTGCCTCGAGCGCCTCGGTTGCCTGCAGCATGGACGTCACCCTGCAATTTTTCTGCGTGACGAGAAAGCATTTCGCAACGACGTTGAATTTCGGCTCGAACCGCCTCGTCCGATTTCATGAATCGACCTTTCTCGTAGCCGTCGTAAGCCGAAATCAAGGCACGGACGCCTTGCACGGCTGCGGCCAAGGTGGAGGTGCTCACGTCCATGTGTCTATGAGGCTCATTCTCGCATATAGTTCCCTTGTTGTTCCTGCGTCCATTTACTCAAACCGAAGATTTGGTTAGCGCACACGCCTTCAGATGTTCATGGCCGACCCCGTGTTCAGCCCAGACGGCAAGTGGATGTGGTCCGGAAGCGAATGGATTCCGGCACCCCCCGGACAAGGCGGACAGCAACTCAACATGCAGGATTCCGTCATTGGTGGAGATGTGGTCCACAATACGACCATCCACAACGACCCAACGGCCGTCACCGAGGCGGTCATCAGCGCCCTCCAACAGATTGGTATGCTCGGTCAAGTGGTCGAACAAGCCCCTCCACCTTCACCAGAGGTTGAACTACCGCAACGTCTCACTGCAGGAGACAGGGTATTTGTGAATTGGAAGAATTACGGGCATTTCTATGCAGGAAAGGTGGCCCGAGTCAACCCAGATGGAACCTACCT
>OCVP010001441.1_pt1 | contig 9844 bp, 7 predicted proteins | sample 1539171 | NCBI WGS metagenome assembly OCVP01 (sample SAMEA51879418, study PRJEB22527) | metagenome
GAAAATGATCGTCCAGCTAAGTCCCATGAAACTCCTTTAAAGGATTGAATTTACTGGGGAGATTAACGGAGTGTGCTGAATCTGCAAACTATTTTTAACGTTTGACGGCGACGATGAACGATCCCTCGAAGTTTTTGTCCTTACGTGCCAAAAGTTTTCTCAAGGATTCCGCCTGCTTTTTCGTGCGGTATCCTCCTGCCTGGACACGCTGATAGGTGATTTTGTCTGAACCACGTTTGATGTCAAAGAAGGTGTCTTTGCCGTGAGCCTGGTTGAGGAAATTCCGGACCCGTCCTGCGGTTTCGAGATTCGGAAAAAGTCCCAGGGAAACATGGTAGCCTCCATCGGTCTTCTTACGGTAGGCATGACCCGCCTCCCGGTTGCTGCGGTTGATGCTGTTGACCAGTTTGGTCGAAGCCTCATCCTTCATCGGTTGTGCACTGATCACTTCGGCAAGGTGACTGGTTTCCGAGTTTTTCACGACACGGGATTTGTAGCCATGTCTTTTCAGCAGGGTCCTGTAATCCTGGACACAGTCCTCAAAAACACAGTTGGCGACCTGAACATAATACCTTGTGCCCTTGGCTTTGCTAACGGGTTTGGGTTTTGACTTTGGCTTTGAAACGGGTTTCTCAGGCTTTTTTACCTGAGGTTTGGGTTTCGGTTTTGGTTGGGGCTCCGGTTCCGGTTCGGGTTCCGGCTCGGGCTTACTCAAGGCAGCAACAGTTACTGGGGGTTCTTCAGGTTGTTCTGCCAATTCTTCGGGAACGCCCTCAGGCATGTTCAGAAAATAGAGGATTCCAACTGTTATGGCGCCAAGCACCATGCCTGTCACGCTGGTAATCAGCGCGGGAATCAGGATCGGTTTCCGAGGTCCGGATTTTTTTTCTTTTTTGGGTTTGGCAGCTTTTTTCTCTTCTTTTTTCTTTTCGGCAGGTTTTTCCTCTGCCGCAGGAGCGGGTGCGGCCGCTGCCGCTGGGGCTTCCTCGGTTTCTTCTGCTGCTTCAGGTTCGGCTTCTGCTTCAGCCTCAGCATTCTCCGGTTCGGCGTCTTCGGCGGGTGCTTCTTCAGGAGTGGCTTCAGGTTCTGACCCTCCATCCTCCTTCATCTCCAGGTCGTCGATGGTGGAGAGGTCTTCAAAGAATGAATCGAGTTCGGAATCCCCTTCGTCCTCGTCGCCTTCCATGAAGGAATCAAGCTGATCACCGAAATCGTCTCCGAAATCGTCTAGTCCTTCCAGACCTTCTAAATTCTCGTCCGCCATAGCTTCCTTATTCAGCTCACAGGATTAAGCATCTCAGCGCTTTCCCCAAGTTGAACCAACTGGTTTTCCCTCATTTTGGTCCTTGAGCTGTTCATTTCTGATTCAATAAATGGATAAGAGATAACCCTGTTAAAGTCAAATTTTCCTCAATTGCCGCATCCGGCAAATATTCACTGATTTTTGTTGCATGTCCGCCGGTAATGATCACTTTCGGTTCGGGTTGGTTTCGTTCTTTCAAATCCTCTGTAATTTTCACCACCAAGGCCTCGATCATCGCGCAGTATCCGTTAAAGATTCCGGACTGCATGCTTTCGGTCGTGTTCTTCCCGATCAACTGTTCCGGTTTGTCCAGGTTGACCTGAAAGAGTTGGGCCGCCCTGGAATAGAGAGCCTCCGCTGAAATCAGCATTCCCGGACAGATCAATCCTCCCTCGAAGACTCCATCCGAACGGATCACATCAAAAGTGGTGGCGGTCCCGCAATCGATCACAATCAGTGAAGTCCGATGCTGGTGATAGGCCGCAACCGCATTGGCGATCCTGTCATGGCCTACTTTCTCCGGAAAATCCGTTTCGATCCGGATGCCGAGCTTGAGCGCGTGATCGACGATCAGGGGCTTTTGACCGGTGATTCGTTTCAGCAGCTCAATAAAAACCCCGGTCAATTCCGGTACCACCGAAGCCACGACTCCACTTTCTGCAGTATCGAGGTCTCCATTAAATGCGAAAAGCATACCCCGCAAAAGCATCTCATATTCATCGACACTCTGGGGTGGTCCGGTATGAAGTCTGCGGCTGAAGAGAAAATTCCCGTCTTTGAAAAAGCCGATGACGATATTGGTATTTCCGATGTCGGCGGCGATCAGCATCAAACGTCTTTGGGATCGAGGATCAGGTCCCCGGAAAGATGAATATAAAGGCTTCCATCGTCCTTACGGATCCGGGGGAATCCTTCAGGAGTCAGATCCTCAAAGATTCCTTCTGTGGTGCTTCCATTCAAGCAGCGTACCCGTTTCCCTGCAACGGAAGCCCGAGTCATCCATTCCTCTAGCAGGGGTTTACGACCCTCTTTCCAAAATTCATCGAGGATGTCTTCCAACTCTTCCAGCAATTCCCGAAAAAGTTCTTCCCGACTGGTCAGTGATCCGGATTCCTCTTCCAGTGTTGTCAGGACCTTTCTCAGTTCTTCCGGGAATTCGGAGACCGTTCCTTCGGTATTGATGCCGATTCCCAGGATGAGTATTGGATGAGGTATTGATTCGACATCGGTGGTTTCAACCAGAATCCCGCAGATTTTTCGGTTTCCCACCAGCACATCGTTCGGCCATTTCAGCCGGATTCCGCTGATTTTACGTTCCAGGACACGAGCTACGGCGATCCCGACCGGAAGAGCCACTCCCTGCAGTTTTGCCAGAGGGAGTTTGGGATGGATGACGGCCGAGAAAGTAAGATGGCGTCCTGGAAGAGAAACGTAGCTTCTGCCGAGCCGGCCTCTTCCCTGTTTCTGTGTTGCAGCAAGTACGACGCGCTTGGAATGAAGCAGGTGCTGCCGTTCCCGCATCAGGAAGGAATTGGTCGAATCGACTTCCTCCAGCCTAAGGACCTGCCAGTTGCCAATGGTTTCCAGGGAAGAATCAGCGGAGTTGGAATTCATGGATGGTGATTGCGTATTCCCCGTTGTCATTTTTTTCCACCTTCCCGTTTTCATCCCGTTTTACCTCAACCACCGCACGAACTTCAGCCTTCACGTTTTCAATTTCTGTAACCAGATGAATATCATACCAGTTACTCCAGAGGATGAAATAATTGTTGTGGTAATCATTCAGATCCGACGTTGAAGGGTCGCTTCTCAATCTTGTTTTAATGTCGTTCATGGATTTTAACCCCGGGGCATCCTGACTGAAATCAGGTTTCAACACGCTGGCGATGTCCGTTGCCCGGTTCAGATACTGTTGTTCCTTGTCCGAGGCATTAACACCCGGGTTGGAAAATCGCTCCAGGAATTGCTGAATATCATCACCGTCGCCAAGATTGACGTTGATTCTTGGATCCCCAAAAGGCTGCCCCTCTTTTTTGCCTACGGGATACACAGTAAAATTCTGGTTCCAGCTATTCTCTCCTGGTTTTTGGGAATCATAGGGAATCTGGAATTCGAAGTAGCCCTCTTCAAAAAGTTTGCTTTGCAGCAGCATGATTTCACTGAGTTTATCGAAAGCGGAGTCCTTGACTTCCCATTCGGTGTCATCGATTTGAATATGTCCTTCTATATTGGAGTCGAAATAATCAATCTCAGCGTTTTTATCCGACCAGTCATAAATCGATGCATAAAGGGTCTGAATTGATTCTAAACTTAGATTTGCAGAACTTAGATTCTGATTGGACTCAGTTGATTGCGTCTTACTGTATTTGCTCAGAATATTCGTAAATTCATTTTTCAGGATTAAATCCTTGGCTTTTTCAGGTGCGATTTTTGAGTTGATGCGGTTTAAATTAAAGAGATGGTCGATGGGCCGGATGTAGGGAGTGTAAAAGCTGACATTTGGAAAACTTTGAGCAAGTCCGGGAAGCAGCAGTTGGATTCCTTCGATTTTTTCTGGTTTTGAGGGTGTCAGAAGGCTGTACATCCTCAAAGAAGGAGGACTGATTTGGTCGAAGAAATTTTTTTCACTGACCTCCCCATTAAGACCGCCCTGCAGTCCGACGAGGGTCGCTTTGAACAGGGATTTGACGGCATTCCTGGCTTTGAAGGAAGCCTGAAAATTCCGGATGCCCCGGGTTTCGAGATGCGTGTCAAAAGAGAACTCGGTCATGTAAACCGCCAGCAAGGCGATGATGACCAGGGTGATGAGCAGGGCAATCCCCCTGGGTGCAGGGGGATCAGAATTCAGGTTACCGATTTTGATAGGCAAGGGACGGTTTCGACGCCCGTTGAATTTGTTACCCTAATGAAGGCTCTGCTTCAGGGATTTAGCAGGGCCTTCGGAAAATCAGGAACATCCGCTGGTTGCTCCGCAGGACGCACACTTGAGACAGGAACCGTTGCGGACCATGGTGAACTGTCCGCAGGTTCCGCAGGGTTCTCCTTCGTATCCCTTCATCCGTGCTTCCTGAACCAGTTCGGTTTGGGACCGTGATGCCGTCGCATCGGCGAAGCTGATGCCTGGAACGGTCTCTTCAGAAGAATCCGAGAGGATGCTCATGCCACCGGAATCATTTGCGTGCAATCCATGATCTTCGCTGTCCGTGCTGATTGATGCCAGCGATGCGGTTGCTGTTGCAGAACCTTCTCCGGACATCTCCTCGAGATACGATCGGCTTTCTTCGGTACTCATCGTACGCTCGGAAACCAAGCGTTCTTCATCATAGTCCGGAACCGGTTCCGGGGTCGAAAGGCTGCTTGCCTGGAGATCATCCTCGGAGACATGGGCCAGGTCATGGCGGCCAAGGTAGTTGATCGCGAGTTCCCTGAAAATGTAATCGATGATGGAGGTGCTCATCTTGATCGATTTGTTGCCCATCACCATTCCATTGGGCTCAAAGCGGGTGAAGACGAAGGCCTCGACAAATTCTTCAAGGGGGACACCATGCTGGAGGCCGAGGGAAATTGCGATGGCAAAACAGTTCATCAGACTGCGGAACGCGGCGCCTTCCTTGTGCATGTCCACAAAAATTTCACCCAATGCACCGTCTTCATATTCTCCGGTCCTCAGGTACAGTTTATGACCGCCGATCAGGGCTTTTTGGGTGTAGCCGTTTCTGCGGAAGGGCATACGCCTGCGCTTGGCGATGTAGCGGTGGATGATCTTTTCTGCGACCTGGACGGCGGCAGGATGAGCAAGACTTTCCTGAAGTTCGTCTTCCTCCTCATCCCAAATATCCGTACTGGCACTCGTGTTCAAAGGTTGACTCAGTTTTGATCCGTCCCGGTAAAGAGCATTGCACTTCAGTCCGAGTTTCCAGGACATGCTGTAGCATTCCTTGATGTCATCGATGGATGCCTCAGCAGGGAGGTTGATGGTTTTTGAAATGGAACCCGAAATGAAAGGCTGGGCCGCGGCCATCATGTTGATATGTGCCTTGGCTGCAATAAACCGCTGTCCTTTTTTTCCGCATTTGTTTGCACAGTCAAACACGCTGTAGTGATCCTGTTTCAGATGCGGGGCGCCCTCGATGGTCATCGTGCCGCAGATAAAATCATTGGCTGCTTCAATTTCCTTGTCGCTGAAACCAAGGTGCTTGAGGATGCTGAATTCGTAATCACTGAGTTGGTCTTCATCCAGCCGGAGGACTTCCTTGCAGAATTCATCGCCAAGGATCCAGCGGTTGAAGACAAAGCTGATGTCGAACGCAGTCGGAAGCTGCTCCTCGATTTTCTGCAGTACTTCGTCAGTAAATCCTTTGTTCCGCAGGACTTCGGTGTTGATACAGGGACTTCCCTCGAGGCGCCCGTGGCCCTTGACGTAGTTGACTATTTCATTGATCTGGGTTTCGCCATATCCGAGTCGTTCCAATGCTGGTGGGATCGAATCGTTGATGATCTTGAAATATCCGCCGCCTGCGAGTTTCTTGAACTTGACCAGGGCAAAATCCGGTTCGATGCCGGTTGTGTCACAATCCATCAGCAGTCCGATGGTTCCTGTCGGGGCGATCACGGTAACCTGGGCGTTGCGGTAACCGTATTTTTCTCCTTCCCGTAGGGCGAGGTCTGCATCATCCTGGGCTGCCTTCAGGAGTTCCGGTGGACAGTGCCGGCTGTCAATTCCCAGAGGGGTGATGCTCAACTTTTCGTATTCACTGTCGGAGACCCGGAAGGCGGCAGGTCGGTGATTACGTATCACCCGCTTCATCGACTACTTGTTTTCTTCATATCCTTCAAACGCCCCGAGTTCCTTTGCCATTTCCGCGGAAGTCGCATAAGAGGTCATGTGCATGATCGCGGTAATCGCTCCGCAAATGGAAAGCGCCTTCTTCGAATCGTAAGGAATGCCGTTGACCATCAGATAGGTTCCCAGATTGGCATAACCCAGCCCGAGGGTTCGGAAACGGTAGGACAGTTCCGCGATCCTGCGGCTTGGAAACTGCGCCATCAGAACGCTGATTTCAAGCACGATGGTCCAGAGCCTGACCGCATGCCTTAGTTTGGCAATATCCAGTTCTCCGGTTTCCGGATTCTCAAACTTGAGCAGATTCAGCGAAGCAAGATTGCATGCTGTATCATCCAGGAACATATACTCACTGCAGGGGTTGGAAGCCCGGATGGGGCCGTCACTGGGACAGGTATGCCATTCATTGATGGTGGTATCAAACTGCAAGCCGGGATCGGCAGATGACCAGGCAGAGTAGGCGATTTGCTCCCATAAATCCCTGGCTTTGATGACCTGGCAGGATTCAGCTTCTCGTTGTTGTTCCCGGGCCTTGACCCTTTCGGTACGCCAGTACAGAGGCCAGTCTGCGTCTTTTTCGACGGCATCCATGAAGGGATTGGTGACACGAACCGAATTGTTGGCGTTCTGACCGGAAACCGAACTGTAGGCTTCGGAGTTCCAATCGGTGTCATATTCATCGAAATCCACATCAACATAACCCTGCTTGGCAAGGTGAATGATGCGCTCTACATAGTTGTAGGGAACCTGGGATTTCCGGGCTTTTTTAATGACCCGCTTTAGTTCAAGGTTCTTTTTCGGGTCAAAGCGGTCATCGGCCGGTTCCCATTCCCGGATGGCGGCAAATAATGCAGTGATGATCTCCCGGATTTTCTTGGAACCCGCCACCAAGGCTGCAACTTTCTGTTCTTCACGGACCTTCCAACTGACGAATTTTTCGATATCCGGATGATCGATATCGAGGCAGACCATTTTGGCAGCACGACGGGTGGTTCCTCCGGATTTGATGGATCCTGCGGCCGTGTCCCCGATTTTGAGAAACGACATCACTCCGGATGAGACACCGCCTCCGGAAAGCGGTTCCATTCCTCCGCGAAGATCCGAAAAATTTGAACCGGTCCCGGAGCCGTATTTAAAAAGTCTGGCTTCCCGTGTCCAGAGATCCATGATGCCGCCTTCCTGGACCAGATCGTCTTGAACCGACTGGATGAAGCACGCATGGGGCTGGGGGTGGGTGTAGGCATCATCCGATCGGTGGACTTCCCCGTTCTCCGGTTTGACATAATAATGTCCCTGGGCAGGACCGGTCATCCCGTACGCCCAATTAAGCCCGGTGTTGAACCACTGTGGGGAGTTGGGTGCGGCCTGTTGGTTGGCAAGCATAAAACTCAATTCATCATAAAATGCCCGTGCGTCGGATTCTTCATTGAAATATCCATGCTTGTGCCCCCAATAGGTCCAGCATCCCGCGAGTCGGTGAAAAACCTGTCGGGAGTCTGTTTCCGATCCATGTCGGTCAGCCGTTTCGGTTTTTGAGAGTTTTGCCTGATCAGGAACGGAAGGCTGGAGCCATTCCGGCATGTTTTTTTCACGGGAAGAACGCAGATGCTTGGGTACCCCGGCCTTGCGGAAATACTTTTGTGCCATGATGTCGGTAGCGACCTGACTCCATTGTTTGGGGACAACGACTTCATTCCATTCAGAAACCACAGAGCCGTCGGGGTTGCGGATCACAGAACTACGGGTTTCGAATTCAAGATTTTGGTAAGGGTCTTGTCCTTCTTGAGTGAAGTGTCGGTCGATTTTCATGGAGAGATCCTGATCATAAAGTTTTTTGCGACAGTATGGCAGGAAGGCAGGATACGAGGAGCGTTGCCTTCCATGGCCGGCTGCTTGATGATTCAGAACTGGCACGGATGTTCTTCAATGAATTCTGCCAATTCTGTAACTTTTATGAACCGAAACGGTTCAGTATTTTTTGCGCTGCTTCGACAGCAGCAACAGGACTGATGAACTTATAAAAAGCCAAACAGGAAATCAACAAAAAAATTAATTTTTTTTAATGAGTTATCAAAAACCTCCTTTGTCAATCTTAGACATCCTTAAATAAAAAGATAAGTATTTGAAATTATATAAGTAATTCAAAAATAGCCGATTTTTCTTTATCATGGCTACTCATTCAATCTACCTTAAATTATATCAATGCCTTAGGCTTAACCTACTGATTTTCAATTTATCTTTTTGCAGGATCAATGTTTCCTTTATTTAAGCCATCTTCTTCCTGTACGTTACTCTATGTCCATCTGCCTTTTTGCACCACCATTTGTCCCTTCTGCTCCTTTGCGGTTCGCCGTGACAGGGCATCAGCCCATCAGCCTTACATAAATACACTGCTTCAGGAATTGACTCTTAGTTTGGATGAAGAGAATCCTGAACACCTGCCTTTGGAAGCCATCTATTTTGGAGGAGGTACTCCTTCACGCCTGACGGTGAGTGAGTTGGAATGGCTTCTGAGAGGGATTCAGCGAAAATGGGAGTTTAGTCCGGAAGTGGAGATCACCCTAGAGTGCAATCCGGAAGATGTGACTCGAGAAACTCTTCAGGGATGGCTCTTCGCAGGATTCAACCGCTTCAGTATCGGAGGACAAAGTTTTCAGGATCCACTTCTGAAAAAACTGGGGCGGGTTCACAACGCGGCACAACTCCGTTCTGCACTGGACTGTTTCCATCAAGAAAATGTTGGAAACTGGAACCTCGACCTGATGTTTGGGATTCCCGGTCAGACCATGGAGGATTTTTCTCAAGACCTCGAAGAATCCCTGGTAAATGATCCCAACCACCTTTCGTTGTATGGATTGGAAATTCATCCGGGAACCCCCTTTTTTCACGACCAGCAGATCCGGGAGATGCAATCGGAACGGAGCGAACTAGAACGTGAGTTATATTTACAGGCCCTCCACAAAACAGCATCCATGAGTTTGATACAATACGAGGTTTCGAATTTTGCAAAGGCTGATTTTCAAAGCCGAAGCAACCTCAAGGTTTGGGACGGCCAACCCTACCTGGGTCTTGGATGCGGGGCTCATTCTTTCGATGGTGTCAACCGTTGGGGAAATGTTCGGTCAATGCGAAAATATATGGAAAGTGTCGGACGAGAAGAACCTCCAAGGGATTTCATGGAGACTCCCACCAGGCTCCAGCAGGCTTCCGAACGTCTGATGCTCTCTCTCAGAAGACCGGAGGGGCTGAATATCCTTTCCTGGCAGGAAGAATTCCAGATCGGTTTAAGTCTGGAACAGAAAAATCAAATGGAAAAACTGAAGGACCAAGATCTTGTTTCGTGGGAATCACCGATTTTGAAATTGACCACTGAGGGGATGTTGCTTGCCGATGCGATCACCGCCGAGTTGATGCCGGAAGCTTAAATTCGATAGTGATGAGCCAACTTTTTGAGAGCTAGAAAAATTCGACTGAGATTATTGCGAGCAGGTCTTTCTGCATGAAGCGGTGGGGAGTCGCAGAATCTATTTTTTAGACCATTGGATTCAAGGATGCTTCAACTTCAAACAGTAATGCTCTCCGTCAAAAAATAAGGGGAGGCCTTATCTGAAATTCAAAACATTAAGAAACTGACGATGAGAAAACATGCGCTTTACGAGGTCACCGCCCTAGGCTCGAAAAAATAACGATTAATTTGT
>OCVP010001444.1_pt1 | contig 9823 bp, 8 predicted proteins | sample 1539171 | NCBI WGS metagenome assembly OCVP01 (sample SAMEA51879418, study PRJEB22527) | metagenome
CAATCTGTGGCGAACTCGCAAGCAAGGCTCGGGTATAGGGATGCGCCGGCTGCTCGAGCACATCGCAGCTCGGCCCGCACTCGACAATTTGACCGGCATACATCACGGCGATGCGGTCGCTGATCTGCGACACAACATTCAGATCGTGCGAAATGAATATCAGCCCAACACCCTTTTTTCGCCGCAAGTCATCCAGTATGCGCAGAACCTGTGCTTGCACGGTGACGTCAAGCGCTGTTGTCGGCTCATCCGCAATGATGATATCGGGATCATTTGCCAATGCCATCGCTATGCCGATCCGCTGCCGCATGCCGCCAGAGAGCGCATGCGGATAGGACATCATTATGTTTTCTGGATTAGCGATGCGGACATCTTCCAGAAGGGAAATTGCCCTGCGCCTGAGAACAGACTTTGTCAGACGCGGATCGTGGGTCACCATCGCCTCGGCCAGCTGCGCGCCGACAGTAAGAAGCGGATGCAGGGTGCTCAGCGGGTCCTGAAAAATATAGGCGATTCTGCGACCCCTCAAATCCCGCAACACATCAAAGGGTTCGGAGAAAAGGTCCTTTCCCTGGAAACCGACCGTACCAGACGTGATCACGGCCGGTGGTGAAGCCACCAGCCCGGTAATCGAGAGCGCAGTCACAGACTTGCCGGACCCGCTCTCCCCGACAATGGCAAGGCATTCACCACTGTTTAGACTGAATGAGACATCCCGGACAGCGCGAAGCGGGTTTTTGTCAACCCGGAACTCGGTGGACAGGCCTGCAACATCGAGGGTGGACTGTGTATCCACTGGTGCAGGTTGACCAGTCCGCAGGACTTGTGTGACCGGACTCGATCTTTGTAGCGTGCCTTTGGCAAGGCGTGGGTCGAGCGCATCGCGCACCCCGTCACCAAGAAGGTTTATACCCATGACGATAACAAAGATCATAAGCCCCGGAATGACCGAGGTGTGCGGGTTTGTGATCAGCGCTGCCCGCCCCTCGCCCAGCATGGATCCGAGGTCTGATTGCGGGGGTTGCGATCCAAGGCCGAGGAAGGACAAGCCGGCGGTCTCGAGGATCATCCAGCCGACAGTTGTCGAGAAAGCAACGATGATGACTGACCAGAGGTTTGGCACCACCTCGAAAAGCAGCAGCGAAATGCTGCCCCGGCCGGACAGGCGCGCCGCTGCGATATAGTCTGAGCGCGCTATGACCAGCGTCACTCCTCGCACATTTCGCGCAAAAAAGGGGATGTTGACAATGGCGACGGCGATCAGCGCATTCATAAGACCCGGGCCCAGCACCGCAACAATGGCCAGCGCGAGGAGGATATAGGGAAAGGCCATCAGAACATCCACCGACCGCATGAGCAGGTCGTCGAGCTTTCCTCCGAAAAATCCCGCGAGAATGCCAATTAACGAGCCGATGAGCGCTGCGATGAGCGCTGCTGTCAGCCCGACCGCAAGGCTGAGCCGTGTTCCCCAAAGAAGACGCGAAAGGATGTCACGCCCGAGATGATCGGCGCCAAGAACGAACCCGCCCTCGAATGGCAGGGAGAAGCGGTCTGCCGTGCTGATGACATTGGGATCCGGCAGCCCGAGAAAAGGCGTCACAAGACACAGCCCTGTGACCATCAGAAGCAGGCCAGCCCCAAAACCCGCCAGCCGGTTACGAAGAATGCGCTTCGCAAAACGCACCATCATCTGCCAAGCCTCGGATCAAGCCAAAGCTGGGCCAGGTCGACAATGATATTGAACAGGACATAGCACGCCGCCACAAACAGAACACCACCCTGAACAAGCATGATGTCGCGTGTCAGGATGGCGTCCACGAGCATCCGGCCTATGCCGGGCCACTGGAATACGATTTCAATGTAGACTGCGCCGGATAGAACAAATCCTGCCTGAAGGCCAAGCACCGGAAGAATAGACACGATGGCATAACGCAGCGCATGCCTTGTGATGACCCGGCGTTCGCGAACACCCTTCGCGCGCGCCGTCCGGATGAAGTCGAGACGAAGAACCTCCAGCATCGCCGAGCGGGACATTCTCGCGACAACACCTGTTGCAACTACCGCTAGCGCTGTCGCCGGCATGACAAGATGGTGCAGCAAATCCGGAAGATCACCACCGCCGTATAGGGCGTACATGCCAGATGCCGGCACCCAGCGCAGGTTCACCGCGAAATACAGGATCATCATCATGCCGAGAAAAAATGACGGAACCGAGATCCCGACAAGGACAGAGAAGGTTATCAGCTTGTCGGCAAGGCCGTACTGGCGGGTCGCCGATATGACCCCGGCGAGGATGCCGAGGACCGAGCACATGACAAAGGCAAGCCCGGACAAAATCAATGTCGCATTGAAGCGCTCGAGTATCTCGTCGATGACGGGCCGGTTCAAAGAGAAGGATCGACCAAGATCGCCCTGAAGAAGATTGCCGAGCCAGATGAAATAGCGCTGGACCAGTGGACGGTCCAGGCCAAGTTGAGCGTTCAGGCGCGCGACATTTTCAGGGGTCGCGTACGACCCGAGTATGGCTGTTGCCGGGTCGCCGGGGATCAGGGAAAGAATGACAAAAACAATAATGGTGATCCCAATCAGAACTGGGACCGACGCTGCTGCCCGGAAAAGGATATAGCGTCCCATGAAAAAGTGACCACGCCGCGGTAAGTGTGCTGGCCATCACAGTAATGGCCAGCACTATGTTTGTTTAGTTCTTCTTTACATCCTTCAGAAGAAGGAAGAAGGACGGCTGCAGCGAGAAGTTCGCCACCTTGTCACTGGTTACTGCATTCTGCTTCCAGTTGGCGACGAAGACCCATGGAGCGTCATCCTGAACGATGGTCTGCATTTCCTTGTACAGACGCGCCCGCTCGGCCTGATCTGTAGAGGACCGTGCAGCCTCGAGAAGCTCGTCCACCTTCGGGTTAGAGTAATATCCCGAATTGAAACCGCCTTTGTCCGGCCATGCGCCGGTTCGCAGCGCCAGATACGGAAGCGTGTCCGGATCATTCGTCATCCAGGCCATTTCTGCCATGTCGGCCTTGCCTTCGAGACCAGGGTTGACCTCGCCGAGAAAGGCATTCCACTCGAAGGTCTTGATCTCGACATCAAAACCGACCGCAGCGAGATCCGCCTGGATGGCCGTGCCCATTGCCACCGGATCCAGCATTCCCGATCCGCCCTGCGTGACATAGAAGGTCAGCTTGGCGTTTGAAATGCCGGCCTCTTTAAGCAGCGACTTGGCTTTCGCCGGATCATAGGGATACGGATCGAGAGCCTCGTTATATGCCCAAGCGAAGGCAGGAGGCGTGGGGCCGGCGGCGATGGCTGCCGTACCCTCGAGAACATCTTCGACAATCGCTTTCTTGTTGATGGCATAGTTCGCCGCCTGGCGAGCCAGCTTGTTCGCAAAAGGCCCTTCCTTGGCGTTCAGGATAAGGAACCACACATGAGGTCCAGCCTGCTCGACCACCGAAAAATCACTGCCTGTGAACTTCGAAAGCGAGACCGGCGGAACCTCGACCATCATGTCGATACCACCCGACAGCATTTCGGCAACGCGTGTGTTGCCGTCGGTAATCGGGCGGAAGACAATGGCCTCGCTGCCGGCCTTGCCATCCCAATAGCTGTCGTTACGCGAAACGACAACCGCTTCGTTGGCACGCCAGGTGTCAAATTTGAACGCACCTGATCCAACAGGATTACGACCAAACTCCTTGCCGCTTTTCTTGATTCCGGCCGGCGAGGCGATCAGCCCCGTCGGATAAGCCAGATTGGAGAGAAAAGGTGCATATGGCGCATTCAACGTGAACTCAACGGTGCTGCTATCGACCACCTTCACGCCCTCGATCGCAGAGAAGAAGAAGCTGAGCGGGAACGGGCCGGTATCATGGTAGGGATGATTTTCGTCAAGCATACGGTCAAAGTTGAATTTGACCGCATCTGCATCCACCGCGGTTCCGTCATGGAACGTAACGCCGGATCTCAACGTGAAGGTGTAGACCGTGCCGTCTGCGCTGATGTCCCAGCTTTTCGCCAGCGCCGGTTCAACCTCGAGGGTGCCGTCCTTGTAGCGGACCAACCCGTCATACATGTTCATCAGAATTCTAAAGTCATTCACCGCCGTTACCGTAGCCGGATCAAGAGATTTCGGCTCGGCAATCTGGCCCACCACAAGCACGTTATCCGGCGTGCTTGCCGTTGCCAGCCCGGTTGTAAAGCCCAGCGACAGTGCGAAAGCAACGGCCGCAATTACGGCGCGACCTGCCGTTCTTATGATGGTCATTTCTCGACCTCCCTCAAGTGAAGTTGCATCGCTATATTTATCATGATAAATATTGATCATGATAAATAGGCAAATCAAGCCAAAAATGCGCGCCTTGAAAGTGTCTTCAAAAACTTCTATTGGCCTGCCATGACCTTTTCGCTTCTTACATTGGACCGATCTACCGGACAGCTTGGTGGCGTTACCGCGACCGGTAACCTTTGCGTTGGTGGGTGGGTATTACGCGGCGATGCCCAATGCGGTCTGTCTGCATCGCAAGGAGCAGAGCCCAGCGTGTTATGGGGTGAGGACGTTCTTGCCGCCATGAAGGCGGGAAGGAGCGCCGATGAGGCGGTAAGCGAAGTGACAGCGGCAGATCCACGGCGCGAGTGGCGGCAGCTGGCGGCACTGGACAGGAGTGGCGGCGGCGGCGTCTTTAGCGGTCGCCAGAATGGCGCTTTGGTCCAGCATCTCGTTGAAGATGACCTTGTTGTTGCAGGCAACATTCTGGCGAATGACCGGGTGCTGGCCCAGATGATGGACGGGTTCCAAAATGGTCGCGGCAACCTCGCCGACAGGCTGCTGGCGGCCCTTAAAAGCGGCGCAAAGGCGGGCGGCGACAGCCGCGGCCTGATGTCGGCTGCTATGCTGATCGTGGCACAGGACAAGCCAACCCTGACCTTGCGCGTGGACTATGATGAAAAACCTGTTGATAAGCTGGAGTCGCTTCTGGCCCTTACGCGCGACCCTGCTTACAGCCAGTGGCTCGATGTTCTGCCCACAATCGACCGGCCACATGGGGTTGGCGCGAGCAAAAAGCCCGCCTGACCAGATATGACCGAGCGGATATCAGACCTCCTGGCCGATATATCACGCCATACTGCACCAGGGGCGGGAGTCAGCCGGCTTCCCTTCACGCAGGAGCATCGTGCCGCGCTCGACACCATTCGCGGCTGGATGGAAAAAGCCGGCCTGACCGTAACTGTCGATGCCGCAGGCACGATGATCGGAAGGCGCGAGGGGCCACCGGGCGCGCCGGTGCTGCTGTTTGGATCGCACCAGGACTCCGTCAGAAACGGTGGCATGTTTGATGGAATCATGGGCGTGCTTTTGCCGGTGCTGGCTTTAGGTGAGTTGCGCGACATGGCTCTTCCCTTTTCGGTCGAGGTCCTTGCCTTTGCAGACGAGGAAGGGGTCCGTTTTCCCACAGCCTTGATCGGACCACGTTCACTTGCCGGGAATTTTGATCCGGCGAGCCTCGAGCTTCGCGACGCAAACGGCATCTCGATCCGGCAGGCCATGACAGACTTCGGCCTCGATCCTGACGCCATCCCCCAGCTTGACAGACGAAATCGTGCGATTATCGGCTATGTGGAAACGCATATTGAACAGGGGCCAGTCCTTGAGGCTGATGACCATCCGGTTGGCCTCGTTACATCCATTTGCGGCATTGAGCGTCACCGGCTGACATTGTGTGGCGAGCCTGGACATGCCGGCACGGTACCAATGGCGCTTCGCACCGACGCCCTTGCCGGCGCCGCGGAAATGATCGTTGCAGTTGAACGCCATGCCCGGGACACCGAAGGGCTTATCGCCACGGTTGGACAGATCGCCGTAGGCCCGAACGCGGTAAATGTCATCCCCGGTAATGTTGAATTTTCGCTGGAAGTGCGGTCTCCCACTGATGGACTTCGCCGCGAATCTGCTGCCCACATCATCAAGACATGCGCCAAAATCGCAAAAGATCGTAGCCTGGAACTAACAAGCGATTTCACTTACGAGCAGGGCGCGCAGCCCTGCGACGCCAAGCTGGTGGCGGAACTTGAGGCCGCCACACAGGCTGTACATGGCCACGCGCCATCCCTGCCCTCAGGCGCTACTCACGATGCCTCAGCGATGTCCGAACTATGTCCCACGGCTATGCTTTTCGTGCGTTGCCGCGACGGCGCGAGCCACCTTCCGGAAGAATTTGCCTCTGAGGCTGACATGGAAGTGGCCCGCCGGGCGCTTTCACAGCTCGTGCGCAACCTCGCTGACAAATATGGATGAGGCGGTCATCGCGGTTTGCGGCGCAAGCGCCACCAAAATCTGGATAGATCTCTTCGATGATCCTTCGACGCCAGCGACCAACTTCAGCAACCCCAATCCCAAACCTTTGTCGTTGCCACAATTTCCTCAGAGAAAGGGAGATTTGCGCGATGCAAAAATTGCATCAACTTAATGTGAATTCAGCATTTTTGGTTCGGCCAACGCTCCGCATCATGCTGGGGTGTGAAACGAGGATGTTTCTTCGGCGCGGTAATATGTGGTGCGAATCTACGATCAGTAGTTCGCCATGCTATTTCGTCGGGGAGCATCACTTATTGAAATAAATCAACGCGGCGTAATCATTTTCACAGATTCTTCAACATATCGACTCTTTCAAATTTATCGTGCAGGCTTTCGGGTCTTCGATGGCTGTGAGCTTATTCGAACCGCTATTTGAGGTAGTGCGTTGGCCCTACGTTTTTTCGAGATCTACCGAGCTGGTGAATATATGAGCCTAATCCTCGGCGGGGCTCTTCCATCGCTCAGCTTGACCATTGCGGCTGGCATCATAGGTTTCATGGTCGCTTTCCTGCTCGCACTCCTGAGGTTCAAGAAGGTTCCGGTGCTCGACCGCATTGCCGCCAGCTACATTGATTTCATCAGAAATACACCATTAATCGTTCAGCTTTTCTTTATCGCCTTCGGCCTGCCGATGTTATTCGGCTATGTGTGGCCATTCTGGTGTCACGCTTTATTGGCCCTGACTATCAATTTTTCTGGCTATTTCGCAGAAATCCTCCGAAGTGGGTTTGCGTCGACTCAAAAGGGACAGCTTGAAGCAGCAGCAGCGCTGAATTTGCGAAACAAGACAGTATTCGGGTCGATCATTGTTCCTCAAACACTCATCAAAATGTTTCCGTCACTCTCCAGTCAGTTCATCTTTTTATTTTTAACGACTGGGGTAATTTCAGAAATAGGTGTCGAGGACCTTACCCACGCTGGCCTATATATCGACAGCAGGACATTCAGGTCCTTTGAGGTCTTCATAATATTGACGGCTCTGTATGTTGCGATCGCTATATTCATGAAAGCGAGTTTGCATTTCGTCTTTTCGCGGACATTGGGCAAGCGAGTGGCTTAATGGCAGATCTTTTCGTTGAAATTCTTGGCAAGCCACACGGCTTCATTGTTTTCCAGCTTCTGGCCGCCTGTCGTTTCACGATATACCTTTCGCTGATTGCCTTCGTCGGCGGTGGTGCGATCGCCTGCCTGATTACCCTTCTTCGCATCTCGAAAATCCCTTCACTACAGGGATTTGCCACCACCTTCATCTGGGTGTTCCAGTCGATACCTTTGCTCATGCTGTTGTTCTTGATTGGACTCGGCATGCCACGACTTCTTGACGTAAATGTCGATCCTTGGACTGCCGCAACCATCGCCTTGGTGCTGTTTACCGCTGCCTATCTTGCAGAGGTGTGGCGCGGCGCCATCGAGTCCGTCGCTAGGGGGCAGTGGGAGGCCAGCTACGCACTAAACATTCGGTATTCATTGCTGCTGAGGGACGTCATTCTTCCGCAGGCGATCAAATTCGGAGTTGCGCCAACGATTGGCTTCATGGTGCAGATCATCAAGGGCACATCTCTGGCATACATCATTGGGTTCAACGATCTGATGCTTGTAGGAAAGCGATGGGCTAATGCACCCGTTCTTGGCTCGGAACCTTTCATAATCTTTCCGCTTATGGCGGTAATGTATTTTTGTATTTGCTATCCGCTTGCACTTTTTGCACGCAAGCTGGAAGCAAAATCGCTGACCAAAAGTTAGCATCCTCCCCTCAAACAGAAAGGTAATCCAATGGGTAGAATATTGAGCATTATCGCAGCTCTCTTCATGGCCGTGACGACTGTCACTGTTGCTAAAGCTGGCGATTTATCAGAGATCCTGGCTGATGGTGTCGTGAAGATTGCGGTGCCAGAGTCATTCGCTCCGTTTGGTTCGGTAGGCGCAACCGGCGAGCACGAAGGCTATGATGTCGATGTGGCCAAGCTGATCGCTGAAGATCTGGGCGTAAAGCTTGAACTCGTTCCGGTCGTTTCCAAGCAGCGGATTCCATTCCTCGAGACTGATCGCGTGGATCTGGTCGTTTCGGTCATGGGCGCGAATCCAAAACGGGCTAAATCGATCAACTTTTCCAGCGCATATGCACCTTTTTACTCTGGCGCGTTTGCATCCTCGACACTCGACATTTCCTCGCCTGCCGACCTCAGCGGCCTGACTGTTGGTGTAACGGGAGGAACACTTGAAGATCTGGAGCTGACCAAGACTGCGCCTTCTGACGCGAAAATCACAAGGTTTGGCGACAATGCAGCCACTCTGAGTGCCTTCACGTCCGGTCAGGTGCAGGTGCTTGTTTCCGGCAACACCGCAGCTGCCTCACTTACCGAAGCAGACCCTAACCTTGACCTTGAGCGTAAATACATCATCAAGGAAAGCCCATGCTTCATCGGTGTGAAGAAAGGCAATGAAGACCTGCTCCGCTGGGTAAACGTTTTCATCCTGCATAAGAAACTCGGCGGCGATCTCAACGCTATTTCCGAAAAGTGGCTTGGTCAGGCGCTGCCTCCACTGCCGGCCTTGTAAAAGGAAAACAAATTTGGTGGGGTGATATGCGTTATCACCCCGCCATTTCTGTTGAGCAAAGCATATGCCAAAAAGAAATTCAAAAAACGCGATTGTGCGAATGGAAAATGTCAGCAAATGGTTTGATGATTTCCAGGCCCTTAATGATGTTGACCTGACGATTTACGAGGGGGAAAGAATCGTCATATGTGGGCCATCAGGCTCTGGGAAGTCGACATTGATAAGATGCCTGAACGGCCTTGAGCAGCATCAAAAGGGAAACATCACCGTACATGGAACTGAGCTAACCGGGGACACAGCATCAGTTAGGACGGTCCGCGAGGATGTCGGCATGGTGTTCCAGCAATTCAATCTTTTTCCACATCTGACCGTCCTCGAAAACTGTACGCTGGCGCCAGTCAGCAACGGAAAAATGGATTCTGGCACAGCACATGATAAAGCCATGGAGTACCTTAAAAGAGTTCAGATCCCTGAACAGGCCGACAAACTGCCGGGACAATTGTCAGGCGGTCAGCAGCAGCGCGTGGCAATCGCGAGAGCTCTCTGTATGGAACCAAAGCTGATGCTTTTTGATGAGCCCACTTCCGCCTTGGATCCGGAAATGATCAAGGAGGGGCTCGACACCATGGTGAGCCTGGCGGAAGATGGGATGTCCATGATCTGCGTAACGCACGAGCTGAATTTTGCGCGCAAGGTGGCACATCGCGTCATCTTCATGGATCAGGGGCGGATCGTAGAAGATCAGGCTCCGGAGGACTTTTTCAATAAACCAAAGTCGGAGAGAGCAAAATTGTTCCTCGACCAGATCCTCAGCCACTGACCACTGACGCGTCAAAACTCACGAACACTCGCCTGCCTAAGTCCGACATTACGGTTTTTGCAAAGCGCCAATAATGCACG
>OCVP010001457.1_pt1 | contig 9743 bp, 10 predicted proteins | sample 1539171 | NCBI WGS metagenome assembly OCVP01 (sample SAMEA51879418, study PRJEB22527) | metagenome
AATACGATGCGGAAGTATTGAGTATGTCCGGGGAAGCCTCTGATTATTTTGAAGAAGTTCTCGAAGCCGGAGGAGATCCGAAACAGGCCTGCAACTGGATCCTTGGGGACATGACCCGGATGATGAATGAAAAGGATCTCAGTCTCAGGAAACTGGGGATCAAACCCGGGATGCTTGCGGAACTGATCTCATTGATCCAGGAAGGCACCATCAGCGGTAAAATGGCAAAAAACCTTCTTCCCGATCTGCAAAACTCCGATCAGAGCGTTAAAGAACTGGTGGAAGCCAAAGGACTGGTTCAGGTTTCCGATGAGCAGGAATTATTGAAGATGATTGACGGTCTGATCCAAGAGCATGCCGCCCAGGTGGAGGAATACCGGGGAGGCAAAACCAAGGTGCTTGGATTTTTTGTGGGACAACTGATGAAACAAACCCAGGGCAAAGCCAATCCCGGGGTTGCCAACAAACTGATCAAATCGAGATTGGACGGATGATGGCTTCCCGTTGGAAATTGTTCCTGGAATGGGGTTCCATCCTCAGCCTCATAGCATGTGCCTACTGGATTTTTATGTTGACCCCGATTGAGACGAGCCAGGGGTTTTCACAGAAAATCATGTACCTGCATGTACCGACGGTGATCGTCACCTATCTTGCCTTCTTCATCGTTTTTGCCTTCAGCATCGCCTACCTTTGGAAACGGGACCTGATGTTTGACCGGATAGCAAAATCTTCGGCCGAGATCGGACTGCTGTTCTGTGCCTTGGTGTTGATCAGCGGAGCGGTTTGGGGCCGTCCCACCTGGGGAACCTACTGGGTCTGGGACGCTCGATTGACGACGACCCTGTTGTTGTTTCTGATTTTTATGGGGTATTTCCTGCTGCGAATGTCCACCGAGGACCGTGACAAGGAATCGCGCTTGGCGGCAGTGATCGGGATCATCGGGTTTCTGGATATTCCCATCATCCATAAATCCGTGGAATGGTGGAGGACACTTCATCAGCCGACCACGCTTTTCAAGACTGAAGATGGTATGGCCAAACCCTCGATTCCGGATGAATTGCTCTACCCGCTTCTGGCGACGATGATGGCCATGCTTCTGTTCTATCTGTTTCTGCTGCAGTTGAGATATCGGATGGAAACCTCCCAGGACGAATTGAAGCAGCTGATGGCCCAGGACAGGATGGATTGATGCCCGAAAGTTTTGAATACGTTGTGGCAGCATACGGCATCTGGAGTTTGGTCTTTTTGCTTTATGTGCCTTTGATCAAGCGCAAAGTACGGACGCTTCAGCAAAACATTGAGGCTCTCAGAAACGAGGATTCAACCAACACGAACTGAAATGAAACAGCGTACCAAATTTGTCATCGGTGGCATCGTGATCCTTGCCGCATTGAGCATCCTTTCCTTCCGTGGGTTGCAGGAAATGACGGTTTTCTTTTATACTCCCGCGGAAGTCTTGGCCAGTCCTGCAGATTTCCAGGATCAGACCATTCGTATCGGTGCACTTGTACAATCAGGGAGTGTGGTCTGGAACGCAGACGAGATCCGGCTTTCCTTCGACATCACCGAAGACGGGAAGCAGTTCATTCCGGTAGTCTATCAAGGAGTCAAACCGGATATGTTCCGTGAAGGCCAGGGCGTGGTCGTCGAAGGGAAAATGCAGGGAGGAAATTTCAGAGCCGATCAGTTGCTGGTCAAACATAGCGAAGAATACACCCTCGAAGAGGGGCATCAAAAACAAAAGGAAGACTACTACAAGTCGATCCTCAACCAGTAGCCTGCCCTCATCCAAGCCGTTCAGGCTACGGCGTCCTCATCAGTCGGTATCCATTCCATGAGTGAATCGCTGAAAACACGCTTCTACAGTTTCCGAAACCAATACCGCGAACTGTTGCGTTCCGACCCCCGCATTCGCAATCGACTGCTGGCGATTTTGATTCTGCTCGGACTGCTGACCACCTTGATCGTCTTCAACATCCAGCAGGGTTTTGCAGGATTTGAAGAAGGTGAGTCAAGGCTGATCCTCTTCATTGCCGTCAACATCAACATTGTCCTCTTGGCAATCGTCTTTTACCTGATTGCACGCAATCTGCTGAAGCTGGTTTATGAAAGGAAACAGCATGTTCTTGGAGTCAACCTTAAAACCAAACTGATCATTTCCTTCATTATCCTTTCGCTGCCTGCGATGGGATTTCATCTTTTTGCCAGCATCTTCATTGCGAACAACCTTGAATCCTGGCTGGAGGGCCAGCACCAGGCCGTTCTGCATCAGTCGCGAAGCGTTTCCGAAGCCTTACACAGCAACCTGAGGAAAAACCTCGAACTGCAGGGGTGGCTCTGGCAAACGGAAATGGTCCGCAACAAGACGATTGCACCGGAGGGTATTCAAATACCGCCATCCGAGGCAGGGATCACCATTTACAAAGATCCAGAGGCGATTGTGTTTCAACGGTTCTCACCGAATTTCAGTGAAGAACTTTGGACGCCGCTATCCCAGGAACAGTGGCTCCGTTTCCAAAAACAGGAACCGCTTTGGCTTGCTGAAGAAAGGCCGGGACAGAATTTTTTCAGGCATCTGCGCAGGGTCAACATCGGCGAACAGGAGGTGGTCTTGGAAGTCTTTCAGCCTACTCTGAAATACAACCCAGGGGGGTTCAGGGAAATGGCGGAGATGCAGTTGAACTCCCTGTTTTTTTCAGAATCCCGGGAACTCGTTCAGCGATACTTTCTGGTGATATTCCTGTTGATGCTGCTTTTTATTATTTTTGTCGCGACCTGGATTGCATTTTACCTGGCCCAGGGTTTTGTCCAGCCGATCGAGGATCTTTCCCAGGCCACCCAGCGGGTTTCCGAGGGGCAGCTTGGTTATCAGGTGGCATTGAGGGGGCCACTGGATAAGGACTTTGGATTGTTGGTCAATTCCTTCAACGCGATGAGCCGGGAGCTTAAGGAAAACCGGATGGCATTGATCAAGACCACCGATTTTCTCAAACAGAGTAAAAAGGTCCTGGAAGAACACACGCGTTTTGTGGAGTTGGTGCTTGAAAATATCACCACCGGAGTGATCTCCATGGACATCGACGGCAGGGTCGAGGGGATCAACCGTTCGGCCAAGGAACTGCTGCAACTGCAAACCACCAATTTTTCAGGCAAACATTTCCAGGAAGTCCTTTCATCGGATTCCCTGCGGATTTTACAGGAAATGACTGAAGAACTTCAGCAGGAACAAAAACAATTCGTTTCCCGTAACCTGAACCTGGTGAAAAACTCTGCTCCGGTGATGGTTTCAGCGAGTCTGCTGCTGCTCAAGAATCGTGACGGAAGACCCGTCGGCATGATCTCGATCTTCAACAACATCACCGAAATGCAGCGGCTGGAAAGGGCCCGGGCCTGGAGGGAAGTAGCGCGCAGGATTGCCCACGAGATCAAGAATCCTCTGACCCCGATCCAGCTTTCGGCAGAACGCATCCGCAGAAAATATGCTCCCCAGGTTTCTGATCAGGAAGCCCTGATTCAATCCACGGAAACCATTGTCAATGAAGTCCAGCAGTTGGAAAAGATGGTCAGTGAATTTTCGAAATTCGCCAGAATTCCAGAATCGAATCCGCAGCCGGATGATCTGAACGAGGTGATCGAAGAAACCCTGAACCTCTATCACGATAACCTGCCTTCGAGGATTCAATTGAAAACCGAGCTCGGGGATGATATTCCCAGGATTTCTCTTGACCGCGAACAGATCAAACGGGTGTTCATCAATCTCATTGACAATGCCATCGACGCGATCGAGAAAAAAGGACATCTTTCACGTTTATTCCGTCAGGGGGAAATTATGGTACGAAGTCGGTTTCTTCCTGATTTGGGCATCGTCCAGGCAGAGGTCCAGGACAATGGAGCAGGAATCGATGCGGAAAAAAGTTCACAACTTTTTGATCCCTACACCACCACCAAAGATCATGGCACCGGACTTGGCTTAACGATTGTCAGTCAGACGGTCACCGACCATCAGGGTTTTGTTCGTTTCAGCAGCGGAGAAGGAGGCGGTGCTGTATTTACCATTGAATTACCGGTGATGTAAGCTTTCTGGTTGTTGTTTGATAAATCAATGAGCCCAATTCAATTTCAACGTGAACTCCAGATCAATACACGGGGCGGAAGGCTTTTGGAAATCACATCCGAGGTGCAGCGCCTGGTTTCAGAATCCGGGTTGAGTGAGGGTTTTTGCCATCTCTTCGTGCGGCACACCTCTGCCAGCCTGACGATTCAGGAAAACGCAGATCCCACGGTGTTGTCTGACCTGGAACATTTCATGAATAAACTGGTTCCTGAATTTGATCCCGATTACCGCCATACGATCGAAGGGCCGGATGATATGCCGGCTCACATCCGGAGTGCGCTGACCCAGGTTTCAGAACAGATCCCGGTTTCCGGGAAAAGGCTGATGCTTGGCACCTGGCAGGGAATTTTCCTCTGGGAGCACCGAAGGCATGGAAGGCAACGAAAGGTGGTGGTGAATCTTTTTGGTAACTCAGAAAACTGAAATTTCACTTGAGTTCAACCTGGGGCTTCTTTAGATTCAATCAATGGTATTGGCACAGGGTTTCAGATCTGCTGCCTTGTTCCTGAATAAATTCTCCCCCTAAGACAGGAAGTCGTTTGCAAACCAAATACATTTTCATAACCGGCGGAGTGGTATCCGGATTGGGCAAGGGAATTGCCGCCGCTTCGATCGGTGCCCTGCTGGAAACCCGTGGACTGAGTATCAGTCTGATGAAGTTAGATCCCTACATCAATGTCGATGCGGGAACCATGAATCCTTTCCAGCACGGTGAGGTTTTCGTTACGGAGGATGGTGCGGAAACCGACCTGGACCTGGGGCATTACGAACGTTTTTCCAGTGCGGTTCTCGGCCGGAAACACAATACCACCACAGGTCAGATTTACGATGCGATCATCCGCAAGGAACGAGAAGGAGAATACCTTGGTGCTACGGTTCAGGTGGTGCCGCATGTGATCGATGAAATCAAGGCTCAGATCGAAGAAGCGTCCAAAGGGGTTGACATCAGTATCGTGGAGATCGGCGGGACCGTAGGAGACATCGAATCCCTCCCTTTTCTGGAGGCAATCCGTCAGTACCGCCATGACCATGGCCGGGAAAACTCCCTGTTTGTGCACCTGACCCTGATTGTCGAGACGACCGAGATGAAGACCAAACCGACCCAGCACAGTGTCGGGAAACTTCGGGAAATCGGAATTCAGCCTGATATTCTCATCTGCCGGACTTCGAACAGTCTCTCCGATCACCTCCGCCGGAAAATCTCACTTTTTACCAATGTTCAGGAAGATGCGGTGGTGGATGGTCTTGACGTCGAGTCGGTTTATGAGGCGCCGTTGATGTTTCAACAGCAGGGACTGGATAACACGATTGCCAACTACCTGAAAATGTGGACACGGCGGCCGATGCTCCAACCCTGGATCGAATTGGTGAACCGGCTGAAAAATCCCAAAGACGCAGTGGACATTGCCTTTGTCGGGAAATACGTCCAGCAGCGGGATTCCTATGAAAGCCTGAATGAGGCATTGATGCACGGTGGGATTGCAAACCAACTCAAACCCCGGCTGCATTACATCGATTCCGAGATGCTGGAAACCGAAAAAATCGAGGATCTTCTCTCAGGTATGGACGGAATCCTGGTTGCTCCGGGTTTCGGGGAACGGGGCATGGAAGGCAAGATTGCCGCGGTCGAATTTGCCCGTACCCGGAACATCCCCTTCTTCGGGATCTGTCTCGGCCTGCAGATGGCGATTGTTGAATGTGCAAGGAATCTTGGTGGAATCAAGGATGCCCATTCGGCAGAATTCCGTCCGGACCACAAAAACAACGTCGTCGATTTGATGCCGAGTCAGGCCGGTTTGCAGGAAACCGGAGGGTCGATGCGGCTTGGGAGTTATCCTGCCCAACTGCAAAAGGGATCCAAAATTGCGTCCATCTACCAGTCCACCGACATCTCAGAACGCCATCGTCACCGTTATGAGGTGATGAATCATTTCATTCCGATGCTGGAAAAATGCGGGATGCAGATCAGCGGAAGAAATCCGGAACTTAATTTGGTGGAAACCATCGAACGGGCCGATCATCCCTGGTTCATTGCCTGTCAGTTTCATCCTGAACTGAAGTCGAAACCGCTTCTTCCCCATCCTCTGTTTGCCTCCTACATCCAGGCGGCGTATGAGTTCCGCAAGTTCCGTTTGGGCCAGGAACGGCGTCAGGTGGAGAAGGCCCGGACCAGCCATGGCTGAACATTTTCCGGGTTTTTCTAGCTCGCGTATCCTGTTCCGGATCATCCTGATTTCTTCATTGATTGGGATCTGTCTTTCATGGATGGAAGTTCCAGTCCATGCAAAGTCCCGTTTCCTGATCAGCCGCAACACTCTGGATCACCTCAAACGAGAAGGGCTTCCGGAAAAACTGGTCCAGTCCATCGAACCACTCATGGAGCAAGTCTATCCGGACCGTGAAACCTTTCTCACAGCCTTGGCGGAACTGGAGGTCCCACCCCGTGCCCCCCTGGAGACCGATGTGATCCTTCGTTATTCTGCAATGGACCAACTCACGATTAGCGCGGAAACCTTCTCCAGTGACCAGGTATCCCGGGAATCGATTTTCAAGGGAAACGTGCAGGGGAAAATTCCCCGGGAAAACATCCAGTTCTCTACGGCAAAATTGCGGATGCTGGTAGGAGAGTTGAATTCCTATGAACGGCTGATCGGCGAAGGCGGAATCCGGGTGGAGCAATGGGACCGTGAAATCCGTGGAGATTACCTGAATTATACCCGTTCCTTTGACAACACCACCCTTCAAGAACAGAATCCGAAGCCTGACGATGAAACCCTCAAGTTGGAAGGGAGTGTGCAGATGACTGCAAGCCAGGGTAAAGCACGCAGTCATACCCTCGTTCTTGATTTGCTGAAACAAGAGGCGGTGCTTGAAGGGAAATCCGCAAAAGGCACGGAACGTGTCAGGATTGATGCTTTCCCAGACCGGATTGCCAGAGGTGCAGAAGCATCCGCCCAGGCTGATCCGGCAGTTTCCGAGGCACGTGAAATCATGGTCCAGGCTGCCCGCGCCAGTCTTGAAAATGCAAAACGCAGGATCACCCTGGAGGGCAATGTGGAGATGCAGCGCATGCCTGAAGATTTTTACCTTTCCGCAGGTCTGCTGCAGATTCTTTATGATGAACAGCAAATGCTGACCGAAGCCAATGCCCGGCAGAGTGTATGCATTGAACAGCCCGGCAGGGTGGCCCGTGCGGATCTTGCTCGGGTGGATGAACAGAAACAGACGATCCGACTGGAGGGCAATGCGGAGGTGGATTCAGGACAATACAATCTGCAGGGGACGCAGATCAACCTCTTCCTTGATGTCAACCGCGGAGTTGCCCAGGGGGATGGGAATGCCCCGATTCAGATGACCATGAAAATGGGAGGTGAATTCACTCCGGCCTTCAGGTGCCGATGAAAATAGGATCGGCCGTTCCTCCGCCAAAAGCCGAGGGAGTCAAAAACAAACGCCCCCAACTCGCCATCGACCAGGTTTTCAAGACCCTCCGGTCCGGGTTGAAGATCTATGTCGAGCGTTCCGGGGACGGTCCCAAGGTGGTCAAAGGCAGCCAGGTCAAGGTCCATTATGACGGCTGGCTTGCCGAGGATTACTCCAAGTTCGACAGCAGCCGGGACAAACGTCGCCCCTTCGAGTTTGAACTGGGAGCTGGAAAAGTCATCAAAGGCTGGGAAGAAGGACTTGAAGGTTTACGTGCCGGAAGCAAAATCCAGCTCATCATTCCAGCCAAGCTGGCTTACGGCAAAGCCGGAGTGCCTTCGATGGGAATCCCCGAAGATGCGGAACTGATCTTCAAGGTTGAAGTCCTCAAAGTCACCTGAATCTCATTCAACCTGCCATCAGCCTTGGAGCATCCGGAAGATTGCTTCCATTTCACTCTGGTCCAGGCAATCCCTCAATCGCTCCAGTTGGGACAGGAGTTCCTTGCTTGAGGAGGCTTTGATTTTCAGCAGCAATTCCTCCTTTTCAAAAAAATCATCGTTTTCCATCTGAACTCCCTGGGGCAGTTTCAATCCTTTGGAAAGCCTCTCAAATTGTTCTCGGAGTTGACTCAATTCAGGATTGCGCTGACGGTCCAGCAGTTGTTTGAATTGACGGTAAAGCACCGGGCCTTGGAGATCACGGTTTTCCAGAAGTGATCGGCAATCCTGCTCCTCAAGGAATGCTCGGGCTTTGATGTTCCGGATGCGGCAGATTTCGTCCACCAGTTGAAGCATCGTCTTCCACTTGTTCCCGCCCATTTTCATCTTTTCTGCGAGTTCCATCAGGGCCGGAAGATCATCACTGGAAAAACGAAGCAGGGGCATTAAATCCTGAACCGACATCTTCTTCAGGGTTTCCGGAACTTTCTCAGTTGCGAGACGGTTTCCCAGTTGGAGCATGCGGTTGGCCCGATGCAGTGAGGGCGGTTCCCCGAATAGCGGCAAAACCCTTTCGGACATTTCCTGGACCTTCATCCCGGCTTCCTGGAAATGCTTGAGGATCCTGATAGAACCGTAACCCGAGAGTGTTTCCCGTTTGGAGGATGGGAGGCTTTGCAACCGAAACAGAAGAATGTCCCTCTTTGGAATTTCGGCAGGGATGATCCTGCATTCCAGTTTCTGACTTGTATCGAATCCCGCTGCTTTCAGGCAACGCATCCTTCGGTATCCGTCCACCAGCAGAAATTGCTTTTCTCCCTCCTGGGCCTGCACGAGCCAGGGATTCAAAGAGGGGTTTTCTAAAACCAGGATTTTTTCGGATGCTTCCAACTCCTCTGGGAACCAGTCCAATGCCGGATCATTGAAAATCCTGGAAAATTCCACCTCCTCCAGTTTCTCAGAAAAATTCTTTGCAGAAAGGTCAACCATCAGTTCCGCCCTTTGCTTGTCATTCGCGCTCTTTTTAAGGATGGTGTTGAAGCAGATTCAAATCTTGGTTTTTGTGATCTGAAATAGTTTTGCTTAACCGATTTCCTCTCAAGATGAGTATCTTACTTGAAGTCTTGAGTGAATCGAAATTCAAATCACTCTGGGAAAAAATCCTGGATCACCCTCTAATCTTCTTCAATGCCCCAAGAATTTGATATTTTTTGAAAAACAGAAGAATGGTTTCTGAACATCCTAGCAGAAAATAAGATGACGGATTTTTGGGAAATGATGGATGCTGAGACGATCTCCCTGATGCTTATCGGCGTTGCCGCAATCTTTGGACTGCAGAATTCCATGGCGATGGCAATGAGGCATCACCTGTTCCGTAACCTCTCGGGAAAGTCTCCCTGTGACCGGCTTCTTGGTTCTCCCCAGGCTTACATCGGTCCGGTTCCGGTCGCCTTTTTTGCAGCATTCTACTACCTGCTTCTCTTGGGTCTCCTCTTCAATCGGTTGCTCGGGGGTGAAATGATCCTGAACTGGTTGTCTCCACTGGTCCTGATCAGTCTTCCTGTCACCGCCTATTACGCCTGGCTGCTGTTCTTCAAACTCCGGATCCGCTGCATGGGGTGCGTCCGGATACAAATTTTTAATCTCCTGATAGTGGTTTCTTATCTCAGTACCATGGTCCTTTTCTGAATTTTATCAGAAGACTTAAAATGATTGATATTATTGAATAAAATAAATTCTCTGTTCGTGTTCAAACAAAAAAGTGA
>OCVP010001465.1_pt1 | contig 9708 bp, 10 predicted proteins | sample 1539171 | NCBI WGS metagenome assembly OCVP01 (sample SAMEA51879418, study PRJEB22527) | metagenome
CTGTTAATGACACTTCATTACCGCATTCATCTTTTATGGATAAAATAGTATCAAAATCTGTAATCGGATCGCAGGTATCTACATAAAGATTCTTTTGAGTTGGTAGGGTAATCTGGTAGGCATAGTCTGCTCCATGAGGATAATTTTGGAAAGACCAATCATCTCCCATAGACTGATCTAATGTAGAACTATGAAAGAATGGTAAAGATACGATTACCGAATCAACGCACTCGCCAGTTCCAAGACAAAGAGGATTATTGTCGAAAGCGTCTATGCCCCAATCCCCAGTACCTAAATTAGATAGTGCACCATTGTTACCATTTCCAGTTAAATCTTCAATTATGGCATCACTCCCATCGTTAAAATTCCAATATCCAATTAATCCCTCTCCTCCTAAAGGAGAAGTACAAATGCCACTCTGCAATTCTGTTGCATCTAATGCTCTATTCCATAAGCGTACTTCGTCGATTCCACCATTGAAAAAAGTATCTCCAGTCCCAGGATTCATTTCACTTTTACCAATCTTCATATCTATTGTCTCAATAAAATCCCAATTTAGATTACCACCTTCGGTAGCAAAACTTGCCTGTTCTACGCCATTTTTAAATATTTTTGCCTGACCTGTTGTAACATCATAGGTTCCAGCAATATGTGTCCATATTCCCTGGTCAAGTGTAGTCCCCGGCCATAGTCCTAATCCGTCACCTACGATATCATAGTTCCCGTCTCCAACGCTAATCATAAATCGTAACTCACCATCAAAATATTGAAGTGTAAACCCAGACTCTTCAGTGGGACCACCTAACCTGAAGTAATGTACCAGAGGTGCATAATCCGTATATGTGTCCGATTCAGGGTTGACCCAACATTCAATAGTCATACCCGTTTCTGCTTGAAGAGATGCATCACTGGTAATATTTACAAAATCATTTGAACTAAAAGTAAAGCTAGCATCTTGAGCCAAAATTGGAATATTTATATAGATAAGAAGATGAATTAGGTAGTATTTATTCAACGTTTATATACCCTGAACCATATTCATTAATCGTTACCAGTTCATTATTTGCATCCCGAATAGTAGTATTGGGTCCAAACAATAACTCAGACTCTCCCTTAGAAATCGTTGAAAAATAAACCGTTGCTATCGACCATGTGCCGCTTTGACTCTGGTCAGAGTTCACATCAGGGAGAAAGTAAATAAATACGTCTAGGATGCCTTGTTCGTCTACTATTATCTCCATTGGATCATTTAATCCAGTGAAAAATGGACCTGGAACTACTGAATCAACAGTTACACTTCCCCAGTCGTACCTTATATCAAAATGTGCCCCCGCTGAAGAATCCAATTTTAATCCATATACTTCGACTGAAATTGATTCACCTAAACTTGTACTAACCTCAGGCGGATGAAAAAATAATGCTGGTGGATCTAAATCCATATTAGTGGGATCATATGGATTATCTAAATCATAGTCAGCATCTTCGCATGAAAAAGCCAAAACCATAAGACAAAAGCCAAATAACTTTATGTTATTAAAAGTTAAAATTGAATTGTAACTGGTTAACATTTGGATTGTACTCTAAATCAAAAAAATATTCTCCATCAAAGTAATCGTCGCTCGGAGCAACAAGATATGCGTGGACCATATTAACAATCCAGATGGACGCCGCCACACCACGAATACTTTTCATAAAGGAATTATATCTTCTAGACTCTTGAGCATATTGAATGACTTTTGGTCTTAGTTCTTCTAGAATGTGTGGATCGGTACCGTTTTGATAAGAAGAATAATTTTCTTCAAAACCGCCCCATGCCTTGTTGTAATTGTAGTAAGAAATTAGCGCAGCCATTCCTAGGGTTGCTTCTGTGCCCAAAAATCCATAGCCTGGGTATTTTCTTTGAACCCAAATCTGACCGCTTCCTGGAATGGCAGTAGACATCATAAGTGCCTTAATTTTTGTGGGTATTGGAGGTAGCTTAAACCATTGTCTCTTTAATTTTATATCACCAGTAGTTGCAACCTCAGATGTATCAGTGCCTACAGAAAGGGTGTCGGGAATTGGAAGCCCACTAACATTATAAGCCATTTTTTTCATTTCTAGTAGTAGGCTATCCGTAATGCCACTACTGTTCATGGTAAATTCATCTATCAATGTTTCCATATCAATTGAAAAGAGACGTCCACTTATAAGAAACTCATTAAGATCTTTTTTCTGAATATTTCCTGCAATCACATAGTTCACTTTCAATCTTTTTCCAAGGTCAATGGCACAATCCTCGCTCCAACAAGCCCAATAATTTTTCTTTCTTGGATAAAAGATGCTGATTTCATTTGTAAGACCTTGGTCCTGTACCTGGAATATCTCAAGCTCGCGAATCGTCTCTCTGAATTCCTCTGTTAAGAATTTGGTAAGTGGCTCAGAGATAGACCATCCCTCAAACTCGAGCACAGCAAGTTGATTACCTGTTTTCATTGAAACAGATCTTGTGGTTTCTGTTGCCAGGCAGAAACTCACAAGATGTAATATGATTATTCCTCGGATCACTAACATCTTTGTCACAGAGGGTCTGTTATTTTCACCTCTGCACTAAAAGTTACATTCAGACAATGAAATTATCAAAGAAAGACGTTAATGGTAAAATTTCTCTAAAATTGTTTTAGAGGGTTGTCTCTGTACCATTGGTCGAGGTAGGTTGACAAAGTTTTATTGATACTTCTTTCTACATCTTTGTGAATTTTGTTTGAACTTGTTTGGCCAATTAATTCCTGCGAAAATACTTTACTAGTCATCAGTTTTCTTGTAATTATTGTATCCGCCATTGATCGGTAGTATTCTTGTTCAGATACTCCATAGTTGTAGACACTACACATTACTAAATAGGTTGAGGTCTCTTCGACTTTTGAATCCAAAATATTTACATCAATAATCATTTTGGGCATTTGATTTTCTACGAATTCAATCCCATGTTCTAAGAGTCTTAATTCTATAAAGGTGAAAACTCTTTTTTCCCAAACTCCGTCATCAATTCCTTTAATATTAAGACTAAAAAACACATCCTCTATCCCCTTTAAGTTTCCATCATGCCACTTACCTTGAGAAAAAGGAATTGAACAGACTATTAAAAAGATGAAAAGTGTTGACTTTATGTTCAAGATATGAACTTAAAGGCCCAGATTTGCAAATTTATTCACCTTGGTCGATTCCAACCCATACAAAGTTATCTTCGACTTTTGTGAGGAAGGTTTCAACTGGCTTTGGCTCCATTGACATCATCTTTTTTGCATCAGCATCAAATTTTGAAAATAACCACATCATAAATTTTTCAAACCCTTTTACATTCAGCCAAGCTTTAACCTCGCCAGTATCATAAGAAAAATCACTTGAATGAAATTTGCAGTGGATGGTTTTATTTTTTAAATCGCAACCTCCTAGATTCAAAGCCAAACCCAAGTGAGGACAACGATTGTTGATTGCATGGAATCCATCATCATCTTTTACTATTAGAATATCATCTCGCTTTACCTTGTGCAATTGTTCAGAATTATTTTCAAAACTTTTTTCTTCTGCTAACTTTGTCCATTCAATATTTTGTTCACTCATTTTTTCTCCTAAAATTAATTGTTTTTAATCTTTTTCTAAACCAACCCAAACAAATCCATCTTCTATTTTAGTTTTATACACATCAACAGGTATTTTTTCCATTTGAGCTATTTCCTGCGCTTCTGCATTCAAACCAATCTTACCAAGCATCTTTTGAAAATTACTGATTTTCATCCATTCTTTGACTTCACCTGTTTTATAGCAAAAAGAACTCTTATGCCAGCGGCATGCTATGGACTCATTTTTGATGTCGATGTCACTACCTTGTAAGCTTAGGTATGCGTGGGGACATTTATCATTGAGAGCAAAAAAACTTTCTTCAATCTTTACAACAAGTATATCCTCTCTCTTAATTTTAAATACCTGTTGGTCTTCTTCTTGAAAAGTTTCAACCTCAGAACATTTGCTCCAAGTAATATTGTCCTCAATCTGTTCCTTTTCCCTTTCGTCATCTGTTGAATAATTGATGTCTTCGATTTCATAGAGCGTTACTCTTCCATCAATACCTGGTAAATTTGTTCGCATGAAATCTTTGATAACGAGGGAGTCTTTAATTTCTTCGTGGGTCTCTTCAGAAATAAGTACACGCGATTGAAATTGCTTGTTTGCTGATTCAACACGACTGGCAAAATTCATAGCATCTCCAATTGCTGTCAACCGTTTAGACTTACCTGCACCAATATCACCAACAACAGCTTCTCCCCAGTGGATTCCAACACCGATATCAAAATCTTGTCCATACATTGTCTTGAGGTAGGGCTTCATATCATCCATTTCTGAACACATTTCTAGTGCGCTCTTAACCGCATGATGGGCTGGATCTTTTTCATCATGCAAACCAAAAATGGCAACCATTCCATCACCTATATAGTTATCAACTGCTCCTTTATTATCTTCAACCACCCTTACCATTCTGTTGAAATATCTATTTAAAATAAAAACGACATCGTAGGGAGTTAATTTCTCAGAGAAGGGTGTAAACCCCCTTATATCACTAAATAAGATCGCAATTTTTTTTGTTTCACCAAGTCTGCCAGAGACTCCTTTTTCAGATACAGACTCTATATCTTCTTTGTTTAAAACCAGTCTGCGAACAACGATATCACCATTAACAGTTGTCTGACAAGCCAATCTAAATTCTTCAGTTGTGTGTGCCTTTTCCTTGAGAGATACTTCTGCATCGGTTTCTGGAGAACAATTATCTATACCATCAAGAATTAATAGTCTGCAGGTTGTACATTTGCCCTCTCCTCCGCATGCAGCTACATGGGGTATCCCATTCCTTGATGCTGTCTGAAGTATAGTCTCACCTGGCTCAGACTCATAAATTTTATTATCTGGTAGAAAGTCTATTTTTGCCATAACTACTTCATGCTTTTGAAAATATTTTCATCATTCTTAAATGTTTTAAACTCTAGATTATTACCACTTGGGTCAGTAATGAAAAAGGTTCCTTGTTCCCCAGGAGTGTCCTTAAACCTCACTCTCGGTTCAATTAACCAGCTCACATCTTTATCTTTTAGAATGTTGACAAGTTGATCCCATTTATCCCACGGTAATATAACTCCAAAATGCTTTGCTGGAACATGATCTCCATCTACCTCATTTTTTTTTGTTGAACTACAGTCTTGAGGCGATAAATGAGCCACGATTTGATGTCCATATAGATTAAAATCTATCCACTTATCGGAATATCTTCCAACCTCACATCCTAAAATTTCTGTGTAAAATTCTCTTGCTTTTTCTAGATCATGGACTGGAAAAGCAAGATGGAATCTTGGTATCTCCATGTTAAATGAATTTTTCAACTAATGACCTGCTTCAAAGTATCGATTGCAATATTTCCCCCGCATATAACCACACCTATTTTTTTTCCTTTTAGCTTATCTTTCATTTTGATAAGTGCTGCAACTGCGGTTCCTGCAGCTCCTTCTAGAAGCTGATGCTCATTTTCAATGTAAAACACCATGGCATCCTTAATTTCTTTTTCACTTATTAGAATTGTTTCATCAACTAGTTTGCAACAAAGTGGAAATGTAATGGATTCTTTTTCCACACCACCTGCAGTACCATCACTCAGTGTAGGCAGTGATTTGAGCTCCAAAATTTTTCCCGCTTCCATAGAATGAATCATAATTGCAGAATTAGATGGTGAACAACCAATGACTTTTATATTTGGCCATACAGATTTTAAGAAGGATGCTGTTCCAGCCATCAACCCGCCACCTCCTAAGGATATAATTATAGCATCTAATTCATTAGCCTGAGATTTGATTTCTGCTCCCATAGTTCCTTGTCCGGCCACAATGTGAAAATCATTGTAGGGAGAAACATATGGAACTTGATTTTTTTCAGATACTTCTCTGGCTTTTGCCTCTGCTTCAACGCAATCACTTCCAAAAATGTTAATAGTGGCACCATAATTTTTCATATTAGATAGCTTTGCTTTTGATGATCCTTCAGGTACATAAATATTACATTCGATTTTTGCCTGCCTGGCAGCGTATGCTACAGCTGCTCCGTGATTTCCAGTTGAGGCTGAAATAACACTACTTATACTTTTACCCGATTCATTTAGTGTGAGGATCTTATTTAATGCGCCTCTTGCCTTAAACGAACCAGTAAACTGTTGATTTTCTAATTTAAAGTAAACCTCCCCATCTATTAATTTTGAAAAAACCTCAGAATAGGAAAAAGTAGTTTTTCTGATAAAAGGCTTTATCCTGGAGGATGCATCTAAAATTAATTGATTTATATCCATGCAAATTGTTCTATGACTATCATTAAAATATTTGACGAAGACAGAATTCAGGCGTCTCTAAAATGTGTTTTCCCTGCTAGTGCTTTTTCGTATTCATTTTTACTTAAAATATTCTCATCCAAAACCATATCTGTTTTCAAAAATGAATCTAAAAAATCGTTTAACCTTTTCTGATTGTTCCGCACTTCCTGATCTAGATAATGATAATCTACATTTATGCATATGGCTCCCACTAGGCCATACCCATCCCTATAAATGGGCATAGTGGTACATTTGAATTTCCTAGAGCCAATATTTAGTTCATAATTAAGCTTGTCTTGATTTTGCATACCTCGCATTTTTAAATCATGGACTAGGTTAGTTGCAGGCGCCTCTATATCTCTGCCTGTAACGTTATTCTTGATGTGATAAAGCGCTTTGGAGGGATTGCTAAGATTATGTAAAAGAATTTCCATACCAGTATCTGGAAAACTGTCGCCAATGAGCCGAACGATCCTTTTATAATTTTCAAGATATTTAACAGTGTCGTCAATTATTTTGTCACCATCATACTTTTTATATAGTTTTTTATAGCTAGTATTTTCAGGACCCTTTATATTTCCTTCAACATTATTTTGTTCACCAATCAGGATCAATTGCTTTGCTGCAGTATTGTCTCTTTTACTGATAAAATACGTAACAGCGGCATTGAATTTTTTTACATCGAAAAATAAATTTTTCTTTTCATCTAGGTCAAATGGATAAAATTCATAGTCATCCAGATTTTTCCCTCCTTGCATTTTCCTTTCTCTAAATTTTCCAAATAGGAATCCGAAAAAGAGCAGGATCGCTGATGCTGCTATATCCACTATAAGTTCTGTAAAAATCATAAGTTATTTTTTTAATTTATTTATATAATCTACTTATTATGATAGAAACAAAAAACCCAACGAAGTTGGTTAAAATTTTTGAATTATGATCTAATTGCAGATAGAGATCTCCATTTCTACTCTTTCAATTGGGTTATCTCTAAAATCAACTGAGACCTTCATGATATTGTCTACAACATCCATACCATCTAATACTTTTCCGAAAACAGTGTAGTTGCCATCAAGATTTGGTAAATCTGTTACACAGATAAAAAATTGACTTCCTGCACTATTTATATTTGATCCGCGAGCCATGGACACAACTCCTCTTTCATGCATTATTTCATTCAATTCAGCAGGTAATCTCCATGAAGAAGAGTCTCTCTTTGCGCCAATACCATAGAATGATGCAGCCGCGCCTCCTTTACCATGGATTTTGCGATTACTAAGCCTAGTATTAGGATCTCCACCCTGTATGACAAAATCTGGCACAACCCTGTGGAAGATCGTACCATCATAATATCTAGAACGGACATGATCTTTAAAGCTTTCTACATGAGCTGGTGCATGGTCTTCGAAAAAATCCAAGATAATTTCACCAAATCTTGTCTTGATACATGCGTACTCAATTAATCTCCCTTTATCATCCCAATACTCCCATGAACCTAATTTTTCCCCTTCCTTGTACTTTCCTTTAAAATGTAAAGTCCCATTTTCATGCCACTCACTTGAAAAACCGTCATAGACACCACTTTTAAAGCTATTTTCAGTGAAAATATTTCCATTATTATGATACTCGACCCACCTCCCATGACGCTTTCCTTTTTTATATCTACCGTGTGTCTTTTTTTTACCATTATGCCACCATTCACTATGGAGACCATGTAGCTGACCATTAAGGTATTTACTTTCTATTATTTTTTTTCCAGAAGTATCTGATAAAACATATCCAATTCCAGTAAAAGGTTTCTTCGATCCTTTTAGATACCAGATACCTCCCGACTTAGAGATCATGTTCATATCGTATTTTGATTGTCCAACTAAGATTGAAACCAAAATTGAGAATAAAAAACTATACCGCAATATGAACAAAAAATTATATGTTGCTGTTTTGAAGATTAAATAAATAAAAAATCTTTGGCCTCTGAGCTCAGGATTAAAATTCAGTCTTTATGATTATTTGAAGATTTACCATCGGTCATCCATCCAAACTCACCCGTTCTGTCATAGAGCATAATGACACCGTCTCCCCTATATGTTTCCTGTTCAAAGGATGCACCCAGGGACCCTACTTTGATGCCATATTCATTGTTGATTTCTAGCGATCCAGCTTCATGCATAGAAGTTCCTAAATAGGATGTCATTTCACCTTTCATGTTAAAAGTTTGCAAATGACCACCTCTGCTATCTTTCCCTTCTCCTAGGTAGGATGTCATTTCACCTTTAGAATTATTGGTTCTAAAAAATCCACCACCCTGCTCACCTGTTCCCATGTAGGTTATTTGTTCTCCTTCGGCGTTGTGGACACCAATTACACCAACTCCATCATCTGCAGTCCCAAGGTATGAAGTCTGTTTACCATTGGGGTTAAATGTCTGTAAGATCCCACCATCTTGACCTCCACTTCCCAAATACAAGGTTCTCATTCCAGCTTGATTATAGGTATTTAAGAACCCTGACCCATATGCACCAGCACCTAAATATGCTACCTGAGATCCAACTGAATTATGTACACCAATCAGACCTACGCCATTTTCTCCTGTTCCAAAATAGGCGGTTTGATGACCTTGGTCATTGTATGTTTTAATATATCCCCCCCCTCTCTTACCGGGATAAATAGAAATACTGCTTACCGTTATGTCACCAAGGTTTTTATTTTTACTGCCCATGAAAATAAAAATACTAGATGTCAGGCAAATTGCTGTAAAAAATCCTGTGAAATATTGCTTCATTTGATCTCCAATATGACTTGTGAACATGAATAATCTAGTAATATAAAAAAACAAAAAACCAAGGTTGATTGATTCAATCTGATACAAGATATGTGTATCAAATTGATACTCATTAATATGAAATCTATCAATCTTTGTATTTATACAGATTGGCACAATTTTTGCGGTGTTATTTTTAATCATGATTAATAATCTATTAAAACATCGTAAAACCGATGTGAATGGAGCATCTATTGCTGAGTTTGCAGTTACAACTGCATTAATGGCCACATTAGCTGCCACTGCTGCACCTAAGATGTCATCATTAACCGAGGAAACTAAAGGCAAGAAGACTAGAGAGAATATTGATAAGATCCTCTTCGCTTCAAAAAAGTTTTACGAGGAAACTGCAAAATTGGAGGGTCGCGGTAGATTCCCAGGTCAGGAAAAGAGCCACTTTAAAGTTGGTAAATACGAGGATGAAATCAGACTAATATCTGATATAAAACAATATACATCATACAACAGTGGTAAGAGAAGAGGGTGGTGGCGTTCAGTTTTTGGA
>OCVP010001467.1_pt1 | contig 9699 bp, 25 predicted proteins | sample 1539171 | NCBI WGS metagenome assembly OCVP01 (sample SAMEA51879418, study PRJEB22527) | metagenome
GAATTGATTTCGAGTCAGCCGATCCCTTTTAGGCGAAATTCCATATAAATCGAAGCGGCATCGCCCTCACGATCGAGCTCCTGCAGGTCGCTACATCGCGCTTGCATCCAGTACACCGTTTCCCTCCAAACTTCCAGGTGATAACGGCGCTCGAGATTTTGTCCAGAACCGTCCAAAGCTCTACCTGCATCACCCACAAAATATAAGCAATGCATAACGGCATCGCCTTCGATGTCAACATTTAGCGACCGGCGCTTGCTTCACATCACGATGGCAAGAACGAGGGTCAATGTTCTTTCATCCAGACCAAGTACGGAACAGCACACAGCAGGGATAAAACGTACCCGTTGTTACGACAACGCAGGATCGAGTCAATACTTTGAGCTGATCCTGCCGACGTCACCATGGAGCCCATCGCTCTGACACTTGGCCAACAATTCGACATTGAACAGCGCAGTCGCGATATCAATTCAATGACTGACGTGAAACAGCTTCAGGAGATCAGCAAAGATCTGCTTCTGGCTTGGCAGCAGGAGATTGCCCGCTCACGGGCAGCAGCCAGCCCACACAAGAAATAACGCTTCGTTACAGTTGGTTGACCTGCTTGGAAGTCATGAACCTGAGCTTGCCTCAGCAGTTCGAAGCTGAAGCGATCAAGCGGTCCATCAACGAAACCGACGATCTTGACCAGTTGAAAGCTCTGGCACGGGAACTCGCAGACCTCTATGTGCGTCAGAGAGCTGCCACGGCCTGGGTGATCGCCGAGAAATAAGCATCACACTTTGCTGTCGTTTCGCCAGCGTCGTTCCAACCGTTGACGTGCTTCGTCAACGGTTTGCCCACGGGAAAGAGTTTTGTCGCGATAGGGGCGCGTGATCGACCAAAACTTCAGGGCAGACGCCAGCGCCACCACCAACCATGCGAGCACAATCCAACCCGGATTCGTCATCGTTGCCCAGCAATGCGCTCCATGATGGCGAACGGGACGCGAGTCTTGCCTGCATGTCCCCTCACCAGCGCAACCGTGGATCCTGAGGTGCGCCAGTTCGTGATCAGCCAGTTGGTGGTAATCGCGCTACCGATTGGAACCCTGTTCGGCATCTGGCTTTGGATGCTGAACTGGGGCGGTCGTTCCCGCAGAGACCAGTGACCTTCCTTGCCGGCCTACTGGCCCCCGTGTTGATGCTCTTCCATCTTGCAGGCCCCGTCCCTGCGGATCTCGGCGTGCGCAACGGGGTGTTGCGCGACTGCCCGACAACAGCTCACTGCTCCAGCCAAACCTGGGAGAGCTCCAACCCGATGGCGGACTTCAGCAAGCTGAATGGGTTGGTGCAGGAGTCGCCGCGGACGGTAGTGATCGATCAAACCGAGACCTACCTACATGCCGAGGCCAGCAGCGCTTTCTTTGGCTTTGTGGATGACCTGGAGCTGTTCGCTGATCGCGACAACAACCGGATCCAGGCACGGTCCGAGTCGCGTCTCGGCGACTCGGATCTTGGTGTGAACGCCGCACGATTGGCGGCGCTGCGGTCGGGGCTGGAGAGCTGAAGGCCGCTTAAACCTTGGCGCGACGCAGTTTGCTCAGATCGGTGATCATTTCCTTGATGCCAACCACGAATCCGATGGCGGCCAAGGCCACGATGCTCAAGATGATCACCGTGTCGAGCAGCGAACGTGGATCGATCCAATCAGGCATGGCATGAACCGTGGGCTGATCTCGTATTAGCCAGAGCCGGATAAAATCCCAGCACGTAGCGCGAACGTTCAACACAAATCGTCAGACATGCACGACATCATTTGCCCTCACTGCAATACCGCCTTCAAGGTGGATGAGGCCGGGTATGCCGACATCCTCAAACAGGTGAGGGATCGTGAATTTGAACAGCAACTGAACAAGCGACTGGCCCTCGCCGAACAGGACAAACGCAATGCCATCGAGTTGGCCGTTGCCAAAAAAGACAGGGAAATGCAAACGCTTGAGGCCCAACTCAAGCAAAGTGCAATGCATCAGGAACTGGCGATTAAAGATGCCGTGAACAAAGCGGAGAAGCAGCGTGATCGCATTGCCGCTGAGCTCCAGCAGATTCGTGAGCAGCAGGCCACAGAACTACGCCTGGCTGAAACCAAATTCGCCAAAGAAATGCAGGCGATGACGCTGCAAAAAGACAGTGAAGTGAGGGATTTGCAGGCGAAGCTCCAGGCTGGAGCCATGCAGCGCCAGCTGGCCGTGAATGAAGCGGTCAGTTCCGTGGAGAAGCAACGCGATGCACTTCAAAGCGGCTTGAAGGAAGCGGAACTGAAGCATCAACTGGAATCTCAATCACTGAAAGATCGCTACGAAGCCCAGCTCAGTGATCGGGATCAGGCCATTGAACGCTTGCGCGACATGAAGGCGCGGCTTTCCACCAAAATGGTGGGAGAAACCCTCGAGCAACACTGCGAAACCGAATTCAACAGGATTCGTGCAGCGGCTTTCCCCAAGGCCTATTTCGAAAAAGACAACGACGCGCGCAGTGGAAGCAAGGGTGACTACATCTTCCGCGACCAGGACGACCACAACAACGAAATCATCTCGATCATGTTTGAGATGAAAAATGAGGCTGATACAACGGCCACCAAAAAGAAAAACGAAGACTTTCTCAAAGAGCTAAATAAAGATAGAAACGAAAAAAATTGCGAGTATGCGGTGCTCGTCTCCCTGCTGGAGCCTGAAAATGAGCTTTACAATTCAGGCATTGTTGATGTGTCTCATCGCTTCCCGAAGACCTACATCATTCGCCCACAATTCTTTATTCCATTCATCACATTGCTCCGCAATGCAGCCATGAAGTCTCTGGAATACAAGGCTGAACTAGCTCTGGTGAAGGCACAGAACATTGATGTCACCAATTTCGAGAACGACCTCGAAACCTTCAAAACAGCCTTCTCACGCAACTACGACCTCGCCTCCAGACGCTTCCAAACGGCAATCGATGAAATCGATAAGTCGATCGATCACCTCCAAAAAACCAAGGATGCCCTGATGGGTGCTGATCGAAACCTGAGGCTTGCCAATGACAAGGCACAGGATGTGACCGTTAAAAAGTTGACCCGACGCAATCCAACGATGGCAGCCAAGTTTGCTGACTTGAACAACGCTCCTGATCAGAAATCGGCCTGAGCCATGCCCTCCAGTCCACGCAACCGCATTGGCGAGGTTTACGGCAAACTCACCGTGGTGCGCGCATCCGAACGGCGAACCAAAGCAGGAAACGCTTTTTGGTGGTGCCGCTGCAGCTGCGGGGCCGAGCGGGAAGTTCCCAGCGACAAGTTGTCGCTGAACACGGCTCGCCGCAAGCCCACCGTGAATGCCTGTGAAACCTGTTCCCGCGAACTTCAAATTGAAGGGGTTTATCGCAAAAACGATCGGGAAGAAAAACAACGCCGCCAAGCAGCGCTGGAAGCCCGATCACAGCTGCAGGGTCAAGTGCCTGATCGCTGGCTTTCCCTGCCGCTCACCGATGCCCACGCACGCGAACTGGGACAAAAACTTTTCTTCCGCGGCACAACTTGCCTGCGTGGACACCTCGCGCCCTACCGCATCAACGGCGGTTGTCAGGCTTGCTCCGGTCAGACCCCATCCGCGGCAAATTCGCCATCAACCAAGCCCAAAGGGTCATAACAGCGGCACCAAAGGCCATCATCGCCAGGAGCTTGGCTTCCATTCAGAGGAAATCGAAATCGTCTTCCGAATCACCGGAAAATGCATTCATCACGAGGGCAGAAAAGGGCACAAATATGGCCGCCATCACAAGTATTTCCACGGGCTTAAGATCAACTGAATGAACCTAACGGGTTTGACTTTACAAAAAGTCATCAGCACTACCGTCCCGCTGGAGTGAGTTCAAATACTCATTTCTGATCCAGGCATAGGCATTTCACTCCGTTGTCAGCCCAGACGACCGAATCAGACTGAACTGAGTCGGACAACGACGATGCCAAAGGTGCTGAAGGCGGCCTCACAGACGATTCGCAATCTGCTCAAGCCGGCAACTCAACACAGCTTCTCCGAAGACCGGCTGCGCAACGACCGGCAGAGCTACATCGCGATGACGCGGGCACTGGTCGATGCCCAGCTCAAATGGCGTGATGCGGAGCTCAGCTCACGCCTCTGGAAAGACGTGGCCGACCGTGGCATGGATCGCGGCCGCCTGCTTCACCTCATCTACAGCGTTGACGCTCATCACGATGATGTCGCCCTGCAGAACGCCGATACGGCCTATCTGCAGCTGGTTGATCCCAGCGATCCCTGAGGCGGAACTGCTTTAGAGCTCAAACAGAGTGCCCAGCAGCATGGCGGGATGGGTTGACTCCCCTGCCGTGCTGCGTTCGAGCTGAACGGCCATCACGCAGTGGGCCATAAATCGAACGGCCGAAAGAACAGCCAGACCAATGCACAGGGGGCAGTGCGTGAGGGTCAAGACAGGGGCCTGCCGGAGTGATGGACCCATCCCAAAGCAGAAGCCGGGACGCGCCACGATCTCTTCAACAAGCGTCATGCAAGAGACTCAGCCCACTACCGGCAGGTGAGGGGAATAGGGGTAGGGGGTGGCTGGTAAAGTTGTTGTTTATTGCTCTCTTTCGGGGAACGGATGAGTCAGGTCACAGTCGGCGAAAACGAAGGTATTGAATCCGCGTTGCGTCGCTTCAAGCGCTCCGTCGCCAAAGCCGGCATCTTTTCTGATCTGCGTCGGATCCGTCACCACGAGACCCCCGTTGAGAAATACAAGCGCAAGCTGAAGCAGCGTTCACGCAACCGTCGTCGCTGAGCTCGCACGACAGGTCAGCTGCAAACGGGCCCGAGGGCCCGTTTTTTTGTGCCCATCCGTCGCCCTCTCCACGGTGCTCCTTTCACGGTGCGCTCTGGTTTTCGCCAGACTTCATAAATGCTTAAGAAGACCAAGACCAGCCAATGGTGTTGATCAATCCTTTTTGCCCGATCAGTGCGGCAAAAATCGCTGGCTTGAAGACCACCGTGGTCTTGCTGTTGGTGATGTTGATGAAGTCGAAATTGCTGCGAATCAAGATGTCCCTCCTGGGATCTGTTCTTGGATTCGCCATGTTGGTGAGCTTCTTACTCACCACAGGCCTCCTCACTGTGATCACTGGCGGAGCCGTTGCTTACGCCGCCATGCAAAACCGGAGCAACTGAGCCATGCGCAATCGTCTTCCTTTCTTGAGCGGACTTGCATTGGCAACCCTCGGAGTTTCAGGTCTTGCCGGCGGTGGTTTGCTTTGGAATTTTCAGGGCCGCACTCTGGGGCTTGGCAGCACGGTTACGGCATTGGTTCTGCTGGGAATCAGCTTTGTTCTGCTTCGGCCTGAACCACGACTTTCACCCGTTGAAGTCCCTGAAGCCAGCCAGCCGCTCAAATTCAAGGCACCACAGGCATCCTTCCTCGGCCTGATGCTGGCAATCCTCGGCACCTTCGGCATGGCGGGTTCCGGGTTGCTGTGGAACTTTCAGGGTTTGGCCTTTGGACTCACCGGCACCCTCACGGCCGCCGTTGCTCTTTTGCTGAGTCTGGTTTTTCTGTGGCCCCTCGGCACCTCCAAGGCCAAAACATCTCTCAAGACCGAGCCGGTGGAGACCACCGAAGCTGTTTCGGAGAGCGCAGCTCCCGCACAAACCACAGCAGAAGCCATTGCCGAATTGCTGGCAGCCGAACAGCAGCAGCGCCCAGAGCTGACGTTGGTGAATTTCGCTCCGTTGAACCTGTTGCCGGGACAAAGTGTGCCCACAAAGTCTCGTCGCGCAGGCAGTTCTCTTGGTCGTTATCGCTCAATGGCTAACGACCTGTTCAAGAGCTGAAGGCTCTCCAGAGATTGCGAATCTGTCGGTGCCAGGGGGTGATGTTGAGATCAGGGCGCTGAACATTTGACCTGGGTTCATCAACACTGAATCCAGCCTCTTCCATCTCCCGTCGCAGCCGACGGGTGATTGGGATGAGCGCGATTGAAAGCACCAAGGCTGCGAGAAGCAGAAAGGGGAGCAACGACACCAGCCAAATGGTGGCAATCACGGTGATTGCACCTGCCATGACCGTCTTCAGCCATCGCGGCAGGGTTCTGCTCTGTTGGCCTGGAAGTTGCTTCATGGCTCAGGACAGTCCGTTCGCTCTTGAGAAAATCCGCTGGAGTTCACGTTGAAATGCTGTGGCACTGAGGGGTTCCCCCAAGCGCCTGCGTTGGTTGCGCCGAAGCACAGCTCCAATCCAACAAACCTGCAGAACAATCAACAGCGAAGCAATGATCAGAACCGGAGATTCAAGATCATTCCACTGCATCTGAGTTCAGTAACTGGATTGGGGCAGGGTGAAGCCCGACTGCATATGACCAACATCAAGCATCACGTAGGTGAGCCAAATCAGCACTGCTGCAACACCAGCCCCTGCTGCAACCTTTGCCAGAGAACGGCCAATCATCTCGAGCAGGCTGACCTCTTTCATCGCGTTGATCCAACTTCGATGATTCTGACGCGTCTTTCGCCCATACCGTCGCCAGCCATGAAAAAGCCCCGCGATGGCGGGGCTTTTGAATCTGATCACGCTGGTGTTCAGCGGCTGGCCACGGCTTCTTCCAGAACAGCGGCTTCGCCAGCGGCGAAATCCGTGTCTTCCGCAGCGGAAAACTGCATGTCGGGCTCAAGGCGGCGGGCGATGAGCTCGTCAATGGAAAAGACACCTGGGCCACAAGCGAGAACGGCCACGGCAGCCGCGAAATAAAGGCCAAGCAGCTCCAACAGATAGATGTTGAAGCCCGCTGTGACGATGGCGTGATAGATGGCGACGGAGATGGTCCCGGCGACTGCCAAGGCTCCCATCCGCGTCAGCAAGCCAGTAATCAACAGCCAGCTGCCGATCACCTCCGAGAACGCTGCGACGTAGGAGAGAAGGATCGGGAAGGGCAGATGCAGAGGGCGAACAAATGCATCAGCAAAATTCTCGATATTGGCGAGCTTTTCGTAACCGTGGTGAATCAGCAGCGCGCCGGTGAACACCCGAAGCAGGAGCAGACCGAGATCGCCAGCAATGGGGCGGGTCAGAATGGCGCGAATCACCACAGAACACATCGACTACACACAACTTAAATAAGTTGCGTGTAGCAACGCGGCTTCGCGCCAGGGCGGAGCAAGGAATGGGTACTTCTACTCAGTCGTCGTAGACCAGGCACTCGGGCTCATCGGGGTTCTGCTCGCAGAACAGCTCAAGGGGTGAGGGGTCATGGGGATCATCAGGAAATTCCTTCTTGTGATCCAACAGCCACTGCAGCTCCTCCGTGAGATGACGCACCTTGCCTTCGTTGTGCTCAGACAGGGCCTTAAGGAACTCCTCCTGGTCCTTCTGAATGTGCTCGTCAATCGTTTTCATGACTGAAACTGTCATCTGGCTGACATTCGGTTGTTAGCGAAGACCACCCCGATCGATCAGTCGGTAGATCTACCTTTGTGGCCGAAACCACACAACAGATCCGCTCCGGGCCCCATCACGTCCTGTGACACCACAGTGGCCATTGGACGATGGCCGCAGGAAAGTCGGGTTGGCTGATGTTGAGTGGATGCAATTTTCCGAACGCAGCGTTCTGACGGGGCTGCTTGTCTTCGCCGTAGGCGTTGTGGTGGGAATCGGAATTGGCTCAGCCAGTGCTGTTGCCGCCCTGACCCAAGGCGCACCTGACGTTCTGCAGAGTTGGTCGGGGGTGGTTGCCCTGCCGTGAAGGTTGACGGGACAGCCTTTCCCGCCTATCAGAAGCGCAGATCGGGTGAGTCGCGCGATGCTGTCAGATGAGCGGCAGATTTTTAGCCGTGACAAAAAGCCCCTGCGCCAATTCCTGAAACGGCTTCAACGCTTTTTGTTCGGATAATCAACGCGTTCCAACACTGATATTCCCTGCGCTAATCAACTGTTCAAGCCGTGCAGTGAGTTTCCGTTCGGTTCGATCAAATTGCTCCTGATGGCCGGCCACATAGGCAAGCTCTTCACTGGTGATCACCTGGTGGGTGACTGCATCAAGGTAGATCTGAACCAGGGACATCCACAGCGGCATCAACCGGCGGCCATCCTGGCAACACTGGAACGCAAACGGTGAATCGGGCCACGCGGAACTGAGCTATGGATCGAGAGACCATTCAGAGCCTGATCAAGCAATGCAGCTTGGGGCTGTTCGATCTGGCCTGTGCCGTCAGCGGACACCCAAGCTGGGATCTCAATCTGCCTGTGGGAGTGATCGATGCACGACGCTCCAAACCAAAGCTGATGGTGAGTGCCATCGGCACGATCAACTCAACCCTGAAGGCCTCATCCACCATTGCCCACCCGTTGATGGTGCGCCTGTTCGAACGGTTCGAAGACGTGGGCCTGGAACAGGCGCTGACGGAAATGAAACATGGTGAGGATGGGGAGGCGTTCTGCGAGGTCTGGCAGGCCTACAGGGATGAACGCCGTTGTGGTGATGCCCCGATGTGGAGCATCGAAGACGCCACAGCCTTTGTGGTGCAGTCCCGCGAGGCTCACGCTGATCGTGAAGTGGCCTGCGTTGCCATTCTTCCGGGGGATCCCCACCGCATCATCACCTTTTCAGTTCCCATCGCCTTCCTGACACGAGATTGAGTGTGTCCGAACTGCTGATGCAAATCGCCCTGCTGGGCATCGCCATTGGCGCCAATGCCCTCTCGGCTCTGGCGGGAGGGGGAGCAGGACTGGTGCAACTGCCCGCCCTCATCCTTCTGGGCCTTCCTTTCTCCATGGCATTGGCCACCCACAAGGTGGCCAGTGTTGCGCTGGGGCTGGGAGCGAGTGGGCGTCATTGGCGTGCCAGCAGTCTTGATCTGAAACGCTCAGCGCTGGTGTTGGCGGCCGGTCTCCCAGGTGTGTTTGTGGGAGCCAGCATGGTTCTTGCGCTGCCCGATCAAGTGGCCACCGCGAGCCTTGGGCTGTTGACCCTGGGGCTGGGGGTTTATTCGGCTCGGAAACCGGATCTGGGGACGACAGATCAGCCCTACCCGCTGACAGCCCGCACCGTTGGGCTTGGCAGTTGCGGGCTGTTCATCATTGGCGTTCTCAACGGTTCCCTCACCTCAGGCACGGGGTTGTTCGTCACCCTGTGGCTGGTGCGCTGGTTTGGGCTGAGCTACGCCAGAGCCGTTGCTCACACCCTGGTGCTGGTGGGCCTGGGGTGGAATGGCACCGGGGCGCTGGTGCTGGGTTTGAGCGGTGAAATCCGTTGGGACTGGCTTCCACCGCTGGTGCTGGGTTCACTGATCGGAGGCTTCCTGGGGGCCCACTATTCCCTGGTGAAAGGAAGCCGCCTGGTCAAACAAACCTTCGAGATCTTGGCGCTGCTGATGGGCGGTTCACTCCTGATCCGCAGCCTCTGAATCGGCGTCTGCAAGGAAACGCCCCGAAAACCGCGTGGCCAACACCACTGTTGCGGCCCCGTAGGCGATGAACGTCACCGCCTGACCAGAGCTGGCCGTTTCGTAAACCTCACCTGTCAGCAGCATCCAGTCCATCAAGGACGCCACCGTTCCCCAGATCACCACCCAGACGGACACGTAGGCAACACCGCGGAAGGTCCGATTCACAAGGCCAAGGATCGAGCGAACCTGACGCTAGGGGAAGTCGCTCGAACGAGGAAGGCCTGCGGCTCCCGTAATGTCGC
>OCVP010001469.1_pt1 | contig 9693 bp, 8 predicted proteins | sample 1539171 | NCBI WGS metagenome assembly OCVP01 (sample SAMEA51879418, study PRJEB22527) | metagenome
GGACGGCGTCTTCCTGTCCAACGGGCCTGGCGACCCGGCAGCGGTGACCCGTGGGATCGCCCTGGCCAAGTTGTTGCTGGAGGAATCCGATCTACCCCTGTTCGGCATCTGCCTGGGCCATCAGATCCTTGGTCTGGCCCTGGGCGGAGAGACGTTCAAGCTGCCCTATGGCCACCGCGGCTTGAACCATCCCTGTGGCACCACAGGCCAGGTTGAAATCACCAGTCAGAACCACGGCTTTGCCCTCTCCGCTGATTCTCTGGATTCAGACGTCATTGACGTCACCCATTTCAATCTGAACGACCGCACCGTGGCAGCGATCGCCCACCGTCAAAAGCCGGTGTTCGGGGTGCAGTACCACCCAGAAGCGAGTCCGGGCCCCCATGACGCCGACCATCATTTCGCCCGCTTTGTGACGCTGATGGCCGATCGCCGTTGATGAGGTGGTAGCCAACGCTCAGCATCACTACACTTCGTGCCGATGATGCCTGGGGGGCTTGATCCCATCAGCGAACTGCAGCGACTGACCGTCTCTCTCCGGGGCGGATTCGAACAGAAAGACGGCTGTTTGGTGTTTCATTTCACCGGTCAGCTGGATGCCTACTCCGAGAAGCAGTTCATTCTGTTCTCGATCTCAGCAAGATCGACTTCCTCGATTCATCCGGCCTTGGGGCTTTGGTTCAGCTGGCTAAGCAATGCACGGATGCCAAGCGGTCGTTTGTGCTGGTGGGGAACTCAAGGGTGACGCAAACGATCAAGTTGGTGCGTCTTGAGGAGTTCCTTCATCTGGTGGAGGATCTGCCCACAGCCCTCAACCAGTTGGCCGCTTGAGCGATTGGATTCGAAGCCAGTCTCCCCGGGATATCAACGAACAGCTGGGTCCATTGCAGCTGGCTTGGATTGGTGATGCCGTGTGGGAGCTGCATCAACGGCTCCGCCATGGGTCGAGGCCAGGACGTTCTGACGACCTGCATCGCGCCGTTGTGGCTGATGTTCGTGCTGACGCCCAGTCCCGTTTGTTGAGCTGGCTGGAAGAACGCGAGCTCCTCTGTTCAGAAGAACTCGATCTGGTGCGGCGAGGTCGCAACAGTGCCGGGCGGGGGCCACGGCGCGCAGACGCTGCGGTTTATGGAAGGGCCACAGGGTTTGAGACAATGGTGGGCTGGCTGTTTCTGAACAATCCAGCCCGGCTTGCGGAGCTCTTCGATCACTTGGAGCAAGCCGGATCCAACCCATAACGTTGCCTCGCACACCATGAGCCCTCGCTTTGAACGCCGCTCCAGCGGCCCATCCCGCGATGGCCGTTCGGGGCCTGGTGGCAGTGGACGACCGGCAGGGGGGCGCTCGTCGATGGGCCGTTCCGGCAATGGTCGCCCCATGCCGGGCAACCGCCGTTCTGACGGCGGTCGTTCCCCCTATGCCAAACCTGGGCGTGATGGCGGCGGTTATCGCGAACCACGGGATAGAGAGTGGGACCAGTCGCGAGGTGGCGATCGACCCGGCAGTCGGTTTGGTGAGCGCTCTGGTGATCGACCCGGTTATCGGTTCAAGGAGCGGTCTGGGGAGCGTTTCGGTGATCGCGCCGCTGATCGATCCGGTGATCGAACTGGAGAACGTTTCGGTGATCGCCCGAAAGAGCGGTTCGGCAACCGCTCCCGTTCCTTCGACCGAGATCAGAACGCCCCCCGCTCGGCCTCTCAAAACGAACGCTCAGGGCCTGGACGTTTTCGCGATCGCAACGATCGGTTCGGCGACCGCCGTCGCTCCGGGGATGAACGGCGCCAACCGTCCCAGCGCCCCAGATCCCGTTTCGATGAGGCTCGTCCTCAGCGGCCGGATGCAGCCCCGGAGGCTGCAGCGGCCACCCCGCCAGCGGACGATCTGATCTGGGGGCGTCATGCCACCCAGGCCGCGTTGGAGGCCGGACGCCCCATCCATCGCATCTGGTGCACTGCCGAGATGCGCAGTGCCTCCAAATTCCTCCAGCTCCTGCGCGATGCCAAGGCCTCGGGCGTTCTCGTGGAAGAGGTGACCTGGGCCCGGTTGGGACAGATCACAGGTGGGTCCGTTCACCAGGGCATCGCCCTGCAGACGGCGGCGGCGGAAACCCTTGATCTCGACAGCCTCATCGAGGGCTGCTCGGATCTGGGGGAACCCCCCCTGTTGGTGGCCCTGGACGGTGTCACCGACCCCCACAACCTCGGGGCGGTTGTTCGCTCCGCTGAAGCCATGGGAGCCCATGGCGTGGTGATCCCCCAGCGCCGCAGTGCTGGCTTGACCGGTTCCGCCGCCAAGGTGGCCGCCGGAGCCCTGGAACACCTGCCGGTGGCACGCGTGGTCAACCTCAATCGCTCCCTGGAAAAGCTCAAAGACTCCGGCTACAGGGTGGTGGGCCTTGCCGCTGAAGGGGATGTGACCCTCACCGATGTCGACCTCAGTGGGCCGATGGTGCTGGTCACCGGATCCGAGGACCAGGGCCTGTCGCTGATGACCCGGCGCCATTGCGACCAGTTGGTTCGCATCCCGCTGCGGGGCATCACACCGAGCCTGAATGCCTCCGTCGCCACAGCCCTGTGCGTCTATGAAGTGGCACGGCGCAACTGGATGAAGGACATTCACGGCCAGGCACCGTCGCCGCCGATTCGGAGGCCCAAACTTGCCGGTGCTGAATCGCCTGTTGTGGCTGAACAACCTGTTTCGTCTGAACAGCCCGCTTCGCCTGAACAGCCTGAAGCTCCTGTTGAGAAGACCCCGGAACAGCGGATTGACCTGGATCTGAACCCATCGCAGCCGGATGCTGCCCTGCCGTTCGATCAGAACATCCAGCTATCTCCCTGAAAACAGCGCGGTTGACCAAGATCTCGGGGCACAATGCCCCGAGGTCTTGTTCCTCCCATGAGTCCCCTGATTCGGCCGCTGCGCAGCCTTGCCAATGGCTTTGGAGTCGCTTGGTGGGCTCGCGTTCAGACGTCAGGCCCTGATGTGACCTACTGGTTCGGACCTTTCATCACCCGCAAGGGGCTGGAGAGCGAGCTCAGTGCCTTCCTGGACGACGTCAAGTCGGAGCAACCCCAGTCGATCAGCCATTCCCTGCTGCGGACCCGGCGCTCCGAGCCCCTCACCATCTCAGCTGAGGGCTGATCCTGCGGCTGATAGCGTCCTTGCTGCAATGGATCGCAGGGACATGACGATCAGCGCGTGGCGTCAGCAACTGCAGAGCGGCGAGGTTTCCTCCCGCGAGCTCGTTGATCAGCACCTCAAGCGGCTCGAAAGTTCTGAGCCTTCGCTGAACGCTTTTGTTGAAGTCACGGCCGATCAGGCCCGTGCTGAGGCGTCCCGCATTGATGAAGCCCGGGCCGCCGGCGAGACGCTCGGCCCCCTGGCGGGATTGCCGCTGGCGATCAAGGACAACCTCTGCACCAAAGGTGTTCGCACCACCTGTTCCAGCCGCATGCTCGAGCAGTTCGTGCCGCCCTACGAATCCACGGTCACCGAGCGGCTCTGGCAGGCCGGTGGTGTGTTGGTGGGCAAGACAAATCTGGATGAGTTCGCCATGGGTGGCTCAACCGAAACGTCCGCGTTCGGGGCCACACAGAACCCCTGGAACACCGCCCATGTGCCGGGTGGAAGCTCCGGTGGCAGTGCAGCGGCCGTCGCTGCTGGCAGTTGCGTCGCTTCGCTTGGTTCCGACACCGGTGGCTCCATCCGCCAACCGGCGTCGTTCTGTGGTGTGGTGGGCCTCAAGCCCACCTACGGCCGCGTCAGCCGTTGGGGCCTGGTGGCCTTCGCCAGCTCTCTGGATCAGGTGGGTCCCTTCGCCGGCAGCGTTGCTGATGTGGCCGAACTGCTCCAGGTGATCGCCGGGCCCGACCCCCGCGATTCCACCTGCCTTGATGCAGCGGTTCCCGATTTCAGCGCCGGCCTCAACCAGTCCATCAAGGGGCTCAAGGTGGGGGTGATCAAGGAGTGCTTCGATGCCGAAGGCCTCGATCCTGAGGTGAAGGCATCGGTGCAGGCCTCTGCTGCCCAGCTGGAGGCTCTCGGCGCTGAACTGGTGGAGGTGAGCTGCCCCCGGTTCAACGACGGCATCGCCACCTACTACGTGATCGCACCATCGGAGGCGTCGGCCAACCTGGCGCGGTACGACGGTGTCAAATACGGCTTCCGTGCCGAAGACGCCGAGAGCCTTGCCGCGATGACGGCGCGAAGCCGTGCTGAAGGATTTGGCGCTGAGGTGCAACGGCGAATCCTGATCGGCACCTACGCCCTGTCCGCCGGATACGTCGATGCCTATTACAAAAAGGCGCAGCAGGTGCGCACCCTGATCCGGCGGGATTTTGATGCGGCCTTCCAGAGTGTTGATGTGCTGCTGACGCCAACAGCGCCGTCCACGGCCTTCAAGGCTGGCGCCCACGCCGACGACCCCCTGGCGATGTATCTGGCTGACCTGCTGACGATTCCGGTCAACCTTGCTGGACTTCCGGCCATCAGTGTTCCCTGTGGATTCAGCGCGGCGGGTCTGCCGATCGGGATGCAGCTGATCGGCAATGTGTTGGATGAACCGCGTCTGCTTCAGGTGGCGCATCAGTACGAGCAGGCTGCTCAGGTGTTTGCGTCACGCCCCAAAGCTGCACTGGTTCCCTGATCTGCACCACATATGGGGGGGTGTGTTCCCTCTGAACGCTGGATCTTGCGTCGGGTCCTAGGCTGACCCCATGGCTTTCGTTCCTCTCCACAACCACAGCGACTACAGCCTTCTGGACGGTGCGTCGCAGTTGCCGGCCATGGTGGAGCGGGCGAAGCAGCTGGGCATGCCCGCCATCGCCCTGACGGATCACGGCGTGATGTACGGCGCGATTGAGCTGCTGAAGCTCTGTCAGGGTTCAGATCTCAAGCCGATCATCGGCAATGAGATGTATGTGATCAATGGGTCCATTGACGACCCACAACCCAAGAAAGAGAAGAGATATCACCTGGTGGTGCTGGCGAAAAACGCCACCGGTTACCGCAATCTGGTGAAGCTCACCAGCATCAGCCACCTGCGGGGGATGCGGGGACGCGGGATTTTCTCCCGTGCCTGCATCGACAAGGAACTGCTGAAGCAACACAGCGAAGGCCTGATCATCGCCACGGCGTGCCTCGGCGGTGAGATCGCCCAGGCGATTCTGCGGGGTCGCCCCGATGTGGCTCGCAAGGTGGCGGCTTGGTATCAGGAGGTGTTCGGCGACGACTACTACCTCGAGATCCAGGACCACGGATCTCCTGAGGATCGGATCGTCAACGTGGAGATCGTCAAAATTGCCAAGGAACTCGGCATCCAGATCGTTGCGACCAACGATGCCCACTACCTGAGCAAGCAGGACGTTGAAGCCCACGATGCTTTGCTTTGCGTGCTCACCGGCAAGCTGATCACCGATGAGAAGCGGCTGCGTTACACCGGCACCGAATACATCAAAACCGAAGAGGAGATGGGCCTTCTCTTCGGGGATCACCTCGAGCCTGAGGTGGTTCAGGAGGCGATCGCCAACACCGTCAAGGTGGCCGAGAAGGTGGAGCCCTACGACATTCTCGGGCGCTATCAAATGCCCCGCTTCCCCATTCCCGAGGGCCATACCCCCGTCAGCTACCTGAGGGAGGTGACCGAGCAGGGATTGCGGGATCGGCTCGAGCTCAGCCCTGATGCTGCCTTGCCCGACGACTATGCCGAGCGCATGGCCCATGAGCTCAAGATCATGGAGCAGATGGGATTTCCCACCTACTTCCTGGTGGTCTGGGATTACATCCGTTTTGCCCGGGAACAGAACATTCCCGTCGGTCCGGGTCGTGGCTCCGCCGCAGGGTCGCTCGTCGCGTACTGCCTGGGGATCACCAACATCGATCCGATCACCAACTGCCTGCTGTTCGAGCGCTTCCTCAATCCGGAACGCAAGTCGATGCCTGATATCGACACCGACTTCTGCATCGAGCGTCGTGGTGAGGTGATCGACTACGTCACCGAGCGCTACGGCGAGGACAAGGTGGCGCAGATCATCACCTTCAACCGGATGACCTCCAAGGCGGTTTTGAAGGATGTGGCCCGGGTGCTCGACATCCCCTACGGGGATGCCGACCGTCTGGCGAAGCTGATCCCGGTGGTTCGCGGCAAGCCCGCCAAGCTCAAGGCGATGATCGGCGAGGAATCACCCAACCCCGAGTTCCGCGAGAAGTACGAGGCGGATCCAACGGTGAAGCGTTGGGTGGACATGGCAATGCGGATTGAAGGCACCAACAAAACCTTCGGTGTTCACGCAGCTGGTGTGGTCATCGCCGCTGATCCCCTCGACGAACTGGTGCCGTTGCAGCGCAACAACGATGGTCAGGTGATCACGCAGTACTTCATGGAAGACGTGGAATCCATGGGTCTGTTGAAGATGGATTTCCTGGGGTTGAAGAACCTCACGATGATCGAAAAGACCCTCGAACTGGTGGAGGTGAGCAGTGGCACCCGTGTCGACCCCGACAAATTGCCGCCCCAGGATGAAGAGACCTTTGCCCTTCTGGCGAGAGGTGATCTGGAGGGGATCTTCCAGTTGGAATCCAGCGGAATGCGGCAGATCGTGCGTGATCTCAAGCCGTCATCCCTGGAAGACATCTCCTCGATTCTTGCCCTCTACAGACCGGGGCCTCTCGATGCTGGCCTGATTCCCAAATTCATCAACCGCAAGCACGGCCGGGAGGCGATCGACTTCGCCCACGCGATTCTTGAGCCGATCCTGTCCGAGACCTACGGGATCATGGTGTACCAGGAACAGATCATGCGGATCGCGCAGGATCTGGCCGGTTACTCCTTGGGTCAGGCCGATCTGCTCCGGCGGGCGATGGGCAAGAAAAAAGTGTCCGAGATGCAGAAGCACCGCGGCATCTTCGTTCAGGGTGCTGGAGAGCGCGGCGTTGATGAAAAGGTCGCCGACGAACTGTTCGATCAGATGGTTCTCTTCGCTGAATACTGCTTCAACAAGAGCCATTCCACGGCCTATGGCGCCGTCACGTATCAGACGGCTTACCTGAAAGCGCACTACCCGGTCGCCTACATGGCGGCCCTGCTCACGGTGAACGCCGGAGCTGCCGACAAAGTGCAGCGCTACATCTCCAATTGCAATGCGATGGGGATTGAGGTGATGCCCCCGGATGTGAATGCCTCGCTCACCGATTTCACCCCCAACGGCGATCGGATCCTGTTCGGCCTTTCCGCCGTTCGCAACCTTGGTGATGGTGCGATCCGTCAATTGATCGCCGCCCGCGATAGCGATGGGCCTTTCCGTTCCCTGGCGGATCTGTGTGACCGGATCCCGTCCTCGGTGCTCAACCGCCGTGGTCTGGAGTCGTTGATTCACTGCGGTGCCCTGGATGCCATGGATCCGCAGGCCAACCGTGCTCAGTTGATGGCAGATCTTGATCTGCTGCTCGACTGGGCCTCCTCACGGGCCAAAGACCGAGACAGCGGCCAGGGCAACCTCTTTGATCTGATGGCTCCTGCCGCCGATGCCGATGGGCCGGCGGATCTCAGCCATGCACCCAAGGCGGCGCCGGTGCCGGACTATCCCCCAACCGAAAAGCTTCGTCTCGAAAAAGATCTGGTGGGCTTCTACCTCTCCGATCACCCACTCAAACAGCTCACACCCTCGTCGAAGTTGCTGGCCCCCATCGGTCTGGGTTCCTTGGAGGAACAGCCCGACAAAGCCAAGGTGAGTGCCATTGCGATGGTGGCTGAAATGCGCCAGGTCACCACCCGTAAGGGCGATCGCATGGCGATCCTGCAGCTCGAGGATCTCACCGGAAGTTGCGAAGCAGTGGTGTTCCCCAAGAGTTACGCGCGCCTCGCAGATCACCTGATGGCAGAAGCCCGCCTTTTGGTGTGGGCTGGGGTTGATCGGCGTGACGAGCGCGTGCAGCTGATCATTGACGACTGCCGTGCCGTCGATGAGCTCAATCTGCTGCTGGTTCAGCTCCCCTCCGATCAGGCCAGCGACATTGCCATTCAGCACAAGCTGCGGGAATGCCTGAACCAACATCGCCCTGAGCGGGATGAGCTGGGCGTGAAGGTGCCTGTGGTCGCCGAGGTGTGCCACGGCGACAGCGTTCGCTATGTGCGACTCGGTTCCCAGTTCTGCGTCAAAGACGTTGATGCAGCGATCGCGTCACTGCGCACCCAATCCTTTGAAGCCCGGTGCAGCGACCGTCTGGTGCTCACCTGATCGTCTGATCAGGAGGGCCTGATCCACAGAACTGGATCAGGACTTCGATTGCTTTTGCTGCTGCTTCTGGGCCCGGATCGACTCCTTCATCCGCTGAATGTTCGGCTTGAAGTTCTCGAAGCCGAGCAGAGAACCCGGTTCGGGATCCCAGCTGGCGGTCAACACGCCAACGCTGAGGCCCACCAGACCCAGGAGGAAAAACAGGCCGGAGCCCGTCAGCGTGAGTCCTGGAGCGATATCGGCGATGCCACGGGTGACGACGAAATAACTGCCAACAAAAACTCCCATCCCAGCGAGGGACGGGAGTCCTGTGAACACAGCAACCCGGCGCGCCATCCGATCGGCCACGTAGCGAGGAATGGCTTCCTGCCGTGGCGTCCCTGAAGCAGGCTTGCTTCCCTTCCCAGACCCTTTGGGCTCAAAGGGGAGGGCGTTGCGTTGCTCAGGCATGGGGGACGTCGATCAGCCGCGGATGCCCAGTTTGGCGATCGTGTCGGCGTAGCGTTGCTCGCTCTTGCTGCGCATGTAGCTCAGCAGGCGCTTGCGGCGGCCAATCATCTTGAGCAGCCCCTGGCGTGAGGAGAAGTCATGGATGTTGTTCTGCAGGTGGCTGCTGAGACGGTTGATCCGCTCACTCAGCATGGCCACCTGGACCTCGGCAGAACCGGTGTCGGTGCCGTGGGTCTGGTGGGTGTTGATCAGCTGCTGCTTCTCGGTGGTATCAAGCGACATGCGCGGGGGGCGGCCCTGTCAGTGCAAACAACCAGCTTACCTTCGCGTGGGGCGGCTCAGGCCGATTCGCGGCTCAGCCATTGCAGGCAGCCCCGCAGCCAGGCGTCCTGGTCGTCTCCAGCAGGCGGTTGGCCATCGGCGCCCTCAGCGATCGCACGGATGGCTCGACGGATTTCCAGATCGTCGTAACCCAGCATCGAGAGGGTCGCTTCCACGTCGGCACCGCTTGCCGGCATCTGCTCCGAGCTGACGCCTTCCGCCAGCGATGGGGCGGGATCCACGCCCGCGAAGGCCGCAATCGAGGCCCTGAGTTCCACCGCCAGGCGCTCAGCGGTGCGTTTGCCGATGCCCTGCGCCTTGCAGAGGCGACGCAGATCACCGCTGCTGATCGCTTCCACCAGCTCCTGGGGCTTGCATTCCTGCATCAGCGCCAGACCGGCCTGGGGGCCCACACCGCTGACGCTGATCAGCAGCCGGAACAGATCCCGCTCCTGGCGCAGGGGAAAGCCGTAGAGGCTGCTGCCGTCCTCCCGCTGCACCTGATGAATCCACAGGTTCAGGTCGCCATCCGCCGGAAGGTTCTGCTGATGCCGCTCGGTCAGGTGCACCTCATATCCGACCGCACCGCAGAGCAGCAGCACGCCGCTCCGGTTGCCTTGAGTCCAGCACTCCATCGGTCGGCCCTGCATCCAGCCGATCATGGGGAGAGGATTCAACCGCGTCATGG
>OCVP010001475.1_pt1 | contig 9680 bp, 9 predicted proteins | sample 1539171 | NCBI WGS metagenome assembly OCVP01 (sample SAMEA51879418, study PRJEB22527) | metagenome
GACTTACGGAGCATTAACGATAACCGCGGTTACTTTATTTGGAATATTTAAATATAATCAAACTCCTAATCTTTATGGTACTGTTGGATTAATTTTAATTGTTTCAGGAGTAATACTTTTAAACCTTTTTGGTAAATTAAAGTAAACCCCTGATATTTTTAAATCAGGGGCATTTAATTTCTTTATAAACTAATTATTTAAAGATGCTGTGATAGGTTCTTTATTTTTGTTAGCTCTTTTTTCAGCGATTTTTTTCTCGATACTAGCTATCTTTAGATCAATCTTTGATAGTTTTTTTTGTTTAGTGCTTATCTTATTTTTAAGCTTATCGATTGATTTTAGTATTTTTTTCTTTTTCTTTTCGTTTTTTTTTAACTTTTTTTTCATATTGTTCCTCCAAAAAAGAAAAATCTAAAACAATCTAAAAAATTTTTCAAATTGAATTAAGAAAAATCTTTTAAACTAAAAGTTGAAAAAATTTAGAAAATCCTACGGAACTAATAAATTTATAAATCTGTCTGTTTTTTGGATCTCAAGACTGTTTACGTAACCACAATTTTCACCATCAACCTGTGATAGAACTTTATTGTTTACACCATTTATTTTTAATCTGTTCAATTCTTTTTTAATTACACTTTTTGCAGGAGTTAAGTCGCCTTTGGTTAAAATTAACCAAACATAATAAAGTAATTTTATTCTGGTCAGGTCTTTAAATATGTAAGCCACTATCCTGTTTTCAAATATATTGGTATCATTTGTTATAGAATGGGGACCAGCATAGTATTTTGAATTAGTACATAAAATCCAATCAGCCATAATTTTTTCATTATCTACCTCAACCTCCATTTTATTATTTTTTAAAAATAAAAAATGCTGAAAACCTTTTAAAGCGAAAATTACTTTTCCAAGATACTTTTTAATATTAGTATTTATGGACTCAACAATTCGAGAGTCAAAACCTACACCAGCCATCAAGAAAAAGTACTTATCATTTATTTTTGCTAATGAAATTTTCTTATGATTATCTGATACTAGGACGTTGTAAATCTCCTCCGCCTTTTTCTTAATTTGAGTTTCTATTTGTAAAATATTTGCAGTGCCAGCAGGTATGTATCCAACTAATTTGTCTTTTAGATTATCACTTTTAAACATTTCATTAATGCCAAAACATACGCTCCCGTCACCGCCAGCAAATACTAACCGATCAAATTTTTTATTAGACAATTCTTTAAATACATTCCTTGCATGATCTTCGCTTTCAGTTTTAAAAAGATCTACAATATGATTTTTTTCTAAAAGATAAATGACCTTGTTAATTAATTTAAGTTTTCTACCACCTGCTGCATTTGCGTTAAATATCACCGCAAAATTCAATTTTTTATTCATATTTTAACAATTCTGTAACATATTTATGATTCTACTTTTACTAGAGATTCGTTTTATAAAAAATATGGAAACAATTCAAACTAAATCTAAGGGAAAGATTTTAAATTACAAAAGCATCTTTATTTCTGACTTGCACCTTGGGCATAGAAAAAGTGCAGCAAACAAATTATTAGAATTTTACAAACATTCAAGGTCAGAGAATTTATATCTTGTTGGTGATATCATTGATGTTTGGGCTTTAAAAACAAAATTTTACTGGCCTCAAGAACATAATGATGTGATTCAAAAAACATTAAGAAAAGCAAGACATGGAACAAAAGTAAAATATATTGTTGGAAATCATGATGATGTCTTCAGAAAATTTTTACCATTACATTTTGGTGATATTGAAGTTGTAAATAGAGCCATACATGTAAGCTCAGATAATAAAAAGTATATTGTTGTTCATGGTGATGCCTGGGATGGAGTGATGAAATATGCTCCATGGCTATCAAAAGTAGGAGCTATTGCTTATAGTTTTTTACTTGAGTTTAATGTTGTTATCAATTTTTTTAGAAGATTATTTAAAAAGGGTAATTGGTCTTTAGCAAAATATTTAAAACACAAAGTAAAGAACGCTGTAAAATATATAGGTGATTATGAAACAACTTTAGCAAACTATGCTAAAAGAAAAAATGTTGATGGAATAATTTGTGGTCATATTCATCATTCTGCCGATCAAGTCTTAGATGGTGTGAGATATTTAAATTGTGGTGATTGGGTAGAAGGTGCAACTTTCTTGGTAGAACATTTTGATGGTCGCATGGAAGTTATTGACTGGGACAAAATCAGAGGTGATGTTGTCGATTACAAGCCATATCTAAAAGTAGTAAATAAATAAATGAAAATTTTAATCGTTACTGATGCCTGGTATCCGCAAGTGAACGGTGTTTGTAGAACTTTAAAAAATCTTGGCGATGAATTAAAAAAAATTGGACATCAGGTTGAATATATTGAACCTAATCAATTTTTTACTGTGCCAATGACAAAATATAATGAAATAAAACTTTCTCTTAATGTTTGGCCTAGAGTAGGTAGATTAATTTCTAAAGCTGATGCTGATATAATTCACATAGCTACAGAAGGTCCGATAGGAATATTTGCAAAAAGATATTGTGTAAAAAGTAAGCTTAAGTTTACCACGTCTTACCATACTCAATTTGATAAATATTTGAAGCTATACTATCCTTATTTGCCAATTAAGCTTGCTCAAAAGTTCCTTAAAGGATTTCACTCAAAGGCTGAAAAAATTTTAGTAACAACTCAGTCAATGAAAGATGAACTTCAAGATATTGGTTTTGATAAGGATAAGATGGTTGTTTGGACTAGAGGGGCAAACCACGGGGCATTTCAAAAGCCTAAAAAGATTAATTTAGAGTATAAAAGACCAATTTATCTTTATGTGGGAAGGGTATCTATTGAGAAGAATATAAGAGCATTTCTGGATTTAGAGTTAGAAGGCACGAAACTAGTTGTTGGTAAAGGACCTGATTTAGATAAACTTAAAAAAGAATACCCTGAAGCGATATTTAAAGGAGAGAGAACAAATGGTGAGCTTGCAAGTTACTTTGCTTCTTCTGATGTTTTTGTTTTCCCGAGCAAAACAGATACTTTTGGAATTGTAATTATAGAAGCTTTAAAATGTGGATTGCCAGTAGCTGCTTACCCAGTAGCAGGACCAAAAGATATTTTTAACGGTACAAACATTGGCTCGTTAAACAACGATCTTAAAAAAGCAGCACTTGAAGCTCTTAAGTCAGATAGAAGCGCTTGCATTGAGCATGCAAAAAAATATACCTGGGAAAATTGCGCAAAAATCTTTTTAAATAGTGCGGTATCAAACCGCTAAAAAATATTTCTTTAGTCTATATCTTTAAAGTATAATCAAATCATGGAATTATTATTTTACTCTCTTGCTGGAATAATTGTGATCGTAGTAATTGCAGTATCCAGAAAATCAATTGTAGCAGGTATGGAGGCAAGATCCGATATTAAGAGAGAGAACAAACCAAGTAATAATGAAGAGGGGATAGAAGACATCACCAATGAAAATATTGAAAAAACTAATGAGCAAGTAAAGATTATAAATCAAATCGATGATCTAATTTTAATTGTAGATAAATTTAAAAATATCAAATTTTTTAATAGTAGTGCAAAAAAAAAATTTGGAGAAAATAATTTAAATAAGCACGTGGCTACTTTATTAAGAGTTCCTGATTTACTCCAAAATATTGATTTAGTGCTTTTAAAAAAAGAGACAATTACTATGGATTTAGAATTATCCTCTCCCTCATTTCAGTTCTTTAAAGTTCATCTATTCTCTGGACCGACCTCATATGTCGATGATCCTGACTCAGTTGTTTTATTTCTAAAAGATTTAACTGATATTATAAAAGCGCAAAGGTTCAAATCTGATTTTGTAGCCAATGTAAGCCATGAACTTAAAACGCCTTTAGTTTCTATTAAAGGATTTCTAGAAACTATAAGCGGACATGCGAAAGATGATTTAGAAGCACAAAAAAAATTCATACCGATAATGCTTGAGCAAGCTGATAGGATGGAAAGCTTAATTAAAGATTTACTTTCATTAAGTAGAATTGAGTTAGAGGAACATATACAGCCTCAAGATAAAGTAAATTTAAAAGAAATTTTAAGTAACGTTGAAGACATCCATCAAAAAAATTTAAAATCTTTTGAATTTAAAAATAATATAAAAGATGATTTCTTTATTAAAGGCGATCATGAAAAATTAATTGAAGTTTTTTCAAATATTATTGATAACAGTATAAAATATTCAGAAAAAAATAAAAAGATCGAGGTTAATTGTGGGCAAGGTAACGGAAAAGTAATAGGAGACTCTTACACCGTGTCCATTAAAGATAATGGTATTGGAATTCCAACTGAACAACTTCCGAGAATTACAGAAAGATTTTTTAGAGTTGATGCAGCTAAAAGTAAAAAAGTTGGTGGCACTGGACTTGGAATGGCGATCGTGAAGCACATTGTTAATCAGCATAGAGGTGAGTTAGAAATAAAAAGTGAGACTCAAAGGGGCACCGAAATAAAGGTTCACTTTTCTAAATTTTAGCAAATATCACAATTTTATTAAATTATGTCTTGAGATAGACAGCAAAATAGTTAAAATTCTAGTATGACTAGAATAACAAATTATATAATTCTGGTTTTATTAACTTTAACTTTTACAACTGTTAAGGCAGATGTAAACTTAATTGAGAAAACTTTACGTTCTCAACCTCTTACAGTTTTTGATCTTGGACTTTTAAGACTTAAAAACGATCTTAGGCAAGCTAAAAACGATTTAGTTCTTGAAGTAGATAATAAAAATGTATCTACAATTTATACTGAAGCTTTATTTTCTAGAAGAGACGATGGAATTCAATTAATTGTGTCAGCACCGATGAGCACTCATTTAAATGCTAACTCGTACATGGTGGACTCAATTAAATGTAGAAAAATTTTTGAAAAAGTTAAAAATAATCTTTTAAAAGGACAAAACGAGAGCAATATGATTCACTCAAAAGCTGCATCTTATTTAAGTGAAGTATTCACCGCTCCAACACAATGGAATGCTTGGAGATATGATAAAGGTTTTACACAAAAATTAGTTAACTTTGTACAACTAGAAGTTACATTAAAGCCTACTCAATCCTACGCAGTTAAAAATAAAGTAAGACCTTTTAGTTGCGGAGGGTCTTTAGCCTCTGATTATCAACAAATCGAGATAACTAGAAAGTTCAACTAAAAAGTTATCATTTTAATAAATTTGTAACATATCTGTAATAATTAAGAGTCCTCTTAATTCTATGAGTCCAATGTTTGTTAATTAATTAATAAATGAAAGGATAAACAATGAGAAAACTATCAATCGCTTTAGCTTCATTAGTTGCAATGTTAGTTGTAACTTCTGCTCAAGCTAGAGATCAGATTAAAATCGTAGGTTCTTCAACTGTATTCCCGTATGCAACAATCGTTGCTGAAAGATTTGGTTCGTCTGGTAAATTTAAAACACCAGTAATCGAGTCAACAGGAACAGGTGGTGGAGCTAAATTATTCTGTGCTGGAGTTGGTACAGAGCACCCAGACATAACAAATGCATCTAGAGCTATGAAGGCTAAAGAGTATGCGCTATGTCAAAAAAATGGTGTTGAAGAAATTGTAGAAATTACAGTTGGTAACGATGGAATAACGTTAGCTTATTCTAAAGATGCTAAACCAGTAAACTTTACAAAAAAACAATTATGGGCAGCATTAGCAAAAGAAGTTGCTAAAGATGGTGCGTTAGTACCAAATCCATATAAAAATTGGAGTGATATCGACCCATCATTACCAAACTACCCTATCAAAGTTATGGTGCCTCCAGGAACATCAGGAACAAGAGATGCTTGGAATTCATTAGTAATGAAAAAAGGTATCGATAAAGCTTCAAAAGATGCTGGTGCTAAATATAAAGCGTTAAGAGAAGACGGTGCGGTAATTGAAGTTGGTGAAAACGACTCACTTATTATTCAAAAATTAGCTGCGGACAAAGAAATGTTCGGTTTCTTTGGTTTCAGTTATTTCTTAGCTGCAAAAGATAAATTGCAAGCTGCAAGCATTGAAGGTGGTCAACCAAGTCTATCTTCGATTCAAGATTACAGTTACGCAGTTGCAAGACCTTTATTCTTCTACGTGAAAAAAGCTCACGTAGGCGTTGTACCAGGCTTACATGAATTCGTAAAAGAGTTCACAAGTAAAAAAGCTATGGGTAATAAAGGTTATTTAACTGATATCGGGCTAGTACCTCTAGATGGCAAGTTATACAAAACATCTAGAACTAACGCTACGAAGTTAGTTAACATGCCTGCTAAGAAGTAGTAGTATCAATTAAACAAAAAGGGGGTATTTTACCCCCTTTTTATCTCTGGAAGCTCAATATGAATTTAATACTTGTAACTTTTATTATTCTCTTAGCTTTCACAAGTTATTATTTCGGTAGAAAAAAAGCTCTAGTTATTCAATCATCACAAAGACTTACGGCATTACCAAAATTTTATGGATATTATTTAGCTGCTTGGTGTGCTGCACCAGCATTAATAATTTTTGCTCTTTGGTCAGTTTTTGAACCATCAATAGTTAAAACATTTATTTTACAAGATTACACTGATCAGAACTTAACTAAAAATGAGCTTCAGCTTATTTACACAAAGGTTAAAGCATTAGCCGCAGGAACTTACACGGGAAATATTACTAATTTTCTAGATGAGTCTGCTAATAAGTACATTCAATTAAAAGGAATAGCTAACAGCGCTAAAGTAGCAATTATTTTAGCAATTTTAATTTTCTCTCTGAGTTTTGCGTATAGATCTGTTCAGAAAAATGATCGAATGAGAGAACCAGTAGAAATTTTTCTTAAATGGGTGTTATTTGTTGCATCATTAGGCGCAGTTTTAGTTACAATCGGAATAGTTTTTTCACTTTTATTCGAAGCGATTAGGTTTTTTCAAGCAGTAAAAATCTTTGACTTTATATTCGGAACTCATTGGTATCCTGCTAAAACTTTTGTAAGAGATGGCCAACCAGATCCTGAATTAATGAAGGATGCTTTCGGAGCTGTGCCTTTATTTGCTGGAACTTTTTTTATTGCTTTTATTGCAATGTGTGTTGCCATCCCCATAGGTTTGCTGAGTGGGATATATCTATCTGAGTATGCTGGAAGAGGCGTAAGAAAATATGCGAAACCTATTATTGAGATTTTAGCTGGTATTCCAACAGTGGTATATGGTTTTTTTGCAGCTTTAACCGTCGGTCCTTTTGTTAAAGAAATTGGTAACGCTATGGGTTTAGAAGTTTCAGCGGAGAGCGCTTTAGCTGCAGGAGCAGTTATGGGAGTAATGATAATTCCTTTTATTTCAAGTCTAAGCGATGACGTTATGACGGCAGTACCTCAAAATTTAAGAGATGGGAGTTACGCAATGGGCGCAACAAAATCTGAAACTGTAAAAAAAGTAATTTTTCCAGCAGCCCTACCTGGTATCGTAGGTTCGATACTTTTAGCAGTATCGAGAGCGGTAGGAGAAACAATGATTGTTGTAATGGCCTCAGGACTAGCGGCTAATCTTACAATGAATCCACTTGAGTCAACTTCTACCATTACAGCGCAAATTGTAGTAATTTTAATTGGAGACCAACAATTTGGAGATCCAAAAACTCAATCAGCTTTTGCATTAGGAATATCTTTATTTATAGTAACTTTATTCTTAAATGTAATCGCTCTTTCAGTTGTTAAAAAATATAGGGAAAAATATGAATAGTTTTAAGAAAAATTTATTAAAAAAAAGATATAACGCTGAAAGAAGATTTCAATGGTATGGCAAAATAGCTATAGGATTAGCTTTAAGCTTTTTAGCAGTTTTTATGTTTCAGATATTTTCAAAAGGTTACTCAGCTTTCCAAAAAACTTGGATAGTAACAGAAGTTCATTATGATAAAGAATTACTTTTAATCGATGCAGAAAGCCCATCAAAAGATGATTTAGAAAATGCAGACTATTATGATGTTGCTTACAAAGCTATGACCTCATTAGATCCTGGACTTCCTGAAGAAGAGGATCGTCAATTGATACAAATGGTTTCGTATAAATATGAGGCAGAGGTTAAAGATCTACTTTTAAAAAATCCAGACTATCTAGGTAAAATAGTGCCCATAAAATTAACAGCTTCTGATGATGTTGATCAAGTTCATAAGGGAAATTATCCAAGAGATATTCCTGAGGAGAATAGAAGAGTAAATGATTACCAGTTGCAGATTTACGATATGCTTAATGAAAGAGGAGATATTTTATCAGAGTTTAACATTAGTTTTTTTACAAGTCCTGATTCAAGAGAGGCAGAACTAGCAGGTATAGCTAGCTCGTTTATGGGAACAGTTTTTAGTATACTAGTATGTTTAGCGTTTTCATTTCCTGTTGCAGTGTTAGCTGCAATTTATCTCGAGGAATTCGCACCAAAAAATAAATTTACAGATTTTATAGAAGTAAACATTAATAATTTAGCAGCTGTTCCATCGATAGTATTTGGTTTGCTAGGTCTTGGTGTTTTATTAGCAGTTTTTAATTTACCAAGATCGACACCACTTGTTGGAGGAATTACTTTGTCTCTTATGACATTACCAACAATAATTATTGCTGCAAGAGCTTCTTTAAAAGCTGTTCCCCCAAGTATAAGAGAAGCTGCTTTAGCGATGGGTGCAAGTAATATGCAAACAACCATGCATCATACTGTGCCACTATCAATGCCTGGAACTTTATCTGGAACGATAATTGGCTTGGCTCAAGCTTTAGGGGAAACAGCCCCTTTAATTTTAATAGGAATGGTTGCTTTTGTGAATACAATACCTGGTACGCCAGTTGATCCTGCTGCAAGTTTACCAGTTCAGATATATATATGGTCAGAAAGTGCTGAGAGGGGTTTCGTTGAAAAAGTATCTGCATGTATTATGGTGCTTCTAGCTTTTTTAATTTTAATGAACTTGGCAGCTCAAATCGTTAGACACAAATTTGAAAAGAAATGGAGTTAAATGAGTAAAATAAAAGCGGAAAATGTAAATGTTTATTACGGATCCAAACAGGCATTATTTGACGTCTCTATAGATATAGCAGAAAAAGAAGTTACAGCTTTAATTGGACCATCTGGGTGTGGAAAGTCTACTTTCTTAAGATGCTTGAACAGGATGAACGACGTTATAGAAATTTGTAGAGTTGAAGGCAGTATTAAAATGGACAACCTAGAACTGAATTCAAGAAAGTTAGATGTTGTGAGACTTAGGGAGAACGTTGGTATGGTTTTTCAAAAACCCAATCCATTCCCTAAAACAATTTATGAAAATGTAGCTTATGGTCCTACTATTCACGGTATTGCACAGAGCAAAGAAGAAATGGATCAAATAGTTGAAACAAGTTTGAAAAAAGCTGCCTTGTGGAACGAAGTTAAAGATAGACTTGATGAAATCGGAACTGGCTTATCAGGAGGTCAACAGCAACGACTATGTATTGCTAGAGCTATATCTGTAAGTCCAGAAGTGATTCTTATGGACGAACCATGTTCAGCGCTTGACCCAATAGCAACAGCTCAAATTGAAGAACTTATAGATGATCTTAAAAAAGAGGTCACAATTGTGATAGTTACCCACTCAATGTCACAAGCAGCTAGGGTATCTCAAAAAACAGGTTTCTTTCATTTGGGAAAACTTATAGAATT
>OCVP010001477.1_pt1 | contig 9677 bp, 9 predicted proteins | sample 1539171 | NCBI WGS metagenome assembly OCVP01 (sample SAMEA51879418, study PRJEB22527) | metagenome
TAAAAAAATTAATGGAAAATAAATTATTGACTATTAGAGCAGCTGAAAATGTCATTCGTATTTTACCACCCCTAAATGTTAAGAAGAGTGAAATCGATATTGCATTAAAAGTTATTAATAAAGTTTGCTCAGAATATTAATTCAATGAAACATTTTATAAATTTAAAAGATATATCTTCAAAAGATCTTAGAAAGATTATCGTTGATGCTAAAAACAGAAAAAGATTAAGAAAAAAACTTAGCACTCTTGAAGTTGACAAAGGATCTCCACTTAAAGGAAAAATATTGATACAAATGTTTGAAAAACCAAGTTCAAGAACAAGAATAAGTTTTTATTTGGCAATTAAACAGTTAGGAGGAGGAACTTTAACATTAAGATCTAATGAGCTGCACTTAGGCCAAGGAGGAGAAAGTATTACTGATACGGCCAAAGTTCTCTCTACTTATGGAGATGGTTTTATGCTGAGAACTGATAGCGAAAAAAAAATGGAGGACTTTAAAAAATATTTATCAATACCTATAATAAATGGTTTAAGCCCTTTATCTCATCCTACACAAGTATTGTCTGATATTTTCACAGTTGAAGAGATTAAAAAAAAACCTATTTCAAAATTGAATATTTGTTGGATTGGTGACTCAAATAATGTTTTGAATAGTCTAATTGCCGACTCTGTGAAATTTTCTTTTAAGTTAAGCATTGGCTGCCCAAAAAAATTTGAACCCGGAAAAGAAGTTAAAAACTGGGTCAAAAAAAATAATAAGAAAATTTATATTTATAATGATCCAAAAAAAGCAGTTTCTGGTGCTGACGTAATATTTTCAGATAAGGTAATTTCACTTAACGATAAAGTGAATAAGAAAAAAAAGATCCACGCGTTTAAAAATTTTAAGATAGATAAAAAGTTGACCAGATTAGCAAAAAAGAATTTTATATTTTTACATTGTTTGCCTAGAGGAAATGAAGTTTCGGAAGATGTATTTTTGAGTAAAAACTCACATGTCTGGCAACAAGCGCTTAATAGAGTTCATGTTCAAAAAAGTATTTTATTATATTGTTTTGGAAAATTAAGGTAACGGTAAAGGGCTATCCGAATTTTTGTTTAAATATAAAATAACTGATGCTCTATCTTTCTCTTTTCTTAAACCAGCGAATGCCATTTTAGTACCTTTTATCCAAGCTTGAGGTTTAATTAAATAACCATTCAATTCTTCAAAAGTCCAATTTTTTGTATAAGCAACAAGTGCTTTTGAATATTTGTAATCTTCGACTGCAGCAACTTTTCTTCCCACAACATTGTATAAAGCTGGTCCAATTTTGTTTCCCCCACCTGCTTGTATTGAGTGACATGCTGAACATTTTTTAAAGATTTTTTCGCCATGCGCTAGATCAGCTTGGGCCATTAAAGCTGATATGTCAACTTCAACACTTTCCTCTTTTTGAGCCACAGATTTTTTTGAAACTTCTTCAGATACCTCAACTTTATAACCAGAAACCTCTGGCTTTTCTACATTGAATAATAAGTTTGAGATTTTTCCAATACCAATAACCAAGAGCGCAACTAACAATACAGCTGCAACTATTTTATTTATTTCAAAAGAATCCATTATTTTTTCTTAAGAACTCATATAACATGTTAATATTAAAATAAACTAATTAAAAAATTATTTGCGTCTGTAAGACGCATTAAACTTTAAAATGAATAACACAATTATCTTGATACCGTCTAGAATGAGCGCATCAAGGCTTCCTGGAAAACCTTTACTAAAAATAAATGGAATAAGCATTATTCAGCACGTATACAACAAAGCTAAGGCGACAAATTTGGGCAAAGTTTATGTTGCAACAGAGGATGCTGAAATTCAGACTGAAATTGAAAAAAATGGTGGTAATTCGATAATGACTAGTAAAAATCATCAAACAGGTACTGACAGAATTTTTGAGGCAGTGGAAAAAATTAAAGACATAGAAAATATCAAATATGTCATTAATTTACAGGGAGACGAACCTCAAATATCAACAGAGGATATAATTAATCTTGATAAAAACGTTAGAAAACTAAATTCAAAAATCGGTACGCTTTGCACAGATATAAAGGACAAAAAAATATTTAGTAACAAGAATATTGTAAAAGTCTCCGTAAATGAAACTTTTCGAAAAAATAATTATTCGCCAGCTTTGACTTTTTTTAGAAATGCAGAAGATTTTGACGAAAAAATTACCTATCACCACATTGGAATTTATCAGTACGAAATCTCAACTTTAAAGAAATTTATCAATTTAAAACAGACAGAAAATGAAAAAAAATTTAGATTGGAGCAGCTACGTGCTTTAGATAATGGTATACCGATTGATGTTATGTATACACAAAATTCTCCAATAGGCGTAGATACAATGGATGATTTTATGGAAATTAAAAAAATAATGGAATATAAAAAAGATTAAATTTATGAAAATTGTATACCAAGGTTCACCAGGAGCATATTCCCACTTAGCGGCAAAAAAAATGTACCCTGATTATGAACCTATTTCGCAAAATACTTTTGAAGAATGCTTTAATCTTTGCTTAAAAAATGAGAGTTATAGAACTATTATTCCTGTAGAAAATTCAATAGCAGGAAGAGTTGCAGATATACAATATTTAATTAACAAATATAAACTTCAAATTTACGCAGAACATTTTCAACCGATCACCCATAATTTAATGATACTGCCTAGTTCAAGTATGAAAAATATATCTTCAGTAAGATCGCACACCCAAGCTATTTCACAATGTCAAAAAATTATCACAGAAAACAAGCTTGAGCCTATAATTGCAGCAGATACTGCAGGTAGTGCAAAATATATTAGTGATAACAAAATTAAAAATGAAGCTGCAATAGCATCTGAGCTAGCTGCTGAAATTTACAATCTGAAAATAGTAAAAAAGAATATTGAGGACAATAAAGGCAATGTGACGAGGTTTTTAATTATGGGCAGCAAAGCTTCCCATCCAGAATTTAAGAAAAAAAATTATATTACAAGTTGTATTTTTAAAGTAAAAAATAAACCTGCCGCTCTTTACAAATGTTTGGGCGGCTTCGCCACCAATAATGTTAATTTAAGTAAATTAGAAAGTTTCTCTGATCAAAACAGTTTTGAACAATATTTATTTATATGCGATATTTATGGACATATTGAAGATCCAAAAATCCAAAAATCTTTAGAAGAGCTCGGATTCCATACTGTTAGTTTAGATATTCTAGGAGTTTACGAAGCAAGCGAATATAGAAAAATCTAAAAATTTACAAAGTTTTGTTGTAGACTAGAAAATATAACTGTTATAATAACTGGGGGCCAATCAGGTGGTGGTACCACGAATCCCCCAGGCTTGAAAAAGAGCAAGGGTAATGAGTATTTTCCAGGTTGATTGGTCTCCTAAAAAAAATGAGCAATAATTCAAAAGTTTTAGCACTGAAATACAGACCTCAAGTCTTTAAAGATTTAATAGGTCAAGACATCATTGTAGAAACAATTGAAAAGTCCATCTCTCAAAATAAAATTCCCAATGCTTTTTTATTTACAGGAATAAGGGGTGTCGGCAAAACAACAATTGCAAGAATTTTAGCAAAATCTTTAAATTGTGGAAATTCTGAAAAAAATAGTTGTTTAAAAAATAAGTGTAAAAATTGTGATGAAATATCCGAGTCTAGACACATCGATGTTCTAGAAATGGATGCGGCAAGCAAAACTGGTGTTGATGATGTTAGGGACTTAATAGAATTTTCAAGATATGGACCAACATCTTCAAAATTTAAAATTTTTATAATCGATGAAGTCCACATGTTAAGTAAGCAAGCTTTTAATGCCTTACTAAAAACTCTAGAGGAACCACCTGCTTATTTAAAGTTTATTTTTGCGACAACCGAGGTTAACAAAATCCCAATAACAGTCTTATCAAGATGTCAAAGATTTGATTTATCAAGAATCAAGTCTGAGGAATTAAGTGAATTTTTAGCAAAGGTTGCTGAAATGGAGAAAATAGATATCAATCAAGATGTTTTAAACCTAATCTCAAAAATTTCAGAAGGTTCAGTTAGAGATGCATTGTCATTATTAGATAGAATATCACTAACCAATGATGATAGCCAAAAAGGGACTATAAGCTTAGAAAGTGCAAGGGAAATATTTGGATATTTTGATAAAGAGTTTACCATAAACCTAATAGAGAAAATATTTGATGGAGATGAAGACAAAACTCTAGATCTATACAGGCAGATTTATCAAAAAGGAATAGAGCCAAAAATTTTTTTAAATGGTTTTTTGGAAATCATCTATTATTTAAAAAATTTTAAAAATTTAGAAAGAGTAAGTTTTTCTACTGATTTAACTGAAAATAATTTTAAAAAAATTAAAGAAATGTCTGAGAAATTAGATGCTCATACACTACTTCTTTTCTGGCAATTTACTATAGAGACAATGGATGAAGTTAATATTGTAAACGATCCAAACTTATCTGTAGAGATGTTTTTGATACGCTTGCTTTATTTAAAAGGTAATCAAACAAAAACTGATAATCCAGCACCAAATCAAAACAATAAAATCGATAATAATTTTGAGAAAAAGAAAATAGCTGTAAACCAACTAAAATCTTCTTCTCAAGAGAAACAAAAAAAGATTTTAGAAGAAAATAAATCTATAAATAATTTAGAAATTAAATCTTTCAATGATTTAGTTAATATATGCAATTCAAAAAAAGAAGTAGAATTGAAATATGAGTTGGAAACTAATGTAAATTTAATAAACTTTAAAAATGGTTACATCGAAATTTCTTTTAATGAAAATCTAAAAAAAGATTTTGTAAAAATATTATCATCCAAGCTTTATGAGTGGACTAACACCAGATGGATTATTTCTCTTTCACAAAATAAAGGACAAGAAACAATTAAAAAAACATCAGATGAGGAGAAGAAAAATAATTTAAAAGATTTTGAACAAACAGATATATTCAATAATATTAAAAAATCATTTCCCGACGCTGAATTGATAGATGTTAAGGATAATAAGGATGACTGATTTCAATAAAATTTTAGATAAGGCAAAAGAGATAGAAGAAAAGATAAAGGATAGTCAGGAAAAAATTAAACAAATTAAAGCGGAAGGTTCATCTGGTGGTGGTTTAGTTAAAGTTATATTGAACGGTAATAGTGAAATAGAAAAAATAGATATTTCTGAAAAAATCTTTTCTGAGGATAAGACTATGTTAGAAGATTTAATTGTGGCTGCTCATAATGAAGCAAAAAAAAATTTAAAAACTAAAACTACTGAAGAAATAACAAAAGCCACTGGTAATTTTGGCATTCCAGGCTTTAAGTGGCCTTTCTAAGTATGAATAATCTCACTGAAATAGAGGAATTAATAAAAATAATTTCTAAACTTCCAGGACTTGGGCCAAAATCTGCAAAAAGAATAGTTTTAAAATTAATTAATAATCGCGAGGAGCTAATAAAGCCAATGGCAAAAACATTGGCGGAGGTTTATAAAAATGTATCTCGTTGTAAAATTTGTGGGACTTTGAAAAGTAACTCTATAGAATGTAGTTTCAGTGATTGTAACTTTATTGATAGTAAATTTGATAAAATTTGTGTTGTTGAAAATATTTCTGATCAATGGAGTATTGAAAGTTCAAATATTTATAAGGGTTATTTCCACATTTTAGGGGGGACAATTTCTTCAGCGGGACAAAATAAAGAGGATTTATTAGTCAGCTCTTTAGTCGAAAGGGTTAAAAAAGATAAAATTAAAGAGGTTATTTTAGCTACAAGCGCAACTGTGGAAGGTCAAACGACTGCATATTACATTCAAGACAGTTTAAAAAATTTAAATATTAAAATAACTAAGTTGGCACAAGGTTTACCTGTGGGTGGCGAAATAGAAAGTTTGGATGATGGCACTCTAAATTCTGCCTTTAAAAATAGGACAACTATCTAGAGGGACTTAAATTTTTTTTTATAGATCTGTTCAAGTGTAACAAAGGTTCTGTATAACCTGATGACTGGTCCTTACCTTTAAAAACTAAATCACAAGCAGTTTTAAAAGCAATAGATTCATCAAAATTATCAGACATGTTTTTGTATTCAGGATCATTTTTGTTTTGATCATCTACAATTTTTGCCATCTTTTTTAATGTTTCTAATACCTGATTAGGAGTACATATATTATGGTGTAACCAGTTAGCAATATGCTGAGAAGAAATTCTTAAAGTTGCACGATCCTCCATGAGACCGATATTGTTTATGTCTGGAACTTTTGAACAACCTACACCACTATCTATCCATCTTACAACGTATCCCAATATCCCTTGGCAATTATTTTCAAGTTCAGTTTTAATTTCATCCATTGACCAGTTTGGACCTCGAATAATTGGTAATTTTAAAAGATTGTCTAAGTCAAATTTTCTTTTATTAGATAGTTTTTTATGAACTTTGAAAACGTTCACTTTGTGATAATGAGTTGCATGTAAAGTTGCTGCAGTAGGTGAAGGAGTCCAGGCACAATTCGCTCCAGAAGAAGGATGTCCTATTTTTTCGCTTAACATATCTGCCATTCTATCTGGTGCAGCCCACATTCCTTTTCCAATTTGTGCTTTACCAGAAAAACCACATTCTAATCCAACAACAACATTATTGTTCTCATATGCTTTAATCCAATCAGAATTTTTTATATCACCTTTTTTAATCACTGGACCCGACTCCATAGATGTATGTATCTCATCACCAGTTCGATCTAAAAACCCAGTATTAATAAAGACAACTCTTCTTTTTACATTTCTAATGCACTCTTTTAAATTAGCACTTGTTCGTCTTTCTTCATCCATTATTCCAATTTTGATTGTATTCTTTTTCATTTTTAAAACATTTTCAACATGAGTAAAGATTTCATCAGCAAATGCGACTTCATCTGGTCCATGCATCTTTGGTTTAACAATATAAATTGAATTTTTTCTTGAGTTCCCTTTTTTAATAAAATCATGCAAACACGCTGCAGAAATTATAAAGGCGTCCATAATACCTTCAGGAACTTCTGATTTATCTGATAATAAAATTGAAGGGTTTTTCATTAGGTGCCCGACATTCCTGTTTAATAAAAGAGCTCTTCCATGTAATTTAAATTTTTTTCCGTTTTGAGAAATGTAATTTCTATCTGAGTTTAAAACTCTTTTATATTTTTTTCCTAATTTTTCAAATTTGACCTGTAAATTTCCTTTCATTAGACCCAACCAGTTTCTATAGCCCAGTACTTTGTCACTTGCATCTACTGCAGCAACACTATCTTCATGATCTATGATTGTTGAGACAGCCGACTCTATTACTAGATCACTAAGCCCAATGGGATCGTTGTTTGCATGGAAAGCGTAAGGATTAATAATTAATTCTACATGAAGCCCATTATTAATAAGCAAAACACCTTTAAGACCTTTTTTATCTTGTCGATATCCTTTAAACTGCTTTTTATCTTTCAAAGATATAGTTTTTTTACCAATTTTCAAAATTAATTTATGTTTTAAAATTTTTAATTCACTAAGTTTTTTCCATGAAGCATTTTTTAATGGAAAAATTTCATCTAAGAAATCTCTACAATAATCTATGACTTTTCCTCCACGGACAGGATTGTATCTGTTATCAAGTTTTTCAGAGCCGATTGCATCTGTTCCATATAAAGCATCATATAAACTTCCCCATCTCGCATTTGCTGCATTTAAAGCGTATCTTGCATTTGAAATTGGAACAACTAATTGGGGACCTGGCGTTTTTGATATTTCTTCATCAACATTTTCTGTTTGGATTTTAAAGTTTTTTCCCTCTTTTTTTAGATAGTTAATAGAATATAAAAACTTTTTATATGCTGCTAAATTGAACTCATTATCTTTGTTTTGTATATGCCAATCATCAATTTTTTTTTGAATACTTTCTCTTATATCAATTAACTTTTCATTTTTTGGTTTTAAAATGTGTAAAGATTTTTCAAATCCACTCCAAAAATTTTTTGGCTTTATTTTTGTGCCCTTAAGAACCTCGTTGTTTACAAACTTTAATAGCTCTTTTGATACATAAAGACTTCCAACACTCGTGTATTCTTTTAAATTTTTAGTTTTCATAGTTAAAAATTATCTTAGAAATTAATAAATTAACATATATAATAATTACACACTAATAAAAGTAATCATTTTATTGCCATTTTTAAATATTAGTGGATATTTAATTATGAAAAATTATTTGAATTTTGAAAAAGATATAAAATCCCTAGAAAACGAGATTGAAAAACTTCAAGATCCATTTGCTAAAGATGGCATCACACAAGTTGAAACTGGAAAATTGGCAAAACTTCAGAATGATTTAAGTTCTAAACTAAATGAAATTTATTCAAACCTTGATCCATGGCAAACAACAATGGTTGCTCGTCATGAGGACCGCCCTAAATCAAAATTTTTTATTGATAATCTTTTTGAGGATTTCTTTCCAATTCATGGTGATAGGTTATTTGGGGAGGATAAATCTTTGATTTCTGGATTAGCGACTTTTCGAAATAAATCTGTAATGGTAATTGGACAAGAAAAAGGTGAGGATCTTGACACTAGAATTGAAAGAAATTTTGGAATGATGAAACCTGAAGGGTATCGAAAATCAATAAGACTAATGAAGCTAGCTGATAAATTTAACTTACCGATTATTTTATTTATAGATACTCCCGGCGCTTATCCTGGAGTTGGAGCAGAGGAGAGGGGTCAAGCTGAAGCAATAGCAAGATCAATAGAATGCTCAATGTCGATTGGTGTGCCTACAATTTCAATTATTATTGGTGAGGGAGGATCTGGTGGCGCAATAGCGTTAGCATCCTCAAATAAAATTATAATGTTAGAAAATGCAATTTATTCAGTAATATCCCCAGAGGGATGTGCATCTATTTTATGGAGAGATCCAACAAAAACTCTAGAGGCCGCAAAAGCAATGAAACTTACTTCTAAAGATCTTTTGAATTTAAAAATTATTGATGAAATAATTCCTGAACCAACAGGAGGTGCTCACAGAGATAAAAACCTAATTTTAGAAAATGTAAAGATGTCTATTGATAAAAATTTAAATGAGTTAAGCAATCTTTCTAAAGCTGAAATTATATCTCGTAAAAAAGAAAAATTTTTAGAAATCGGTAGGGATAGAGGTTTAACAGAGGGAGTTTCTATTTCTAATAGATTGCCAATTAATTTTACAAATATAAGTAAATTTAAAAAAGTTTTATTTAAATACAGATATTATTTTCTAGGATCGATATTTATTTTAGCAACTTTGCTTTTTCTCTTTAAATAATACTAAAATTAATTGGAATTTTATTTTCTTTTTTCTACGATTTTTAAATTTAGCAAAATCATTACTATATCTTGTCTAATTTTATTAAGCAGTGTTTCAAAAGAATGAAACGCCTCCTTTTTGTACTCAACTAAGGGATCTCTTTGACCATAAGACCTTAAACCTATAACTTGACGCAACTGTTCTAAATACTGAATATGATTTTTCCAATTTAAATCAATTAATTGCAAAAAGATTTTCTTTTCTATTTCTTTTGAACCTTCCTCTCCTAAATAAGCGTTTCTTTCCTCTCTCTTTTTTCTAAAATTTGAATTTATGGAGCTCGATATTTCTTT